>Ga0157284_10000045_pt1 | contig 17141 bp, 15 predicted proteins | sample NitcycUS059202B1_FD_108392 | JGI IMG/M metagenome (GOLD analysis project Ga0157284, IMG submission 108392) | Soil microbial communities from Arlington Agricultural Research Station in Wisconsin, USA - Nitrogen cycling UWRJ-S059-202B-1 | ecosystem: Environmental > Terrestrial > Soil >... | reverse complement strand
GATGGCCGGCGTCGACACCAAGACCCGCTATCAGGGCATCTACGCCCGCCACCAGGAGGGTTGCCGGATCGAGCAGGGCCGGCCCTGCAACTGCACGCCGAGCTACTTCGGGACGGCCTGGGACCGGATCGCCCACCGCACCCGCAAGACCCGTCACTTCCGCCTCATCAACGAAGCTCGCCCTGCTCGGGCTGACCTCCAAGCGTCTCTGAAAAAGGGCGAGGTCCCGGTAGTCTCGACGATCTCCTTCGGCGATGCTCGAACCCGATTCATCAAAGACGTCAAGGACGGGACTGCCCTCAACAAACACCGCCGCCCCTACAAGCCGAACGCCGCCGACGACCTCGAATCAGCGCTCAACCAAGTCTCCGAGGAGATCGCTCGCCGCCGATTCAACCGCGTCACCCGAGGCGAAATCCAGGCGATGGTCGATGCGCGCAGCAGCGGGCCCAACAAACTCTCCAGCTCTCGCATCTCCTCGATCGTCAACGCGATTCGCTCGCTCTATCGGTGGGGGAAAGAGCACGAACTAGCCGACATTGATCCGGCCAAAGAGATCAGGCTGCCGGCGAGCGATGCCAAGCCCCGCGACCGGGTTGCGACCGTCGCCGAGTTCGGAAAGTTGATCGCCGCCATCTTCGAGGCGACCCCGGCCGAAAAGGAAGAAGGCAAGACCCGCGACCGTGACGCCGCTCGCAAAGACGCGCTCCCTTTCGCGCTCGCCGGCTACGGCAGCGCCCGTCACCAGGAGATCCAGATCCTCGATTGGGAACACCTCAACCTCGACGTCAAGGGTGGCGAGCTGGCCGGTGACGAGGCGGGCCGGAAGCCCGGCGGCTCCTGGCGGGTGATCTTCTTCGTGAAGCCTTTGTGGGAAATGCTGCGCGAGGAGTGGGAGGCCCAGGGCCGCCCGACCAGCGGCAAAGTGTGTCCCCCGAGGAAAAAAGGCAAGTCCGGCCTTCTCGCCCTCAACACCCTCCAGGCCAGAATCCAGAAGCGTTGGCAGGGGCAGGGGTTGACGCCGATCGGCCTGCACGAGTGTCGCCACACGACGGCAACCTGGCTCGATCACGCCGGGGTCTCGCCGAAGGTGGTCTCAGAGTTCGTCGGTCACAAGACGCCGGAATATCAGCTCGGCGCCGCCCGAATCACCCTGCAGGTCTACACCCACATGCTCCCCGGCGGGGTGGAGCGGGCTCGGGTCCTGTTCGACAAGTTCTTGGTCGAGCGGGCGGCGGGCGATCCCGTTCCGGCGCTGTCGCTCACCAGGGGTAGCGCGGCTCAGGCTGCGTCGACCGTCAAATCCGTAGATGGCGCCAAAGTGGCGCTAAAGTGTCCATAGGAGGTTTCGACCATGCCAAGCGTCCAGATCAAGAACGTTCCGCCTGACGTGCATCGCGTCCTGCGCGAACGGGCCGCAGCTGCCGGGCAGTCGCTGCAGGAGTACCTGCTCGACCAGCTGACCCGGCAAGCCGGGACGCCGACGCTGGAGGAGGTTCTAGACCGAGCAGGTAGCCGCAACGGCGGCTCGCTCGGCTTCGCCTTCGCCGCCGAACACCTCCGCGAAGATCGCCAGCGCGCAGCGTGATCGTCGTCGACGCATCCGTGCTTGCTCCTGCCCTCGCTGACGACGGTGACGACGGCGACCGCGCTCGGGAGCGCTTGCGCGGTGAAGACCTCGCAGCGCCGGAGTTGATCGACCTTGAGGTCCTGTCGACGCTGCGGCGGGCGGCGAGGGCAAAGAGGCTGGACGAAGGACGGTCCCTGGAAGCCCTTGCCGACCTTGCCGCCCTGCCGCTCCGGCGGGTGCCTCACCTCCCGCTCCTCGGTCGCGTATGGGAGCTGCGCGACAACCTCAGCGCCTACGACGCCTCCTATGTCGCCCTTGCCGAGGCGCTGGACACGGTGCTGGTGACGGCCGACGGGCGGATCAAGAGGGCAAGCGGCATCAACTGCGAGATCGCCGTTATCGGTTGAAAAAGTAGCTGCAGCACTCAGGAAGCATCGCTTCTCGCGGGCTGGAGCGGGCGCCAACGGGTACTGCTGGGGTAGCGTGCCCGTCGATGCCTGGCTCTTCGCATGGCGCGTCGCATTCCGCGCTCGGTTATCTCTACCAGTCTCAGTGGCCGCTTCTGCAGCTTCTGCAGCGCAGCGGGGAGCAGCCCGATATGGCGCTCACTCTGGAGCTGCACGACGACGTGAGCTGGGACCAGGAAGGCAAGCCTCTAGAGCTCCTACAGATCAAGCACCACGTTGACCATGAACGTGGTCTGGGTGACATGGATGTGGACCTCTGGAAGACCCTGGCCGTGTGGATGGATGCACATGCCCCCGCGGACCCTCTAGGCTCGGTTCTGACGCTGGTTACGACCCGCGTCGTTACCCAAGGAGCTGCACACGCGCTGCGACCTGAATCGCGCCAGCCAGGTCAGGCGCGTCTTCTGCTCGATGCGGCAGCAGCCGAATCGACGAACGAAGCAACGGAGGCGGCGCGCGAAAAATATCTAGCCCTTGAGGATGCTGAGCGGGATGTTTTCGTCGGCCGCATCTATGTACTTGACGGTGCCCCACAGGCGGGGGCGGCACTCGACAAGGCGGTGGAGGAGGCCCTCTACTTTGCCCTGCCGCTGGGCCATGAGAAGTCGTTTCTCGAACAGCTTTGGGGCTGGTGGTATCGCCAGGCCGTGGAGATCCTTCGGCGTGAGCGGGACACCGTGAGTGGCATGGACATCAGACTGAAGGTGCAGGAAATCGCAGACGGCTACAAGCCCGACAGCTTGCCGACGCTCGTGGAGAGAGAGGACGTCGAAATCGACGTCGAGAAGACGTACGGCGACCAAGTCTTCGTGACGCAGCTCCGATGGATTCTGCACAGCGCTCAGATGTTGCAGAAGGCGATGGTGGACTACTACCGCTCCTATGTCCAACGCGCGCAATGGGTAGATCGCGACCTGATCGGAATCGGCGAGCTCGAAAAGTTCGAGGACAATCTCGTTGACGAGTGGGAGCGCGCATTTGACGCCATGAACATCCAGCTAGGTGACCAATCGGACGAAGATGACAAACAGAAAGCCGGACACGCACTGTTTCAGGAGGTCTCCAATCAGACTGCGGTGAAAGTGCGCGAGCGCTACACCGAGCCATTCTTCATGAGGGGCCGATTGCATGACTTCGCTGACAGCGGTCGCCTCGGGTGGCACCCTGACTTCCAAGATCGTCTCAAGGAGCTGCTCGGTCAATGAAGCAATGGAGCGAGCGTCCCCAAGTTGAGGCAACGCTGCTTAACCCTGCTCTCTTTGCCTCGCTTCTATCTGTTGGTGCTAAGGCATACGAGACCAAAAGCGACCAGCCGATGATCTGGCCACTTGCCTTCCTGTTGCCCCCTCTCATCCTTCACCGTCCAACCCGGGAGGTGCTGCCAAAGAGGGTTGTCACCCACCTCCCGACCTGGATCCGCCGACAACCGTTGATCCGCGCCGGGTTTCCTTCCCGCGCGGCTCATCTGACGCCCTTCACGCGGGAGGGGCTTCGCTTCGGACTCAACCACGGCGTTCTTCTACTCGACGATGGTCGTCTGCGTGGAACGCTCTCGCCGCCCGGCGACGATGATGAGTTGTCCGAGATTCTCAAAAGCGCCTCCCTTGTCGGGCGTTGGTTCGCGAAACTCGATCAACCCAGCAGCGCCTTTGCTCTGCTGGGCGTCAGGCCCTGAAAATGCAGATCAAAGCCATCGCGCTCTACAGCCACAGTGGGAAGCGCCGGATCATCGATTTCGAGCCCGGTCGGCTGAACGTGGTGACCGGCGTATCCAAAACCGGCAAGAGCGCACTGCTCGACATCGTCGAGTTTTGCCTTGGCCGCGACACCCTGGTTATGCCGGTCGGCCCAATCACCAAAACGGTCGCTTGGTACGGAGTGCTGCTCGAACATGCCGCAACCCGCGTTTTCATCGGACGCCCGACCCCTGCTGAGGGTGTTGCTTCGACCCAGCGGGCCATGCTTGAGATCGGGGCGGAGCTTGAGATCCCGGAGTTCGGACAACTTGAAGTCAACGCGGACACCAAGTCACGTCGCGATCAGGTCGGCCGCCTTATCGGGATTGACGAGAACGCCGGCGAGCCCGCGACGCCGTGGGCACAATCCGGGTTGGAGGCGAACCTCGGCCACGCAACCTTTCTATGTCTCCAAGGCCAGGGAGAGATCGACAACCGAGACCTTCTTTTCCACCGCCAGGGAGAGGACGGCATTGCCCCCGCGATCCGCGACACGCTTCCCTACTTCCTCGGAGCCGTACCACGCGATCAGGCTGTTCAGCGTCAAGAGCTAGTCGCGGCTCGTCGCGACCTTCGGCGAGCACAGGCAGACCTGGAGCGGGCCAAAGCGGTTGACGAGGAGATCGACGTGACCTTGCTCGCGATGGTGCGGGAGGCGGTTGTGTCTGGGCTCTTGCAGGAGCACGAGCGATGCGGGCGTGCAGAGATGTTTGCTGCTCTGCGGAGCGTCCTTGAGGTTCCAATTGCGCCAGCAGCCGAGTTCGATGATGTGACCGCCGGCCGCCGCGAGGCGCTGGAGCGGGAACGGAGCGAACTGCGGATCGCGCTGCGGGCCGCGGGCGCCCAAGTCGAGCTTTTGAAATCGATGGGTTCCGACGAGAATGCTTACGCCAGCGTCGTGGATCAGCAGATCTCGCGACTCTCAAGCATTCACCTGCTCGGTGATGCCGAGGGAGGCGAGACCTGTCCTGTCTGCGCTCGTGGAATGGAGCACGACGATGTCTCCGTTCAGAAGCTGGAGGAGGTGGCAGGGCAGCTCGCGGTTCAGCTCGAGGACGTCGAGAGCATCCGGCCTCGCCGCAAAGAGGCGCTGGAGGAGCTGACCGCCACCATCGACCAGCTGCGCGAGAAACTGCGGGCCGTGGATGATGCCCTGGTCGGCCTCGCCGAGCAGGACGAGCAGGCGGGCACGGCGGCCTCGACCGCCGAGTCACAGGCTTTCACCCGCGGCCGGATTCAGCACTTCCTTGATACGACGAAGGCGATCGAGGCCTCTGAGCTGGAGCGCCTTGCTGATGTCGTCGCGGTTCGCCAGCGCTCGGTGGAGGCGATCGAACAGCGCATCGACCCGGACGCCAGCCGCGAGGAACTGACCGCCAGGCTTGCTGTGGTCGCCAAGGACATCACCTCGTATAGCCGGCGCCTCGATCTGGAGTACCACGAGGCGGTCTGGCTCGACCTGCAACGCCTCACGGTGATGACGGAGACCGATCAGGGATCTGCGCCTCTCTTTCGGATCGGAAGCGCGGAGAACTGGGTCGGCTCACATTTGGCCGCTCACCTCGCTCTCCATCGCTACTTCACGCGCCACAATCGGCCGGTGCCGCGGTTCCTCATGCTCGATCAGCCCAGCCAGGCCTACTATCCCTCGGAGGTAGAGCGGGAGGGAGGCGTTCCCGAGGGCGAGGACGATCGTGCCGCCGTCCGGCGCATGTACGAGCTGATGCGAGACGTGGCGAGCGAGCTGGCGCCCGAGTTCCAGATCATCGTTTGCGATCACGCCAACCTCCCCGAGGACTGGTTCCAAGATGCCGTCCAGCACAACTGGCGAGAGGGCAGAAAGCTCATCCCCCAGGAGTGGATCGACGAAGCTGCAGAGGGCTAAAGCACGGTTCACCGGATCGATGCCGATAGCCGTCGCCCGATCGCAGGCAATCCGCCAGTCGCTTCATTCCCCTACGCATTCCCCTGGCGTCGTCTTCATCTAGGATTTGGCTCTGTAGCGCGCGGGGGCAGTGGCCCAACTGGCTAAGGCACCAGCCTCCAAAACCGGCGATTCTAGGTTCGAGTCCTAGGTGCCCCGTCTTGTCTCTCGGCTAGCCCAGGGCGTCGCGGATCGGCGCGTCGGGGGGCGTCGTCGCGATCAGCTTGCGGTTGGCGAATTCGAGGATCCCGAGGTGGGAGAGCTCGCGCCCGAAGCCGGAGCTCTTGACTCCGCCGAAGGGCAGGCTTGGCTCCGAGGCGGTCGGGTGGTTGACGAAGACCATTCCGGCCTCGAGCCGGTCGGCCACCGCCTGGGCGCGCTCGCTGTCGCTGGCGAACACCGCCGCGCCGAGCCCGTACTGCGAACCGTTGGCTAGTGCGATCGCCTCCTCGTCCGACTCGACCCGGTACACGACGGCTACCGGGCCGAACAGCTCCTCGTGGTAGGCGCGCATCTCCGGGGTGACGTCGACCAGGACCGTCGGCTCGACGAAGGCGCCGGGGCGGTCGATGCGGCGGCCGCCGGTCACCACGCCGGCGCCCTTCTCGATCGCCTCGTCGACCTGCTCGATCACCAGCTCGGCCGCCCGCTCGGAGGAGAGCGGCGCCAGCGTCGTCTTCTCGTCGAACGGGTCGCCGGGTTCGAGTTCGGCCATCCGTTCGGCGAGGCCGTCGACGAAGTCCTGGAAGACGTCGGCCATCACGATCATCCGCTTGGCGCTGGTGCAGACCTGGCCCATGTTGTGCATCCGCCCGACGAACGCCGCCTCCACGGTGCGCTCGAGGTTGTCGCCGTCGAGGACGATGAACGGGTCGCTGCCGCCGAGCTCGAGCACCACCTTCTTGAGGGCGCGGCCGGCCTCCTCGCCCAAGGCGGAGCCGGCCCGGTCGCTGCCGGTCAGCGAGCAGCCCTGCACGAGCGGGTTCTCGACCATCCGCGCGATGTCCTCCACCTCGACGAAGACGTTGGTGAAGACGCCCTCGGGAGCGCCGGCATCCGCGAACAGCGCCTCGATCGCCAGCGCGGATTGGGGCACGCTCCGCGCGTGCTTGAGCAGGATCGTGTTGCCGAGCACCAGGTTCGGGGCGAGGATGCGGATCGCCTGGTAGGCGGGGAAGTTCCACGGCTGCACGGTCAGCAGGACCCCGAGCGGCTCGTTGCGGATGACCGCCGAGCCCCCGTCGTCCATCTCCAGCGGCTGGTCGGCGATCTGGGCTGGGCCCTTCTGGGCGTAGTACTCGAGGATCCGGATCGTCAGGTCCAGCTCCGCCCGGCTGTGGCGGATCAGCTTCCCCATCTCGAGCGTGATCGTCCGCGCCAGCTCCTCGTGGCGCTCTCGCATCAGTAGAGCCGCCCGCGCGACCACCCCGGCCCGCTCGGCCGCCGCTCGCTGCCGCCACTGCCCCGAGGCGCGGTGGGCCCGCTCGATGACCCGATCGATCTCCTCGCCGTGCAGCGCTGGGAACTCCAGCACCACCTCGTTGGTGTACGGGTTGACGGTCGCGTAGCCGCTGCGGGGGCCTGCCTTGGTTTGAGCCATCGCCGCGGCGTTGCCCTCCCTAGGCCCGCACCGCGGAGATGTCGATTCGCAGCGCGACCTGATCGCCGACCAGCAGCCCGCCGCCGGCAAGCGACTGCTGCCAGGTGAGGCCGAACTCGGTCCGGTCGATCGAGCCGCGGACCGCGACGCCGACGCGATCTTTGCCCCAGGGGTCGACGCCTGCGCCTTCGACGTTGGCCTCGACCTCGATCTCGCGGGTGACGCCCTTGATCGTCAGATTGCCGATGACCCGGTAGCTCCCTGCCTCGATGTGCTCGATCGCGGTCGACTCGAACGTGATCGACGGCCAGCGCTCGGCGTCGAAGAAGTCCGGTCCCCGAAGGTGTTCGTCGCGGTCGGCGTTGTTGGTGTCGATCGAAGCGACCTGGGCGCTGCCCCAGATCCGTGAGTCGTGATAGTCCTCGGCCGCCTCCAGCGTCCCCTCGTACTCTTTGAAGTGCCCGCGGACGGTGGAGATCATCATGTGCTTGACCTCGAAGCCGACGCTGGAGTGGATCGGATCCACCGTCCAGGTTCCGGTCGGCACCCGCACGATCCCCTGCTCGGTCTGCAACTGGGTCGTCATCTCTTCACTCCGGTAGGCCGCCATGGTGCCTCTGTCAACCGACCGCCCCTGCGGGGTTCAGCAGCCGAGGATGCTTGTCTCACTGTTGACAACCCGGCGCCACCGGCCTACCCAGGGAACAGATGCCCGCCGCCGAGCAAGAGGTCGCCGAGACCCCCGACCGCGACGGCGCCTTCCCGCGGCTCGGCGAGAGTCAGATCGAGACGCTGACGGCGTGCGGTCGCCGCTCGCGGACGGCGGTGGGGGAGAGCCTCTACCGCCAAGGCGACTCTCCCTACGACTTCGTCGTGGTCCTCGAGGGCCTGGTGTCCGTCCACACCGATGCCGAGGGGGACGAGCCCGCGGTCGCCGTCCATGGCCCCCACCGCTTCCTTGGGGAGCTCAGCCTGTTGACCGGGCAGCCCGCCTTCTACACGACGGTCGTCCGCGAGGCCGGGGAGGTCCTCCGGGTGGGCCCGGAGACGCTGCGCCGGCTGGTCGGCGAAGATCCGGCCCTCGCCGACCTCGTAATGCGCGCCTTCCTGCTGCGTCGTGAGCTGCTCAGCGGCCTCGGCGCAGGGCTGAAGATCGTTGGCTCACGCTACCTCCCGGACACCCGCCGCCTCTGCGACTTCGCCGCCCGCAACCGGCTTCCGTTCCGCTGGATCGACCCAGAGCGCGACCCCCGTGCCGAGGCGCTTCTCGAGCGGCTCGGGGTCCGGCCCGAGGAAACCCCGGTCGTGGTCTGGGGCAGCCGGGTCTGGCGCAACCCGGGCAACGCCGAGCTGGCGGCGGCGGTGGGGATGCGCGAGGAGCCGCCGCGCGACCGGGTCAGCGACCTCGTCGTCGTCGGCGCCGGGCCAGGTGGCCTGGCGGCGACCGTCTACGGCGCCTCCGAGGGCCTGCTCACCGTCGCCATCGACGGAATCGCCGTCGGCGGGCAGGCCAGCACCTCCTCCCGGATCGAGAACTACCTCGGCTTCCCGTCGGGGATATCCGGCGCCGAGCTGGCCGAACGAGCGACGATCCAGGCGCGCAAGTTCGGCGCCCGGATCCTCGTCGGTGCCGCCGCGGTCGGGCTCGAGCTCGGGGACGGAGCCCACACGATCTCTCTCGAAGACGGCTCGACGCTGGAAACGCGGGCGCTGCTGATCGCCACCGGCGCCCGCTATCGCCGCCTTCCGGTCGACCGGCTCGAGCACTTCGAGGGGGGCGGGGTCCACTACGAGGCGACCTTCATGGAGGAGCAGCTCTGCGTCGGCGCTCCGGTCGCCGTGGTCGGCGGCGGCAACTCGGCCGGGCAGGCGACCGCCTTCCTCTCGCGCCGTGCCAGCAAGGTCTATCTGCTGCTTCGCCATGGCGAGCTGACTCGCGACATGTCGCGCTACCTGGCCGACCGGATCGAGCGCCTGCCCAACGTCGAGGTGATTCGCAACACCGAAATCCGCGAGCTGTGCGGGGACGACTCCCTCGAGGGCGTCGTCGTCGAGGACCTGGAGAGCGGCGGGCGCCGCCGGCTTGACGTCAGCGAGCTGTTCGTCTTCATCGGCGCCGAACCGTGCACGGACTGGCTCGAGGGCGTCGTCCCGCTCGACGACCACGGTTACGTGCTGACCGGGCCCGGCGCGGTGCCGGCGAGCCGCAACGGCGAGGCGCCGCCCGCCCTGCTCGAAACCGGGGTGCCGGGGATCCTCGCCGCCGGCGACGTCCGTGCCGGCTCGATCAAGCGCGTCGCCTCGGCGGTCGGCGAGGGGGCAATGGCGGTTCGCCTCGCCTACGCCCAGCTCAACCCCTGAGCGGCGGGCCCCAGCGGGAGCCGTCGCCAGTAGACACGTTGACCGGGACTCAGAGCGCGGCGACCGCCGCCTCGACGGGCGTCTCGCCGGAGACCACCTCGAACGTCTTGCCGACCGCGTTGTCGGCGGTGAGGACGGCAGCTAGGACCGCGACCACGTCGGCACGCGGGATCTCGCCTCGCTCCACCCGGTCGGCGATCGTGACCAGGCCGGTCGGCGGCTCGTTGGTGAGGCTCGCTGGACGCACGACCGTGTAATCGAGGTCGCTCGCTTCGAGCTCTTGGTCGGCTTTTGCCTTGGCCCGCAGGTACTCGCCGAAGACGCCGCCTCCCTCGGCCGGCGGATCGCCGGCGCCGATCGAACTGACGATCACGTAGCGAGTGATCCCCTTGGCCTCGGCCGCCGCGATCAGCTTGACGGCGCCGCCGTAATCCAGGGACCACTTGCGCTCGGCCCCGCTGCCGGGACCGGCGCCGGCCGCGAAGACGATCGCATCGGCGCCCTCGACCGCCGCTCCCACGTCATCGTCGGCCTCGAGGTCGCAGAGGACCGGCTCGATGCCGTCGGCAACCAGGTCCTCGGCCTGCTCGGGCTTGCGGATCAGCCCTCTGACCCGGTCGCCGCGCGCGGCCAGCAGCTTGCCCAGCTGCAGGCCGATCTTCCCGTGTCCACCAGCAATAACCACGTCCATCACGCCACCTCCATCGTTGGATCGACTATTGCGCGGAGCTTCGCGAGGGCGCGCTCCTCCAACTGCCGCACCCGCTCGACGCTGAGGTCGGACTCGCGGCCGATTTCGCGCAGCGTCTGCTGCCGGCAGCCAATTCCGTAATGAGCGAAGACGATGCGGCGCTCGCGCTCCCCGAGGCCGGCGGCGAGTTCCTCGATGTGCTCCCCCTCGGCCAGGTCGCCGACCCGTTCGTATTCCTCCTCGGCGGCCGGATCGGCGAGCCGCTCGGCGAGGGTCGTCGCCGTTTCCTCGTCGCCGGGAGCCGGCGCCTGCAGACTGCTTGGGGCGCGCTCGACCGAGACCAGCTGCTGGACCTGGTCCAGCGGCATCCTGGCGGTCTCGGCGAGCTCGGTGTCGGAGGGCTCGCGCCGGTTCGCCTGGGCGAAGGCGGCCCGCGCCCTCTTCATCTGGACGAGGCTGCGGGCGGCCCGGTCGGAAAGGGCGACGGGGCTGGTCAGCTCGGCGACGAGCTGCTGCATCGCCTGCCGAACCCACCACGAGGCATAGGCCCAGAACGGCGTCTCGTGGCGGCTGTCGTAGCGCCGCGCGGCGCGCAGCAGGCCGACGACGCCCTCCTGCTGGAGCTCCTGGCGTTCGAGGCTGCGGAAGCTGCGGTAGCGGCTCGCGACCCCGTTGATCGCCGGCATGAAGGCGCTCACCAATTCCTCGGTGGCGGCCCGGTCACCGGCCCCGGTCAGGGCGAGGAGGCGGCGCTCTCGGGCCACAGGGAGAGGCGAACTCGCTGGATGCGCGCCGTCGCGCATGCGCCTTCTTCTTCCGGTGTTGCAGTGCGTGGACCAGGCAGTTCCGGATCACCGGGATCGATAGCTCGAGGTGCTCGAGGTCGCCGCCCGGTTAACACTTCGGATTCCCTCCCGCAGCTGCTCTAAACCCTCTTGACACCGGCCTTCACCGCCCTACCAGGAGGTGTGCAAGCCCGCGAACGGCCCGGATCCCCGGGCCTGGGAGGAGGCCACAATGGCGAAGGCGGTCGGAATCGACCTCGGCACGACCAACTCGGTGGTGGCCGCGACGATGGAGGGCGGACAGGCCGAGGTGATCCCGAACTCCGAGGGCTCGCGGACGACGCCGTCGGTGGTCGCCTTCACCGACGACGGCGAGCGGCTGGTCGGCCAGATCGCCAAACGCCAGGCGATCCTCAACCCCGAGGCGACGATCTACTCGGCCAAGCGATTCATCGGCCGCAAATGGGACGAAGTCCAGGCCGAGATCGAGACCGTCCCCTACAAGGTCGTCAAAGGGCCCAGCGATGCGGTCCGCTTCGACGTGCGCGGGAAACAGCATGCGCCGGAGGAGATCTCGGCCGCGGTGCTGCGCAAGCTCGCCGACGACGCGGCCAAGTTCCTCGGCGAGAAAGTCACCGAGGCGGTGATCACGGTCCCCGCCTATTTCAACGACGCACAGCGCCAGGCGACCAAAGACGCCGGCAAGATCGCCGGCCTCGAGGTGCTGCGGATCATCAACGAGCCGACCGCGGCGGCGCTCGCCTACGGTCTCGACAAGAAAGGCTCCGAGACGGTCCTCGTCTTCGACCTCGGCGGCGGCACCTTCGACGTCTCGCTGCTGGAAGTCGGCGACGGCGTGATCGAGGTGCGGGCGACCAGCGGCGACGGCCACCTCGGCGGCGACGACTTCGACAAACGGATCGTCGATTGGCTGAGCGAAGAATTCGAAAAGGACCAGGGGATCAACCTGGCGGCGGACCCACAGGCGCTGCAGCGGCTGTACGAAGGCGCCGAGCGGGCCAAGGTCGAGCTCTCTTCGACCACCCAGACCCAGATCAACCTGCCGTTCATCACCGCCGACGCGTCTGGTCCGAAGCACCTCAACGTCACGCTCGCCCGGTCGAAGTTCGAGCAGCTGGTCGAGGACCTGATCGAGCGCACCCGGGGGCCGGTCGAACAGGCGCTGGAAGACGCCGGCCTCAGCGCGGACGGCATCGACGAGGTGATCCTGGTCGGCGGCTCGACCCGGATCCCGAAAGTCCAGGACCTGGTGCGCAAACTGACCGGCGGCAAGGATCCGAACCAGACGGTCAACCCGGACGAGGTGGTCGCGATCGGCGCCGCCCTGCAGGCCGGGGTGCTGAAAGGCGAGGTCGAGGACGTCGTGCTCCTCGACGTCACCCCGCTCTCGCTCGGGCTGGAGACGATGGGCGGCGTGATGACGAAGGTCATCGAGCGCAACACGACGATCCCAGCCCGGCGGACGGAGGTCTTCTCGACCGCCGAGGACAACCAGACCGCGGTCGACATCGTCGTCCTCCAGGGCGAGCGCGAGATGGCCCGCGACAACCGGCAGCTGGCCAAATTCCGGCTCGAAGGAATCCGGCCGGCGCCGCGCGGCGAGCCGCAGGTCGAGGTCACCTTCGACATCGACGCGAACGGCATTCTCAACGTCTCGGCGCGCGACAAAGACACCGGCGCCGAACAGCAGGTGAGGATCACCGAGACGACCAACCTCGACAGCTCCGACATCGAGCGGATGGTCAAGGAAGCCGAAGAACACGCGGCCGAAGACCGCCAGCGGCGCGAAGAAGTCGACGCCCGCAACGAGCTCGACGCCTTCGCCCATCGGGTCGAACGGCAGCTCGAGGAAATCGGCGACCGGGTGCCGGTCAACCAGAAAGAGCAGGCCGGGGCGCTGGTCCGCGACGCGCGGGCGGCGATCGAGGAGCAGGCCGGTCTCGACCGCGTGCGGCCACTGGTCTCCGACCTGCAGCAGATGGTCCAGGCGCTGCAGAGCGCCGGCGCGACGGCCGGCCCCCAGGACGGCGGCAACGGCGGCGAGGGCCAGCCGGCAGCCGAAGAGGAGGAAGTCGTCGATGCCGAGTTCACCCGTGAGTGAGGAGGAGCGACTCGACGACGAGCGCTACCTGCGGGCACTCGCCGACCTCGATAACTACCGCAAGCGCTCGGCGCAGGAAGTAGAGCGCCGGGTCGCCGAACAGGCCGAGCGGCTGCTGCTCGACTGGATCGAGGCGGTCGACAGCGTCGACCGAGCCCTGGAGATGCAGCCCTCCGACGGGCTGCGCAGCGTCCTCGGGCAGATGGAGGCGATCCTCGCCCGACAGGGCGTCGAACGGGTGGGCGCGGCGGGCGATCGCTTCGACCCCGAGCTGCACGAGGCGATCTCGGTTCAGGAGAGCGACGAGGTGCCCGACCGCTCGGTGCTCGACGTCGCCCGCTCTGGCTATCGCCACGGCGAGCGGGTGCTGCGCCCGGCGCAGGTGGTGGTTTCGCGGAACGGCGGCGGCTCGGAGCGGGAGCAGGAGCCCGGCGGAGAAGGCGAGGACTGATTGGCGGTCGGCTTTCGTGACTACTACGAGGTACTGGGCGTCCCGCGCGGCGCCGGCGACGAGGAGATCCGCAGCGCCTACCGCAAACTCGCCCGCGAATACCACCCGGACGTCAACAAGGACCCCGGCGCCGAGGACCGCTTCAAAGAGGTCTCGGAGGCCTACGAGGTTCTGCGCGACCCCGAGAAACGAGAGAAATACGAACGCCTCGGGGCGGACTGGAAAGCCGGCGAGGACGTCAGCGGCGCCTCCGGGTTCGGCGGCGGCACCTCCGGCTTCGGCGGCGGCGATGGCCAGGGCTTCGGCGACGGCGCCGGCTTCAGCGATTTCTTCGAGAGTTTCTTCGGCGGCGGGCGAGGGGGCTCCCGGGGCTTCGAAGGGTTTTCGATGCGTGGAGGCGACCGGGAGGCGACGCTCGAGGTCACGTTGGAGGAGGCGGCCCGCGGCGGCAAACGGAAAATCTCACTCGCCGACGGTCGCGACTTCGAGGTTCAGATCCCGTCCGGAGTGCGCGACGGTCAGAAAATCCGCCTCGCCGGCCAGGGCGGGGAGGGGGCGAGCGGCGGGCCCGCAGGGGACCTCTACCTGCGGGTGCGGATCAAACCCCACCCGCGCTTTCGGCGCGAGGACGACGACCTCGTGGTCGAGATCCCGGTCGCGCCCTGGGAGGCGGCGCTCGGGGCCACGGTTCCCGTCCCCACCCTCGACGGCAACGCCAGGGTCAAGGTCCCGGCCGGCTCCTCCAGCGGCCGCCGTCTGCGGTTGAGGGGCGAGGGAATGCCGGGCCCGGGCGGACGCAAAGGCGATCTCTACGCCAGCGTCAGAATCGTCGTTCCCAAGGTGCTCGAGAAACGCGAACGCGAGCTGTTCGAGGAGCTGGCCGCGGTCTCCCGGTTCGACCCGAGGCAGGGGCGCTGATGCCGCCCGGCACGGCGCTCGTCCTCGTCGACGTCCGGGCGTTGGCCCGTCGCTCCGGCCTGCACCCCGACCTGGTGCGGCGGCTGATCGCGCTCGACGCCGTCGATCCCCTCGATTTGGACGCTGCAGCACGCCTCGCCCGTCTGGCGCGGCTGCGTCACGACCTCGGCCTCAACGTCGCCGGAGCGGCGCTCGCCTGCGACCTGCTGGAGCGGATCGAGGAGCTGGAAGCACGGCGGCGCTAGCCGCCTCGCAAACGCCATGGCGACGGTGAAGCTGGGCCTGATCGTCTCGCCGGCAATCGACCAGGTTGCGGCCGACGAGCTGGCGGCCGACCTCGGCGCTGCTCTGGCCGAGCGCTACCCCGAGGTCGAGTGGGAGCCAGAGGTCCTCACCGACCCGTTGGCCGAGCCGCCGGTGCACCTGACCGAGCTCGTCTCCGCAGCCCGTCGCCTGCTGCTCGACGCCGACTGGGACCTGGCGGTGGCGATCACCGAGCTGCCCCTGCGGCTCGCCCACCGGACGTTGCTCAGCCATGCCAGCCGCACCCACGGCGTGGCGCTGGTCTCGCTGCCGGCGCTCGGCGTGCTGCGTCGCCGCCGGCGCCTCTACGACGCTGCCGCCGATGCGGTCGGGACGTTGGTCGGCGATCAGGAGGGTGGACGAGCCGCCCGGTCGCCCGGTGCCGGTCTCGGGGTCCAGCGCCGCCTCACCGAGCTGGCCGGCGACGTCGATGACGACGGGGGCGCCGCCTACGTCGCCCGGGTGATCGGCGGCAACCTGCGGCTGCTGGTCGGGATGGTCGGCGCCAATCACCCCTGGCGGCTGGTCGGGCGGCTTTGGCGGGCGATGCTGGCGGCGGTCGCGGCGGTCGCCTTCGGCTCGATCCAGATCGAAGTCTGGAAAATCGCCGGGACCATCGGCCCGCTGCGACTAACGATCGCCGGCCTGGTCTCGATCGCCGCCGCCTCGGTGACGTTGATAGCCGGCCACGGCCTCTGGGAGCGGGCGCCCGCCCCGCGCGTGCGCGAGCAGGTGACGTTGTTCAACCTGGCAACCACCGCAACGGTCGTATTCGGAGTCACCGCGCTTTACCTCTCGGTCTTCGTCGCCAGTCTGCTCGGCACCCTGCTGCTGATCGAGCCGTCGCTTCTCTCGGAAGCGCTCGGGCGAGACACGGACGCCTGGGACTACGTGCGCCTCGCCTGGATCTCGAGCGCGCTGGGGACGATCGGCGGCGCCCTGGGGGCGACTCTGGAGACCGACGAGGCGGTCAGGGAGGCCGCGTACGCCCACCGACCGAATAAGGATTAGGAACCAGGTTATGTTTGTCACCCACCCTGCCGCTGCATAGGCTCGGCTAACCGCTTAGAGAAGGTTGAGTAGCTGATGCCCACGCTTGCTGACTTCGGACATGGTTCCCGCACGGTCGATGGGAAGGCGGCGCTCGGAGGGCGGAAGCTGCTGGTGGTGCTCGCTTCGTATTCCGAGCACCCGCCGATCGGCTCGGTCCACCTCAACTCTTATTACCAACGGCTCGCCTTTGGCAAGCCGACTCCGCCTTTCTCCACCGACGATCCCGTCAACCCCGCCAGCCTCACCGAGTTCTTCCGTGAGATGAGCAACGGCCGGTTCTGGTTCGAGGAAGTCGGCGTGATCGGCCCGCTGGACATGGGCGAACTCGGAGCCGATCCAGGGCCGGAAGTGCGCTGCACCGCGATCATGCAGAAGGTCGCCCAGCTTTCACCCCTCTCCTTCTTCGAGGCCGACGGCGACGGCGACGGGACGGTTGGCCGGGCTGACCTCTCGGTGGTTCTGGTCGAGAGCTTTCCCAATGCGTTTCCGGGCAGCAGCCGCCACAAACAGGTGGAAGCTCAGATAAACAAAGGCTCGGCCACGGCCACGGTGAAGGTCAACACCATGATCGGCGGTGGCGGCCCGCAGACGCCCTTCTTCCAGCTCGCCCACGAGCTTTCCCATGCCGCCCTCGCCACCACGGATATGTACCGCGACGAAGCCGGCGTCAGAGAAGGACGGAACAGCCAGATGACGCTGATGGCCGGATATGCATTCGAAGCCAACGACCAGGTGCCAGTTTATCTGGACATCTGGCACAAGCTCGGGCTCGGGTGGGCCGAGCCGCGAGTGTTCCGCCTTTCGGAGCCCGGATTCGAGGAAGTATGGGAGGGACCCGATGGGGCCCTCCTTCTCTGGGACGACTCGCACGGGACCGACGAGTACTTTCTGGTCGAGCGTCGCGGACCGAAACTCCCCGGCCAGCGCTATGACTCGGGAGTCGGCGGCGACGGCGTGGTGATCTGGCGAACCAAGCCCAACGGCTCCAACGGGGTGCAGAACCTCGCCCCGCCAAACCTCGAACCGGGTGGCTCCGGCGCTTGGAAGCCGGGAACCCAAACCCCCTATCTGTCCTGGACGGCCGGCACGGAGTCCGGCGTCTCGATCTCCGTCATCGACGCCGAAAAAGACCGCTTGCGCGTGCGGTGGAGTGAGGCGAT
>Ga0157284_10000044_pt1 | contig 17207 bp, 21 predicted proteins | sample NitcycUS059202B1_FD_108392 | JGI IMG/M metagenome (GOLD analysis project Ga0157284, IMG submission 108392) | Soil microbial communities from Arlington Agricultural Research Station in Wisconsin, USA - Nitrogen cycling UWRJ-S059-202B-1 | ecosystem: Environmental > Terrestrial > Soil >... | reverse complement strand
GCCGAGTACCAGCGACGGCGCGACGAAGAGGAAACCGAAGCGCAGGCGGCGGCAAAGCCGCGCGGGGGCGGCGGCAAGAAATACAGCGCCACCAAGCCGGCCCAGAAAGCGGCACGCAAGGCGGCGAAGCTGGAGGAGCGGATAGAGCGGGCCGAGGCGAAGCTGCGCGAGCTCGAGGACGAGCTCGCCGACCCCGCCGCCTGGTCGAGCCCGGGCCGGATCGAGCGGGCGACCAAGCGCCACGAAGAAGCGAAGGCTGCAGTGGAGGAGCTGTACGCGGAGTGGGAGGAGGCTCAGGCGGCGGCCGAGGCGGACTCGGCGAAGGCTTAGGCGCGCGCTCGCTCCGTGGCGGCGAAATCGGGAGCGAAATCGGTGTCGGGGCGGGTTAGCTGGCGCTCGAGCACGACCCGGGTTCCGTGCTGCGGGGCCAGGGTGATGTTGCGGATCCTCACCTTCTCTGGGGTGGGATCGGGAGCTCGCAGCGCCGCTCTGGTGACGAACTCGCGGAGGACGATCCGCATCTCGAACTCGGCGAAGGCGGCGCCGACGCAGCGGCGGACGCCGCCACCGAAGGGAATCCAGGCGTAGTTCTCGGTCTTGCTGTCGAGGAACCGCTCGGGGCGGAACTCCTGCGGCTGGGGGAAGAAGTCCTCGCGTCGGTGCAGGCTCGCGATCGCCGGCATCACGAAGGTCCCGGCCGGCAGCTCGTAGCCGCCGATGGTCGCCGGGGCGGTCAGCTTGCGGGCGACGTCGATGATCACCGGTCGCACCCGCAGCGTCTCTTTGACCGTCGCCTCCAGGTAGTCGCTCCTGCCGGCGGCGATCGACTCGCGCAGGCGGCCGAGCGCGCGCGGGCAGCGCAGCAGCCGCTCCACCGCCCAGGCCAGGGCGGTGGCGGTCGTCTCGTGTCCGGCGCCGATCACGGTGACCAGCTCGTCGCGCAGTTCGGCGTCGGACATCGGCGAGCCGTCCTCGTGCCGTGCCTGCAGCAGCAGCGAGAGGACGTCTTCCCTCTCCTTGCTCCCCTCTTCCGCTCGCCGCAGCGCGATCTCCTCGAAGATGAACTCGTCGAGCTCGGAGCGGGCGCGGAGGAAGCGCCGCCAGGGGCTGTGAGCCCCGAGGTCGCGGCGGAGGACGGGAAACCTGATGATCGTCGTCACCCGGTCGGAGAAGCGGTCGATCAGCTCGGTGGCGCGGTCGATCCGGTCCTCGTCCCTGATCCCGAAGACGGCGCGGAGGATCACCGAGAGGGTGATCCGCTGGGTGTGGGTCCGTAGCGCAAACGGCTTCCCGATCGGCCAGGTCTGCATCTCGCGCCGGGTCACCTCTTCGATCAGCTCCCCGTAGCGGCGAACGCGCTCCCCGTGGAAGGGCGGCAGCAGCAGCTTGCGCTGGCGCAGGTGGGCCTCGTCGTCGAGCATCAGGATCGAGTTCGGCCCCAGCGCCGGCTCCAGCACGACCGCGTTCGCCTCGCCGGCGTGGAAGACGGCGGGAGAGCCGGTGAAGACCTCTTTCACCAGCTCCGGGCCGGCGACGTAGACGATGCGGCCGTAGAAGGGGAAGCGGACGGTGAAGATGTCGCCGTAGCGCTCCTGGAAGCGGGAGAGGAAGCCGAGTGGGTCGCGGACATAGCGCAGCCCCTGCACGACGGCGGGGGCGCGGGATCCTGGCGGGAGCGCGGTCATCTCAGAAGACGATCGTACGCTCCCCGTCCAGCAAAACCCGGTCGTCGAGGTGGGCCATGACGGCGCGGGCCAGCACCAGGCGCTCGACGTCGCGGCCGAGGCGGATCATGTCGGTGACCTCGTCGCGGTGGTCGACGCGGGTGACGTCCTGGGCGATGATCGGGCCGGCGTCGAGCTCGGCGGTGACGTAGTGGGCGGTGGCACCGATCAGCTTGACCCCGCGCTCGTAGGCGCGGTGGTAGGGGTCGGCACCGACGAAGGCGGGGAGGAAGCTGTGGTGGATGTTGATCGCCGGGGCGCCGAGGTCGCGGAGGAAGCCGGGGGAGAGGATCTGCATGTAGCGGGCGAGGACGAGGAGGTCGACGCCCCCCAGCAGCTCCAGTGCCTGGCGCTCGGCGGCGGCGCGGTCTTCCCGGTCGACCGGGACATGGTGGAAGGGGAGGCCAACCGCTTCGGCCTGGCCGGCGTGGTCGGGATGGTTGGAGAGGACCGCGACCAGCTCGCCGCCGAGGTCGCCGTTGCGCCAGCGCCAGAGCAGGTCGGAGAGGCAGTGGTCCTCGCGGCTGACCATGATCGCCACCCGCCTCGTCTGGGCCGCGTCGTGGAACTCGTAGTCCATCGCGAAGGGCTCGCCGAGCTCGCGGGCGAAGCGCCGCTCCAGGGCCTCGCGTTCGCCGTCGGGCACGTGGTCGAAGACCATCCGCATGAAGAAGCGGCCCTCGGCGCTGGAGTGCTGGTCGACGTCGACGATGTTGAGCCCGGACTCGGCGAGGAAGCCGCTGACGCGGGCGATCAGCCCCGGCTGGTCGGGGCAGGCCAGCAGCAGCCTCGAGGTCGGCGCGTCTCCCATCCGTCGATGATCGCGGATAGATTGACGCCGATGCGGTTAGGAGCGATTCCGGACGGGGCGGTCGAGCGGATCGGGCTGATGCTCGGGCAGCTGCCGACGCCGATCGGCGAGGCGATGTACTCGATGCCGGTGGCCCGTTCGCTGCAGGTGGCGCAGCGGACCGGGATCCTCGGCGCGCTGGCCGAGGGGCCGCGCGAGCCGGCCGAGCTGGCCGAGCACCTGGGGCTGCAGCCGACCGGGACGGTCCGGGTCCTCGACGTGATCGCCTCGCTGAAGCACGTCCAGCAGCGGCCGGACGGCCGTTACGAGCTGACCAAGAACGGGCGCAAGTGGCTCGACCCGCGCTCGGACACCTACCTCGGCGACTTCCTCGCCGACACCGCCCACTACTGGGACTGGTACGCCGGCCTGGAGGACCTGGTCCGCGACGGCAAGCACGTCGAGCTGCATGGGAAAGGGCCCGACGACCCCTACTGGCAGTCCTACATCCGCGGCCAGTACCAGCTCGCGCGGCTCTCCAGCGCCGAAGTCGCGAAGGCGATCCCGCTGGCGAAAGGGGCGCACTCGATCCTCGACGTCGCCGGCGCCCACGGCGAGTACTCGATGGCGCTCTGCCGCCGCCACGAGGGGCTGCGGGCGACGATCGTCGATCTGCCGGGCAGCGCCCGCGTCGGCGAAGAGATCGTCGGCGAGGCCGGGATGCGGGACCGCGTCCGCTACCTCGTCGGCGACATGTTCGAGGTCGATTACGACGGCCACTACGACGGGGCGCTCTGCTTCAACATCATCCACCACCTCTCGCCGGAGCAGATTCGCGCCCTCTTCGCCCGCATCCGCGCGGTCCTGCGGCCGGGCGCGTCGCTCTGCGTCCTCGACCTCTACGACCGCCCCGGCGGTCAGCGCGCCAACCTCGCCTCGATCCTCGGCCTTTTCTTCCACCTCACCTCCGGCGCCGACACCTACACCGTCGAGGACGTCTCCCGCTGGCTGGGCGAGAGCGGCTACGGCAAGGCCGAGGTGAAGTCGTTCCGGAAGCTGCCGGACCTGCGCCTGCTGATCGCAAAAGCCGTCTGAAACGTTTCGTCTGAGAAAATTGGTAGTCTGCCCCCCATGGGTGAATCGGCAGAGACTCCGATGAAACGGGCCGGCAGCGGGCTCCCCAGGATGGTATTGGCTGGCTCGTGCGTCGCTGTCTGCCTGGTGGGCGTGGCGCTGCTTGTCAAAGGTTTGTATCCGGCCGACCTCCCTTTGACGAAGAACCCAGATTTCATAGACAACGTCTTCGATAATCGAGGCGTTGTCTGGGCGGCGCGGCTTCTGCTCGTTTCCGCTGCCGCAGTCCTGGCCTTTGGCGGTCTCTTCATTGTCGTCTCGACCGGAATTCGCATGAAGAACGGCGAGTGGCTGCGACGGGCCGGTCCGTTCGAGATCTCCGAGACGACGGTGAGTGAGATCGAAGGGCAGTTGGATCGATGGCGTGCTGCGGCTCTGGCGCGACAGGAAAAGGTCGTCGAGCTGACGGAGCGCTTGGATGAATCAGACGAATTGATCGAGGGACTCGATACCTCTCTGGAAAGGAGCAGATATGACTGACGAGCAGCTCCACAAGCGGGTGGAACGCACCTTGAGGAGAAACAGGGCCGCCATCAAGCGGGCGAATGAGAGTGCGCAGAGACTGGATCGCCTTGCCGAACAGTCCGGACCGATCCTCGATCGCGCCTTCCGGCAGCTTCGCCGGGGCATCAACTAGCGCCTGCTGATCGCCAAGCGGCTTAGAGACCGCAATTTTGCACCCAGAGTCACCCTGGCGAAATTCGAATCCGTGCCTAAGTTCGTGCGGATCGGTGCGAGCGCAGGTGGAAGTGTGATGGCGGCCACACACGGGATCGGCGCGAACCCTCACGGTTTCGCGCTTGCTCACAAAACGCAAACATTTCGCCCCGATCTTGTTCATCCTGTTCGCTTTCCCCGCGGCCGCGCTGGCCGCTGGCGGGGAGGGAGAGGCCAAAGGTCCCAGCGTCGGGCAGGCTGAAGTCGCGCCGGCTGCCGTGCTGCAGCGGCCGGTCAATCGCTTCCACCACGTCGTCAAGTCGATCGCTGCTGACATCAGGGCCGAAGAACGGGCCGCTGTCCGGCGGCGGGAACGCGAACGCGAAGAAGCCTTCGCGGAGCTGCCCGGCGGCGTCTCGATGGCGACGCTGGAATCGATTGCCGCCTGCGAGTCCGGCGGCGACCCGACCGCGGTCTCCTCTGACGGCACCTACCGCGGCAAATACCAGTTCGACTTCGGCACCTGGGAATCGATGGGCGGCAGCGGCGACCCCGCCGCGGCACCCGAGGCCGAGCAGGACTACCGCGCCGCGCTCCTCTACGCAGCCTCCGGCTCCAGCCCCTGGCCCGTCTGCGGATAAACGCCGACGGGCGCATCTACGATGCGCGCGATGGCTGAGGAGCCGATAGAGGCGGGCGGGGAGCAGGTCCCGGCACCGGACCCGGAGGGTCCGAAACGCAAGCCGCCGAAAGAGGCGATCGCGGAGGCGCGGGTGCGGGCGCCTAGCCGCGGCAACCGCAAGCTCGAGAGCTTCCTCGGGGCCGTCAACTCCGACGACCAGGTGCGGGCCTGGTGGTACATGACCCAGGTCCAGGCCGAGCGGCTGGGGATGTCGGACCACAGCTGGGTCCACATGCAGATCGTCCTCAACATCGCCCTGCGGCTGCTGCGGCTGCTGCTGCGGGCGGGGGTCGAGCCGGCGATGGTCGCCGACCACGGGATGCGCGATCGCGACGCCGAAGTGGTGGTCGCCGGCGGCGCCCTGCTCCACGACACGGGGATGTCGATCCACCGCGCCGACCACGAGGCCTACTCGCTCTTCCTCGCCGACGACGCCCTTCGGCGTCTCCTCGCCGACGTCTACAAAGAGCCGGAGCGGACCGTCGTCGCCTCGGAGATCCTCCACGCGATCATCGGCCACCGCCGCCGCGGCGAGCCCTACACGCTCGAGGCCGGGGTCGTCCGCGTCGCCGACGCGCTCGACATGGCCCAGGGCCGCACCCGAACCCCGATCGAGTCCGGCCACGAGGGGATCCACTCGATCTCCGCCGCCGCCGTCGACGAGGTCCGCATCAGCGCCGGCGAGGAGCGCCCGGTCCGGATCGAGATCCAGCTCAACAACTCGGCCGGGATCTTCCAGGTCGACGACCTGCTGGCGACGAAGATCCGCGGCACCCCGCTGGAGGGCAAAGTCGAAGTGATCGCCAAGGTCGAGGGCGAGACGGAGAAACGCCTGCTCTCCGGCTTCCGCCTCTCTTAAACGCGCGGCTTCGCCGCATCGAGCTCGGCGACCAGCGCCCGCACGCGGCGCTCGATCTCGTCGCGCGTCGCCCGCACCGCCTCGACCGACTGGCCCTTGGGGTCGGTCAGGTCCCAGTCGAGGTAGCGCTTGCCGGGGATGTAGGGGCACTGGTCGCCGCATCCCATCGTCACCACCACGTCGGCCCACTCGGCGTCCTCGCGCGAGAGCTTCCGCGGCTGCCGCTCGCCGAGGTCGATCCCCAGCTCCTCCATCACCTCGACCACCTCGGGGTGGACCCGGTCGCCCGGCGTCGTTCCCGCCGACCGCGCCTCGTGCCGCCCCTCCGCCGCGCGCCGGAACAGGGCCTCGCTCATCTGGGAGCGGCCGGCGTTGTGGAGGCAGACGAAGAGGGCGCGGGCCATCGGTTCAACCCTGACATAGGGCGGGGCGGATCGTTGTAAAGAGAGTGAAAAGGAGACTCAAATGAGACGGTTGACGACGGGCGCCCTGCTCGGCGCCGCACTGCTGGCCACCTTCGCCTTCGCCCAGATCGGTATGGCGGCGAAACAGGGCTCGGCGAACCTGAGGATCACGAAGAGCGACAGCCCGGATCCCGTCCGGGTCGGGTCCAACCTCACCTACACGCTGGGGGTCGAAAACCTCGGCCCCGACCAGGCCACCGGCGTAACCGTGACCGACAACCTGCCGAAAGGCGTCGACCTCGTCTCCGCCACCGGTCCCGCCGGCGGCTGCTCGGTGCAGGGCGCGAAGGTCACCTGCTCCCTTGGCAGCCTCGAACCCACCGGCGTCAACTACGGCAGCGCCGGGGTCACCGCGACGATCGTCGTCGTGCCCCGCACGAGCGGCACGATCCGCAACACCGCCACCGTCAAGGGAGATCGGAAAGACCCGGCCTCCGGCAACAACAAAGCGACCGCGAGCACCCGCGTTCTCGGCGCGCCGACCTGCCGGGGCGTGGCTGCGACGATCAGCGGCACCGCCGGTGACGACGAACTCCTCGGCACCACCGGTCCCGACGTGATCGTCGCCCTCGGCGGCAACGACCGCATCGTCTCCCGCGCCGGCCGCGACCTGATCTGCGCCAACGCCGGCCGCGACCACGTCGGCGCCGGGACGGCCGCCGACCGCCTCTTCGGCGGGGCCGGCAACGACAGGCTCAAGGGCGGCGGCGGCCCCGACCGTCTCCGCGGCGGCCGCGGCACCGACGTCTGCCGCGGCGGACGGGGTGCGGACTCGCTGCGGAGCTGCGAGCGCTGAGAGCTACTAGTTAAAGCGCGCCAGGTCCGCCCGGCGCTGTTCCTTGCGCTTCTCCAGTTTGTTCTGGATCAGCGAGAGGACGATCACCAGCGTCGCGAACAGGGCGATCACGCCGAAGCAAACGAAGGTCACCGTCTTGTCGGTGGTCGGGCCGGCGAGGCCGACGCCCTCGTCGGCCAGGGCGGCCGGGGCGAGGACGAGCATCAGGGCCCAAATCGAGAGCAGGGCTGCGGCGGTGCGCTTCACGGGCGGCAATTTAGCGCAACCTTAGGCGGCGCTGCGTAGGATGCGCCGCGATGTCGAACCTCGAGGCCCTGCTGCTGGGCGTGGTCCAGGGACTGACCGAGTTCCTGCCGATCTCCTCCTCCGGCCACCTGATCATCGTCCCCTGGCTGCAGGACTACACCTTCCTGCAGGAGCACGAGACCTTCAACAAGACCTTCGACGTGGCGCTCCACGCCGGGACCCTGATCGCCGCGATCGCCTACTTCCGGGTCGAGGTCGTCGTTCTCGTGCGCGGCTTCTTCCAGGCGGCGCGGCAGCGGGCGATCCGGACCCAGGAGCAGCGCCTCGCGGTGGCGATCGCGATCGGCACCGTGCCGGCTGTGATCGCCGGCGGCCTTGGCGCCAGCTTCATCGACGAGCACCTCGGCGAGCCCTGGATGATCGCGATCCAGCTGATCCTCTTCGGCTTCCTGCTCGGCTACGCCGACCGCATGCCCGAGCGCCGCAACCTGGGGGACGCGAAGCTGCGCGACGGCTGGTACGTCGGCCTCGCCCAGGTGCTGGCGCTGGCGCCGGGGACCTCCCGCTCGGGGATCACGATCACCGCCGCCCGCTGGCTCGGCCTCGACCGCGACGCCGCCGCCCGCTTTTCCTTCCTGCTGCTGATCCCCGCCGTCGCCGGCGCCACCGTCTACAAGGCCTACGAGGCGATCGGCGAAGGACTGCCGCCGGGTGTCGGCGGCCCGATGATTGTCGGGACCATCGCCGCCGCCGTCTCTGGCTACTGGGCGATCTCCTTCCTCCTGCGACTGGTGCGGACCACGAGCTACCGGCCCTTCGTCCTCTACCGCTACGCGGCCGGCGCCGCGATCCTGCTGATCATCGCGACCGGGTTGCGGCCGGCGACGTTTTAGGGGCGCTACCCGCAAATCCCGGCGCTTGCGGGCGTACCTGTGAAAATCCTGTGAACGCAGGGGGTTAACGCCTCCGCGGGTGCATACACTCTGTCCATCCGAATCGCCGTCCTCGACACCGACAGCGGCTTCGTCACCGTTCTCGCCCGCCGCGCCGAGGCGGCCGGCTGGCACCTCAGCCAGAAGACCGGCCCCGTGCCGCCGCGCGACCTGGTGGCGCTGAAGCTGAACGCCCTCTTGGTCGACCCGGTTGTCCTTGGCGACGAAGCCTGGGCCTACCTCGAGCGGATCGGCGAGATGCTGCCCGACCTCGGGCTGGTCGTCTGCACCGGCCGCTCCACCGTCGCCCAGCGGGTGAAGGGGCTGCGGCTCGGCGTCGACGACTGGATGACCAAGCCCTGCCATCCCGAGGAGGCGATCGCCCGGCTCGAAGCGGTCTCGCGCCGTCGCCGTCGCGGGCGCCAGGAGCACGAGGGCGCGCCGCTCGCGGTCGGTGAGCTGGAGATTCGCCCCGACCGCTTCCAGGCTTTCGTCGGCGACGAGGCCCTCGACCTCACCCGCCGCGAGTTCGAGCTGCTCTACCTGCTCGCCGAGGAACGCGGTCAGGTGCTCGAGCGCGAGCAGATCTACCAGCGGGTCTGGGGCTACGCGATGGCCCACGGCGACCGCTCGGTCGACGTCTTCGTCCGCAAGCTCCGCAAGAAGCTGGAGAGCCTCTCGCCGAGCTGGACCTACATCCACACCCACTTCGGCATCGGCTACCGCTTCGACCCCGAACCTGCGGGCATCGTCGCCGAGGAGCTGCGTCCCGCCCCGGAGCAGCCGGCGGCCGAGCCGCGGGTTGGCGCGCCTTCACAATCCGTTCACAGCACCTTCACGGCCGGATAACCGCGCGCCGCTAAGCCGCCGCCATGCTCGCACGCATGGGACGGCTCGAGATCAAGCCTGAAGAGCACGCAGCGCTCGTCGACGGTCGCCCCCTCAGCCTGACCGTCCGCGAGCTGCAACTGCTGGTCACGCTCTCCGCGCACCCGCAGCGGATCATGACCCGTGACGAGCTCTTCGCCCAGGTCTGGGGTGGGCAGCCGCGCAGCGACGACCGCTCGGTCGACGTCTACGTCAGCCGCCTGCGCGCGAAGCTCGGCGAAGCGCTGCCGGGAGCACATCTGATCCACACCCACAACGGCATCGGTTACCGCTTCTCGCCGGACGGCTGACGGTTTCGAAGCGCTTTTACATCTTTTTCACACGCTCGACACAGCCGCGTAACAAGGTTCCAGGTGGCCGCTGCGAGGGTGGCGCCAACTGTGAATCGACCCGAAGGAGAAAGAGTTGACCAGCTCTAAGTGGTTCGTGGTGTTGAGCGCCGCGATTGTCCTCGCGATCGGCGTTGCCGCCTGCGGCAGCAGCGACGATGAAACGGCCAGCGGCAACGGTGGAGGCGATCTCTCCGGCTCGATCCGGATCGACGGATCCAGCACGGTGGCGCCCCTGACCGAAGCGATCGCCGAGGAATTCATGGCGGAAAACTCGGGCGTGCGTGTCACGGTTGGGACTTCCGGCACCGGTGGCGGCTTCGAAAAATTCTGCGCCGGCGAGACCGACATCAGCGACGCCTCGCGCGAAATCGAGCCCGAAGAGGTCGAAGCCTGCAAGAAGGGCGGGGTCGGTTACAAAGACGTTCACGTCGCCACCGACGCGCTGACGGTGATGATCAACAACGAGAACCCAGTCTCCTGCCTCACCGTCGACCAGCTGGCCGCGATCTGGGGTCCTGACTCCAAGATCGACAACTGGAGCGAAATCCCGGATGTCAAAGAGGAATTCGACGAGGAGCTGGCGCTGTTCGGCCCCGGCACCGACTCGGGCACCTTCGACTACTTCACCGAATCGATCAACGGCGAAGAGGGAGTCAGCCGCAAGGACTACAACAACGTCGGCGAGGACGACAACGCCACCGTCAAAGGCGTCGAGGGCTCGCCCGGCGGCATGGGCTACGCCGGCTTCTCCTTCTACACGGAGAACGAAGGCAGCCTGAAAGCGCTCGAAGTCGACAACGGCAAAGGCTGCGTGCCGCCGTCGGTCGAAACCGCCCAGGACGGCAGCTACGCGCCACTGAGCCGGCCGCTGTTCATGTACCCGAGCGAGCAGGCGCTGCAGAAGGGCGAGGTCAAGGCGTTCATCGAGTACTACCTCGAAAACGTCAACTCGGTCGCCGCATCGCTCGGCTTCGTGCCGCTGACCGACGAGCAACTGGCCGAGTCCGAAGCAGCCGCCGAAAAGATCGGCGCCTAGGACGTGCTGCAGGCCGAGAGCAAGCGCTACGGGGAGCGGGCAATCAAGTGGTTGCTCGCCCTCTGCTCGCTGCTCTCGGTCCTCACCACCACGGCAATCATCCTCTCTCTGCTGGGGCCGATGATCGGGTTCTTCGAAATCGTCCCGGCGAAGGAATTCTTCTTCGAGATCGACTGGACGCCTCAGTTCGAGCCACCCAGCTTCGGCGTCCTCTCTATCGTCGCCGGCACCCTCAACGTCGCCCTCTGGGGGATGGTCTTCGCCATTCCGATCGGGCTCGGCTCGGCCATCTACCTCAGCGAGTACGCCTCCCCCCGGGCGCGGAAGGCGATCAAGCCGGCGCTCGAGGTGCTGGTCGGCATCCCCACCGTCGCGATCGGCATCTTCGCGGCCACCTTCATCCTTCCCAACATCATCGTTCCGCTCTGGCCGGGGGGCTTCCTCGGCGGAGCCGAGGGAAAACCGTTCATGGCACTGGCGGCGGCGCTGGGAATCGGGTTGATGGTGGTGCCGATCATCGCCTCGCTCTCCGACGACGCGATGCGGGCAGTGCCGCGCGGCCTACACGAAGGCGCCTACGCCCTCGGGGCGACCAAAGCCAAGGTGGCGACGCGCGTCATCTTTCCGGCGGCGCTCTCCGGGATAGTCGCGTCAATCGTGCTGGCGATCTCCCGTGCAGTGGGGGAGACGATGATCGTCGTCATCGCCGGCGGCTCGACTCCGAAGTTCACCCTCAACCCGGTCGAGTCGATCCAGGCGATGACCTCCTATATCGCCACCACCGCGACCGGAGACATCGGCACCGGAACGATCAAGTACAAAAGCATCTTCGCGGTCGGAGCCCTGCTCTTCGTGATCACCTTGGTTGTGAACGTGATCAGCATCCGCCTCGTCCGCAAGTACCGCGAGGTCTACGAGTGATGGAGGCCGGCGCCGGGGCACCTCGGAACCGACTGGCCGTGGCCGGCGCCCGGGCGACGACCGAGGCGATGCTGCGCGACCAGCCGCGCGGGGATGTCGTCCGTAACACCGTCTTCGCCGGCCTGCTCCTGCTGGCGGTGGTGATCGCCCTCGCCGGACTGACGGCACTGCTGGTGCAGGCATTCGTCCGAGGGTCTTCGGCGCTCAGTCTCGACCTGCTCACCAACCCGCCCTCGACCGCCTTCCCGGAGAAAGCCGGCTACCGCCCGGCGATCATCGGCTCGCTGGAGCTGATCGCCGGCGTCCTCCTCTTGATCGTCCCGATCGGCGTCGGCGCCGCGATCTACCTCGAGGAGTACGCGGACAACTCGCGCTGGTGGAACCGGCTGATCGAGGTCAACATCCAGAACCTCGCGGCCGTGCCGTCGATCATCTACGGCATCCTCGGCCTCGCCTTCATCGTCCGCGGACCGCTCGACCTCGGGTTCGTCCTCGTCGCCGGGTCGATGACGCTGGCGCTGCTGGTCCTGCCGATGGTGATCATCGCCTCGCGGGAGGCGCTGCGAGCCGTTCCCGACTCGATCCGGCAGGGTTCGCTGGCGCTCGGCGCCACCCAGTGGCAGACGATCCGCCGCCAGGTGCTTCCGGCCTCGATTCCGGGAATCGCGACGGGGGTGATCCTCGCCGTCTCCCGCGCGCTCGGCGAGACCGCGCCGCTGCTGCTGGTCGGCGCCACCGTCTTCGTCACCTTTGACCCGACCCCGTTCGGATCCGACGGCTACTCGGCAATGCCGGTGCAGATCTTCAACTACGTCCTGCGGCCGCAGGACGAGTTCCAGACCCTGGCCTTCGCGGGGGTAATCGTCATGCTGGTGGTGCTGCTGGCGATGAACTCCTTTGCGATCTGGCTGCGAAATCGCTACGAGCAAAGGTGGTAAGTGTGTGTTGACCGAGCAGATGCCAAAGATCTCGGTGCGCCCGGAGTTCCAGCGGACGGCGGCCCCCGAAATGAAAGAGAAGGTCTTCGAGCTGAAGGGCCTCGACGTCCTCTACGGCGGCGTCGCCGCGGTCAAGGACATCTCGCTGGAGATCGGCCACAAGGACGTGACCGCGCTGATTGGACCCTCCGGCTGCGGTAAGAGCACGCTGCTGCGCTGCCTCAACCGGATGAACGACCTGATTCCGGGCGCCGAGGTTCAGGGCGAGCTTCTCTACCACGGCGAGGACCTCTACGGGCCGAATGTCGACCCGGTCCAGGTGCGGAAGCTAATCGGGATGGTCTTCCAGAAGCCGAACCCGTTCCCGAAGTCGATCTTCGACAACGTCGCCTTCGGGCCGCGGGTGCTCGGGCGCAAGGACGGGCTCGACGAGGTGGTGGAGAAAGCTCTGCGCGGTGCGGCCCTTTGGGACGAGGTCAAGGACCGGCTCAAGGACAACGCCTTCGGCCTCTCCGGCGGCCAGCAGCAGCGGCTCTGCATCGCCCGCTGCATCGCCGTCGAACCCGACGTGATCCTGATGGACGAGCCCTGCTCCGCGCTCGACCCGATCTCGACCGGGAAGATCGAGGACCTGATGATCGAGCTGAAAGAGCGGTACTCGATCGTCATCGTCACTCACAACATGCAGCAGGCGGCGCGGGTCTCGGACCGGACCGCCTTCCTGATGGTCGAGCTCGACGCCGAGGAGCACAACCGCTGGGGGCGCCTGGTCGAGTACGACGCGACCGAGAAGATCTTCACCAACCCGCGCGAGAAGCGAACCGAGGACTACGTCTCCGGGAAGGTCGGCTGATGCCCGAGGGCGTCCGCGTCCACTACCAGGAGGAACTCGAGCAGCTCGAGGCGAGCGCGCTCGGCGGTCTCGACCTGGTCGGCATCGCGCTCGGCCGCACGATGGAAGCGGTCGAGAACCAGGACGTCGAGCTGGCCCAGGTGGTGATCGCCGACGACGACCGCATCGACGGCCGCTACCTGGAGGTGCACCAGAGCCTGATCACGCTGCTGGCGACGCAGTCGCCGGTGGCGACCGATCTGCGCCTGATCTCGGCCCTGCTGCACGTGCTGAAGAGCATCGAGCGGATGGGGGACCAGTGCGTCAACGTCTGCAAGGTGATCCCGCTGACCGGCAACTACGCGCCGGCCGACCCGCGGATGGTCGAGTTGATCCTGAAGATGGGCGACCACACCAAGACCCTGATCACGCAGGCGAAGCGCTCCTTCGAAGAGCGCGACGTGGAGATGGCGCGCGACCTCGTCCGCCGCGACGACTTCGTCGACGAGCTCAACCGCGAGTGCTTCCACCTGGCGCTGGAGATCGGCGACGAGACCGACAAGCGCGAGTGGGCGATGACGATGCTGCTGGCGGCGCGGGCGATCGAGCGGGTGGGGGACAACGCTGTGGACATCGGTGAGCAGGTCGCCTTCGTCGTCACGGGTCTGTTCCGGGAGTTCGAGGACGCGTCGCACCCTTCGTAGCGCTTGCGATCCGGCGCCCCTGGGAACATGCAGGGTCTACGCCTATGACTCTCTGCGCCGCCATAGATATTGGGTCGAACACGACGCGACTGCTGGTCGCGGAGCCTGTGGACGGGCAATTGAAGAAGGTGATGGAGCAGCGGGCCTATACGCGGATCGGCAAGGCGATTGACAAGAAGGGCCGGATCTCGGCGGAGAAAATCGGGGAAGTCGGCGAGGTCGTCGCCACCCAGGTGCGACTGGCACAGGAGATGGGCGCGACGGAGATCCGTGCCGTCGCCACCGCGGCCGTGCGCGATGCGCGCAACGGGGAGGAGGTTGCCGAGGCGGTCGGTGCCGCCGCCGGCGTCCCGATCGAGGTTCTGCCCGAGGAGGAGGAGGGGCGCCTCTCCTTCATCGGCGCCACCAAGACGCTCGGCCACGCGCCGGACGGGCTTGTCGGCGTCGTCGACATCGGCGGCGGCTCGACCGAGGTGATCCTCGGCACCGTTCCCGGCGGCGTCCAGAGCGTGCGCTCTTGGCCGGTCGGCTCCGGCAACCTCGCCGAGGAGCTGATCTCCTCCGACCCGCCCTCCGCGGCGGAAATCCGCCGCACCCGCGACCGCATCGACGACATCTTCGAAGGGGTGGAGATCGAGCGCCCGGCCCAGGCCGTCGCCGTCGGCGGCTCAGCCACGTCCCTGCGCCGCTTGGTCGGCGCCGTGCTCGAGTACGAGACCCTCGAGCGCGGCATCCGCGTCCTCTCCAGCGACCCCGCCGCCGACGTCGGCCGCCGCTTCGAGCTCGACCCCACCCGCGTCCGCATCCTCCCGACCGGAGTCCTCCTCCTCGAGAAGCTCTCCGACCTTCTCGGCCAGCCCCTGCAGATCGGCAAGGGCGGCCTCCGCGAGGGCGTCATCCTCGACCTGCTGAACGGCAGCTTCAACGGCCCGCCGGCTCGGGTCGCGGCTTAGCGAAATTCCAGAGCGGATTTACGCATCCGTTCGTTGGCGCGGGTGAGTTCATCCATCAGCTCGCGCCATTCGTCCCGTTCCCGAAGCTCCGTCGATTGACCAGCGTCTTCGGCGAACTTGGCCCCGCGAGTTGAGATCTCGATCGGCAGCCGCCCATTGAGTAGTGCGGAGAAAGTCGGCGTGATCAACAACAAAAGGAGACGTGAAAGAAATTCGCACACAGCAGGATTTTGCGAGCTACCCCGCGGCGTTGAAGATCGATTCGTCGAAGCCGGTCAGGGCTGGTTCGGCGGCGTAGCCGATCCGTTCCAGTTCGAACAGTTCCTCGAACGTGACCAGCAGGGAGAAGTGGTTGAAGTAGGCCTCGCTGGTCGTCCCGGGTTCGACGTAGGGGGAGAGGAGGAGGAGGCCGACACGGCCGCCGCCGCCGGTCTCGTGGACCGGGCCGGTGGGGGGAGCTGCGCTGGGGGTGCCCGGCAGGTTGGGGAAGTCGGGCTCGATGCAGCAGCCGCTTTCGTCCGCCGCTTCGCCTTCCTGGGGAGCCTGGGCGGTGGTGACGGCGATCATGCCGCCGTCCTTGTAGGCGAGTGAGTCCTTGATTTCGGTGACGACCGTTTTCAGCTGCGCTTCCCCGAGGGCGATGTAGGCGAAGGCGGGGAACTCTTCGGCTTTCAGCTTCAGGTCTTCTGAGAGCTGCGGCAGGCCGACGTCGGCTTCGGCGCATTCGGGTCCGTCGACGATCGCGTGGAAAAAGAGGAGGGGGTCGGTAGCGGCGGCTGGCGGTTGCGAGCAATCGCCAGGTTCTTCCCGGTAAGCCCTCCACTTGAGCTCGGCTTCGGCCAGCTGGCCCATGACGGTTTTGGTGGCTGCCGGATATACGCAGCCGTCGCCTTCGACCTGGCCCTCGGGGTTTTCGGTGCCGGGGAGGACGTCGCCATGGGTGGGACAGCCGGCAACCGTCGCCGGCGTCGGTCCCTGTCCGCTCAGGAGGGCGATCTGGTTCGCCAGCACACCCTTGGTGACTGCGAAGTAGTTGGTCAGGAGCTCGCCCTGCTGCGGCAGCTCCTTGCCCAGGTAGCTCGACTGCGCGGCCTTCCCGAAGGTTTCTTCGAACCCGCCTTCCTCCAGCATCACGACGAAGACGTGCTTGATTTCCGGCAGCCCGGTGGGGAGTTCTTCTTCGATCACCGGGACTTCCGGTTTCGGCGTCGGCAGCGGTTCTTCCACCAGCGGCGTTTCGGTGGGGATCGCGGAAGGGGTCGCCGTCGTCGCTGCGCTTTCGCCGCCCGTCGCTTCGACTGCGGGCGGTGCGGCTGCCGTGGGTTCGGCCGCCGTCGCTTCTTCGCGTGCCTGTTCGGCCGATTCGAGCAGGACCGTGGTGAAGCCGGCGTTCTCGGAGAGCTGCCTGGTGACGGAGCCGATCAGCACCCCGAGCGACAGCATCGCCAACACCGACATCGCCAGGGCCCAGGGGGCGGGCAGGGCCTGTTGGTCCTTCTTAGGGGTCAAGGCAGCGCGAGTATCGCCGCGGGCTGTTCCCAGGTTGTGAAGATCCTGGGTCCGATTTACAACTCCTAAACATGCGGGGCGGGGGGTCGCGTGGAAGATGCCCCCGTGTCCGACGCCTGCCCCAGCTGCGGATCGTCCCTGCTCCCTGACCAGCGCTACTGCCTTTCCTGTGGGCAGCGGCGCGGGGAGCCGCGGCTGCCGATCATGGACGCGGTCACGTACATGAACGCGAGCAAGCGTCCCCAGCCGGCCGCGGCGGCGGCAGCACCCCCTCCGCAACCGTCGCCGCGCCGGCGCCCATCGATCTCCGCCAGTTCCTCCCTGGTCGGCGTGGTCGCGACCCTGGTCCTCGCGATCGGCGTTGGGGTGATGATCGGCCGCTCCGGAGACAGCGGGATGAGCAATACCGCCGCGCCACAGGTGATCCGCGTCGGCGGCGCCGAAGGGCCGGCCGCGACTGCATCGACGGCAGGGGGTGGTGCTGCCGGTGCCGCCAAAGGCGGTAGCCAGCCCAAATCGGCGACGGTGAAGAAAGCGAAGGAAAAAGCCGCGACCGGCAAGAGCGGCGCCAGCAAGGCGACCGAAGAAGTCTTCGAACCGGCGCCGGGCGTGAAGATCGCCCCGCCCGAGCAGCAGCTCGGCGGCGACTGCGACCCCAGCGTCGCCGGCTGCGGCGACAGCGGCAAGTTCGAAGGGACGTTCTTCGAATGAGCGTCCCCCGCGAGGAGGAGCAGATCGTCGACCTCGAGCGGCGCCGCGAGCAGCTGGTCGCTCGGGTCGCCGAGCTGCAGTGGGACCTCGGCGGCCTCG
>Ga0157284_10000043_pt1 | contig 17350 bp, 17 predicted proteins | sample NitcycUS059202B1_FD_108392 | JGI IMG/M metagenome (GOLD analysis project Ga0157284, IMG submission 108392) | Soil microbial communities from Arlington Agricultural Research Station in Wisconsin, USA - Nitrogen cycling UWRJ-S059-202B-1 | ecosystem: Environmental > Terrestrial > Soil >... | reverse complement strand
TTCGCGAGCTTCTCGGGGACGCACTCGACGATCCCGACGCCCGTTTCGAGCTGGAGCTGGCGCTGCGATCAGCCTGAGGCGGGGAGCTCGACCGGGAAACGCTCCGGGTTGTTGAAGAAGCGGATGCTCTGGATCGCGCCGTTGGCCACTTCGACCGCGACGATGCTGAGGAAGCCGTCGGCCTCGCTGTCCATGCGCACGCCCAGGTCGCCGTTGACGAGGACGCGGGTGAAGACGGGGTCGTCGGGGTAGGCGTCTTTGCGCTGAACGCCGACCATGAAGCGGGCGATCTTGTCGGCGCCGTAGATCGGCTTGCGGGCGGCGGTGACGACGCCGCCCCCGTCCGTGTACATGATCGCGTCGGCGGCGAGCAGCTCGCGGATCTGCTCGACGTCGCCTGAGACCGCGGCGAGGAGGAAAGCGTCGGCGAGGCGCTGGCGCTCCTCCTCGTCCACCGCTTGGCGCCGGGTCGAGTCGCCGGCGTGGTCGCGGGCGCGCTTGGCGATCTGCCGCACGTTGGCCGGGGTGCGCTCGAGGATGTCGGCGATCTCGGCGTACTCGAGGTCGAAGACGTCGCGGAGGACGAGGACCGCGCGCTCGACCGGGTTCAGCCGCTCCAGGGCGCCGAGCAGGGCCAGGCTCAGCCGCTCGGCCTCGATCGCCTTCGTCTCCGGCGTCTCCATCTCGGTGACGAGCGGCTCCGGCAGCCAGGGGCCGACGTAGATCTCGCGCCGCGCCCGCGCCGAGCGCAGCCGGTCCAGCGCCAGCCGGGTAGTGACGGTGACGAGGAAGGCTTCCGGGGTGCGGACGGCGTCGCCTTCGGCCTGGTCCCAGCGCAGCCACGCGTCCTGGACCGCGTCTTCGGCCTCGGTCAGCTCACCGAGCAATCCGTAGGCGATGCCCAGCAGGCGCGGCCGGCAGGCCTCGAAGGCGTCGCCGCTCATGCTGCCGCCGGCACCTGGGTGCGCAGGACGGCTGCCGCGGCCGCGGCGCCGCTGGCGATCGCCGAGTCGACGAGCCAGCCCTCGGGCCCGATCCAGTCACCGGCGAGGTAGAGGTCTTCGCCGCGGGCGACCTCTGGCCGCCCCGCGAGCCCGCCGCCCGCCGGCGTCGGGGTCGCCGAGATCGCGACCATGCGGGGGAGGAAGCGCTCCAGCATCACATGCTCGCGCCAGCCCGGCTGCACCGTGTCCGCCAGCTCCTCCAGCGCCGCCCGCGGTTCGCGCGCGTAGCTGGCGAGGGTGAGGAGGACGCCGTCGCGGTGGTCCGGCGGGGAGTGCCGGGAGAGGTAGGTCGGTTTGTCGACTCCGAGGGCGAAGCGCCGGGACCGGTGCGGCAGGCGCCGCAAGCCGAGGTCGAGCACGCTCAGTTCCGCGGCGGGCCCAGCGAGCGTGGGCGTCCTCTCGCCGAGCAGCTTCTCGACCGCGTCCGGACCGCCGGCGGCAACGACGAGGACGTCGGCCCGAAGCGTCTCCCCGTCGAGCGCCACGCTCCAACCGTCGGCGCCCCGCTCAAGCCCGCGCACCGCGGCACGGCTCCGCAGAACGGCCCCGTCAGCCTCTGCCTTCGCGGCAAGAGCGTCGACCAGCGACTGCCACCCACCGCGCAGATAACGGACACCGGGGAGAAGCCCGATCTTCAACTGGGTCGCGGCGACGTCCGCGCTGAGGCTCTCCTGGTCGGCAACGAAGGTCGTCACCCGCACCAAAGCGGCGGCGCTGGCTCGCGCCCGCTCCGAGCGCAGGCTCCGCCGCAGCCACTCGGCGGTCGAGATTCCCGCCAGCTCCTCCGGTTCGGTCCGCTGCAACCCGAGGAACCAACGCCCCAGCTGCCCCGACCCCCCAAGCGTCCGCTTCGCCTTCCCCTCCCGCGGAAACACCGATGCGGCAGAAGCCGGCTGCCACCAGTCCAACTCGATCCCCATCGCGTCCAACTCCCGCCGCGCCGGCCCGCCGACATAAAGCGCATGCGGCCCCTGGTTCAGGAAGAACCCACCCCGCCACTCCGAAGCAGCTCTCCCGCCAAAGCCAGAGCTGGCCTCCAGCAGCACCGTCTCGATCCCACCAGCCGCCAACCGCCCCGCCGCCACCAACCCGGCGGGGCCACCACCGACAACCACAGCTTTTCTGTTCGTGTCCATGCTCCCTAGACGAGGAAGCATGGCGCTTTGTGACACGGGGGGTGGGAGAGCGTGCTGGTGGGGGTCGCTCGGAGCACCTCCGCCGCGAGGATCGTGCCCGGCTGACGCCTCAAGCGCTTAAGCGCGGCTCCATGCTGAGTACCTCGCGACCCCCACCAGCACGCTCCTGCCAGCTCAAGCCATCCCGTGGTTCCTTAGTCACCTATAGGGCGAAAAAGGAACCACAAGATCGCTGGAGCCCTACAAGTCGAGGCGTATCGCCAGAACTATCCCCGGTACTTGCTGCGCTTCTTCGGATACGTCCGGAAGACGTGGTCCCAGAGCGGCGAGGAGACGCCGTAGCCGTAGCTGTGGTCCTGGAAGTGATGGCGCATGTGGTGTTCGCGCAGGCGCTTGGCGAACTCCGTCTTCGGCACGAAGTGGTGCACGTAGTAGTGCGTGTAGTCGTAGAAGAGGTAGCCGACGATGAAGCCGGCGAAGAGGGGGTAGGCGGCGTCGCCGAGGAGCGCCCAGAAGCCGAGGAAGAAGAGGGCCGCGAGCGGGATCGAGACCGAGGGCGGCATCACCAGCCGCATCTTGTCGTTGGGGTGGTCGTGGTGGACACCGTGGATGATGAAGTGCATGCGGCGGCCGAAGGCGTTGTCGGGCTCCCAGTGGAAGAGGAGCCGGTGCAGCCAGTACTCGGTCAGGGTCCAGACGGCGACCCCGGCCAGGGTCAGCAGCGCCAGCTGCCAGGCGGCGTAGCCGCGATCGGCCCCGATCCACTCCATCGCCACCACCACCGGGGCGAAGACGATCGCCGGCACCGCAGGGTGGACGCGGGAGAAGAAGTTGAGGAAGTCGCTCTTGAAAAGTGGGGGAGAAGCGGAGAGCTTCTCGCTTCGGGAATGACCCTCCATCGCCTTCGATATTAGCGCTGGCCGCCCGGGTTCCCGCAAGACGCAGGGAAGCTGTGACGAAGCTGTTTCAAAGAGGTGCCGGATTTGCGGAAACGGTCCTCGCGCCTACCCGGCCCGGATGTAAACATGCCCGCCGTGCCGCGCAAGCCAAAGCCCCCCACGTGCGAGGACTGCTATTTCCGCAAAAATCTCCTCTGCGCGCTGGAGCTGAACGAGGCCTGCACCACCTTCCGGCCGAACCGACCAGAGGGCCTCGTCCCACCACGTCAGCCGGTGCTGCTGATGCGCGCTCCGCGCTGGGCCTCGCGCGCCGCCTGATCAACTCCCTCGCCGCCGGGGTAAGTTTCCTCCCATGCCCCAGCGCGACCTGTTCGCAGACTTCGCCCGCATGCGCCGCGAGATGGACCAGGTGATGGGCGACACCTGGAGCCGCACCCGCTACGTCACCCGCCGCGCCAGCGGCTTCTCCCCCAACGTCGACGTCTACTACTGCGGCGAACCGCAGCGGGCGATCGTCAAGGTCGACCTCGCCGGGGTCGAGCTCTCCGAGGTCGGGATCGAGGTCAGTGGCCGCCACCTGGCGATCGTCGGCGAGCGCCACGTGCAGGAGTCCGAGGGTCGCGTCTACCAGCAGATCGAGATCCCCTCCGGCCACTTCCGCCGCGTCGTCGAGCTGCAGGTCGAGGTCGACGCCGAGCGCGCCAGCGCCACCTACGAAGAGGGCATCCTGCGGATCGACCTGCCGCTGCGCGACCCCAACGAGAGCACCCGCCGGGTGCCGATCGATCGCAAGTGATGGAGGGCGCGCCGGTCCTCGAAGTGGTCGACGCCCCGCTCGACGCGGAGGATGCGATCCGCGCCAACCAGCCGCTGCCGGAGGCGCTGCCGGTCCTGCCGCTGCGCGACACCGTCGCCTTCCCGGAAACGCTGGCGCCGCTGGCGGTCGGCCAGGAGCGCTCGATCCACCTGGTCGACGACGTCCTCGGCACCAACCGGATGCTGGCGATGGTCACCGCCCGCGACCCCGAGAACGAGGTGCCGGGGCCGGGCGACCTCTACGACGTCGGCGTCGTCGGCGCCGTCGCCCGCATGGTCAAAGTCCCCGACGGCAGCCTGCGGATCCTCGTCCAGGGGATGCAGCGGGTGAAGCTGGGCGAGTTCGTCGCCGAGCAGCCCTACATGGTGGCCCGGATCAGTGCCCTGCCCGACGTGATCGAGCCGAGCGCCGAGCTGGAGGCGCTCAACCGCAACGTCCAGGGGACCTTCTCGGAGATCGTCGAGCAGATCCCCTACCTGCCCGAGGAGCTGCAGATGGCGGTCGCCAACATCGACGACCCGGCGGCCCTCACGCACCTGATCGCCGGGGCGCTGCGGGTCGGCACCGAGGAGAAGCAGAAACTGCTGGAAGAGGTCGACGTCGCCAAGCGGCTGCGCCACCTCTCGCGGATCCTCGCCCGCGAGCTCGAGGTCGTCCAGCTCGGCACCCAGATCCAGACCCAGGTGCAGTCGGAGATCGACAAAGGCCAGCGCGAGTTCTTCCTCCGCCAGCAGCTGAAAGCGATCCAGGAGGAGCTCGGCGAAGAGGACGAGCAGCAGGCCGAAGCGAACGAACTGCGGGAGAAAATCGAGGCGGCGGAACTGCCCGAGCACGCGCTGAAAGCCGCCGAGCGCGAGCTCTCGCGGCTGGAGAAACTGCCGCCCGCCGCGGCCGAGCACGGGGTCATCCGCACCTATCTGGAGTGGATGACTGAGTTGCCGTGGGCGAAGGAGACCGAGGACAACCTCGACCTCAAGCACGCCCGCAAAGTCCTCGACGCCGACCACTACGACCTCGAGAAGATCAAGGACCGGATCCTCGAGTACCTGGCGGTGCGCAAGCTCAACCCGGACTCGCCGGGGCCGATCCTCTGCTTCGTCGGCCCGCCCGGGGTCGGTAAGACCAGCCTCGGCAAATCGATCGCGAGGGCGCTCGGGCGCGAGTTCGAGCGGATCTCGGTCGGCGGCGTCCGCGACGAGGCCGAGATCCGCGGCCACCGCCGCACCTACATAGGGGCGATGCCGGGGACGATCGTCCGGGCGCTGCGCGACGCCGGCTCCCGCAACCCCGTCTTCATGATTGACGAGATCGACAAGATGGGCGCCGACTTCCGCGGCGATCCCGCCTCGGCGATGCTCGAGGTGCTCGACCCGGCCCAGAACGACAGCTTCCGCGACCACTACCTCGACTTGGAGTTCGACCTCTCCGACGTCGTCTTCATCGCCACCGCCAACGTCCTCGACACGATCCCGGGACCGCTGCTCGACCGTATGGAGACGATCGAGCTCGCCGGCTACACGCTGGAGGAGAAGCGCCACATCGCCCGCCGCTACCTGGTGCGCCGGCAGATCGAGGCGAACGGGCTGAAGCCCTCGCAGATCGAGTTCGCCGACGCGGCGCTGACCGCGATCATCGAGGAGTACACGCGCGAGGCCGGCGTCCGCAACCTCGAGCGCCAGATCGGCACCGTCTGCCGCAAAGTCGCCCGCGAAGTCGCCGAGGGCAAGGCGAAGGGCAAGGTGCGGATCTCGGGCAAAAAAGCGCGCGAGCTGCTGGGGCGGCGCCGCGTCTTCGCCGAGCAGCGACGGCGGACCAAGGACCCCGGCGTCGCCACCGGGCTCGCCTGGACTCCGACCGGCGGCGACGTCCTCTTCATCGAGGCGACGGCGATGCCGGGCTCGGGCAAGCTGACGATCACCGGCCAGCTCGGCGAGGTGATGAAGGAGTCGGCGCAGGCGGCGCTCTCCTACGTGCGCGGCCACTGCGGCGAGATCGCGCCGAAGGTCGAGGGCGACTGGTTCGCCAGCCACGACGTCCACGTCCACGTCCCGGCCGGGGCGGTCCCGAAGGACGGCCCCTCGGCGGGGGTGGCGATGACCGTCGCGCTCTCCTCGCTGGTCAGCGGCCGCCCGGTCCGCAACGACGTGGCGATGACCGGGGAGGTGACCCTCACCGGGCAGGTGCTGCCGATCGGCGGCCTGAAGGAGAAGTCGCTGGCGGCGCAGCGGGCGGGGATCAGGAAAGTGATCGTGCCCGGCCGCAACGAGGGGGACGTGGCGGAGATCCCCGAGCACGAGCTCGGCAACCTCGAGTTTGCCTACGTCGACGAGGTCTCCCAGGCCCTCGACGTCGCCCTTTCTTAGTGCGCAACCGCTCCCGCGCCTTTTGGATCGTCGCCGGGCTGACCGTCCTCGGGGCGGTGCTGCGCTTCGCCACCCTCGGCGACCAGCCCTACCACCACGACGAGGTGGTCACCGCCAGCCGGGTGCTGCGGGTTGGGTTCTGGCACGCGATGGACGCGGTCGGGTTCTCCGAGTCGGCGCCGCCGCTGTATTACGCGCTGTCCTGGATCTGGACGCAGATGGCCGGCAACGGCGAGTGGGGGCTGCGCTCGCTCTCGGCGCTTGCCGGCGTGGCGACGATCCCGGTCGCCTACCTCGTCGCCCGCGAACTGCGCGGCGCCCGCGCCGGCGTCCTGGCGGCGACGCTGGTCGCGTTCAACCCGATGCTGCTCTGGTACTCGCAGGAGGCGCGCGCCTACGCCCTGCTCGGCCTCTTCTGCGCCCTCTCGTTGCTCTACTGCGTGCGGGCGCTGCGTGACGAGGGGCGGGGCGACCAAAAGCGCAACTTCGTTGCATGGGGCGTCTTCTCAGCCCTCGCCCTCGCCACGCACTACTTCGCTGTATTCCCGCTCGTCGCCGAGGTGCTGCTGCTGGCGCGCCGGCGCGGCCGGGCGATCCTCTCCGGGCTTTGGATTGTCGCTCTCGCGGTCGTCCTGCTGGCGCCGCTGGCAATCCACCAGATGTCCTACGGCCACGCCGAATGGATCGGCAGGTTCAGCCTCGGCCACCGGCTCGGCGAAGCAGCGATCACCTTCGTGGTCGGGGAGACCGGCGACATCATCGGCCGCGCCGAGCAGCCGGAGCCGGCGCTGCTGCCGCTGGCGCTGGTGGCCGCGGCGCTGCTTCTGCTGCTGGCCCGCGGCAACCGCGCCGAGCGCCGCGCCGCCTTCGTCCCGCTCGCGGTCGCCGGGACCACGGTCGGCATCCCCCTCTTCCTCGCGGTCTTCTTCACCGGCAAGGACTTCGTCCTCGCCCGCAACCTCTTCCCGGCGGTGGTGCCGCTGCTGATCGGCGTCGCCGTGGCGCTGACGACGGAGCGTGCCCGGCGCCTCGGGACCGCGATTGCCGCGGTCCTCGTCGCCTACTCCCTCGGCTTCTGCATCTGGGCGAGCACCGATCCCGACCTGCAACGGCCCGACTGGCGGGCGGTCGCCGACCACCTCGGCAGGGCCGACGGGCCGCGGGCGACGGTGACCTGGGTGATCGGCGAGGCGCCGCTGCGCTGGTACCTCACCGACGGCGCCTTCCAGGACAAGCCGTCGGACGGCGCGATCCAGCTGAAGCCGTCCGAAGGCTACGACTGGCTGGTGCGGGAGGTGAACTTCGTCTCGACGGGGGAGGCACCGCCGCCGCCACGCCGGTTGCTAGGCCCGCGCTTCCGCGAAGTCGCCTACGAAAAGGCCGGCGAGCTCTACATCCGCCGCTACCGGGTGCCCGGCCCGGAACTGGCGCCATTGCGCCTGCGGGGCCTCAACTCAGCCGAGACGAACTTCCGGAACAACGGGGTCCTCCTAGATGGCGTAGGCCCTGAATGACATTGGCCGTATTGCCCGTGGCCTGCCGCGGGTAGGGGATTGAGAGTTATTCTGGTGTTGGCCACGGAATCCAGCGAGGAGAAGGCATGAGCAAGACCAAAACGGCGCGCGCCGGCGACATCTACGAGACGGCCCGTGAAAACCCTTACGTGCAGCGCTTGATCGAAGACGAAGAGCTGCGCGACAGCTTGAAAGACGCCTTCGAAAGCGCCAAGAGCGCCTACGGTCGGGCGACCGGCAACGGCAAGGGCACCGTGAAGGCGGTGACCAGCGACAAGAAGGTCCAGAAGGACCTGCGCAAGGCCGCCGAGAGCCTGCAGGAAGCTTCCGAGAGCATCCGCAGCAAGCCGAAGAAGCGCAAGGGCGGGATCGGGCGGCTGCTGCTGATCGCGATCGTCGGCGCGGTGATCGCGCTCGCCGTCAGCGAGGGTGCACGCAAGGCGGTGCTCGACGCCCTCTTCGGCGCCGAAGAGGAGTTCGAGTACACCTCGACCACCAGCATCAACGGGTCCTGAGCGAGATCTAGGCTAAGGACTGGATGGAGGCGGCCACCAAAGAGCGGGAGCTGAGCGGCGACAAGGCGCAGCGGATCGTCGACGCGATGCGGGACTCCGTGGCCCGGCGCGGTGCCGCCGGCTCCACCTTCGAGCACGTCGCCCGCGAGGCGGGCGTCAGCCGTGGCCTCCTCCACTACTACTTCGGGACCAAGGAGCGGCTCCTGGTCGAGGTCGTCCGCCGCGACTCCGAGCTGCGGGTCGAACGCCTCGACGAGCGGCTGGCGCCGGCGAAGACCGTCGACGACGTCATCGAGGCGTTGGTCAGCAGCCTCACCGAGGTGATCGAGAACGAACCTGGGTTCTTCCTCCTCCTCTACGAGCTGTTCAGCGCCGGGCGCCGCAACCCCGACATCCAGCGCGAGGTCGGCCAGCTCTTCGAGCGCACCCGCTCGCACGTCGCCGAGGTTCTCAAGAGCAAGGACGAGGAGGGGGTGCTGAGCCTGCGTCACTCGGCCGAGGACGTCGTCTCCTACCTCTTCGCGCTCTGCGACGGCTTCGCCCTGCAGGCGCTCTCGGACCCCTCGCGCGACACCACCGGCGCCTTCGCGGTCGGCGTCACCTCAGCCCGGTACCTGCTCGGCGCCGAGTAGCCCCCAGCGCAGCCGGCGCTGTTACAACCAGCCGGAGCGCTTGAAGCGCCAGTAGAGGTAGAGGCAGATCGTCAGGGTGATCGTGAGCACCGCCGGGTAGCCCAGAGTCCACTTCAGCTCGGGCATGTGCTCGAAGTTCATCCCGTAGATCCCCGCCACCATCGTCGGCACCGCCGCGATCGCGACCCAGGCGGAGATCTTCCGCATGTCTTCGTTCTGGCGCATCGATACCTGGGTCAGGTTCGCTTCCAGGGCGCTGTCGAGGAGCTGGCGGAAGTTCTCGATCCGGGTCGAGACTCGGGCCAGGTGGTCTTCGACGTCGCGGAAGTACTCGTGCAGGGTCTCGGGGATGACCGCGTAGTTGCGGCTGCAGAGTTCTTCCAGCGCTTCCCCCAGCGGCGCCGTCGCCGCCTGGAACTCGAGCACCTCGCGCTCCAGCTTGTAGATCCGCTCGGTCGGGTTCTGGCCTTCGCCGAAGACCTGCAGCTCGACTTCGCGCACGTCCTGGTCGAAGCCCTGGGCGGCGTCGATGTAGCGGTCGACGACGTGGTCGACGATCGCGTAGAGGACCGCGCCTGGCCCCTTCTCCAGCAGGTCCGGTCGCTGCTCGAGCCGCTTGCGGACCGGTCCCAGGTCGGCCTTGCCGTGGCGGACGGTGATCACGAAGTCGGGAGCGACGAAGACCGAGAGCTCGCCGAGCTCGATCACCTCCTTCGGGTCGACGTAGCGGGCGGTCTTCACCACCACATGAATCGTCTCCCCGTACTCCTCCACCTTCGGCCGCTGGTGCGCCCGCACCGCATCCTCAACCGCCAGCTCATGCAGCCGGAACTCGGCCGCCACCGCCTTGAACTCCTCCTCGCTCGGCTCGACCACCCCAAGCCACACGAAAGTCCCCTCCTCGCTCGCCGCCTCCCCGGCCCCCTCCATCGAAAGCGTGCCCTGCCGCCGCCGTCCCCCCTCATAGGCCGCGCAGTCGACGATCATCGGGCTAGGAAGAAGCTGCTTGACGGTCTCGGCGCGGGAACAGGTACCGGGTTATGACGAGGGCTACGCCGATCAGCTCCACGAGGGTGGTGATCAACCAGACCTGGATGACCGATGAGTCTAGTTGCCAATGCTTGCCCTCCCACGCATAGACGACGAACACAGCGTCTGCGAGGACGAGCTGGATCGTGATCAACCAAAGAAGCCAGTTGGCGTATTTCTTCTTGAGCTTGATGTCCTGGAAGTGGTCGATCCCAACCAGCGCTTTGTGGTCGTGGGGATCGAGCCCTTCTAGTGGGACGGCGTTTTCGAGGTCTTCCTGGGAGATCCCCGCTTCGGCAAGCTTGCTCGGTTCCTGCTCCTGCTCTGCTGGGGGCTCCGCCGGCTTGCCGCCGTTGCCCGCCAGCTCTCTCTCATCCACGGCTCAGGAGAGCCCCAGGTTGTCCAGCCGATACTGCATGGACTCCGGCGAGACACCGAAGATCTTGGCCATTCGGAAAGCCGGGATGTCCTGCTCGTTGAAGGCCTTGACCGCGACTTCCGGCATCAACAGGCTCGCGGCAAAGCTGTTGGCGTATCGCTCCTCCTCATCGGTTCCGGTCGAGGATCGGGCGTCCCGGTAGTCCACATATTCGTATTGCTGTTCAGGTCGCGCCGCTCGGCGAATGTAATGACCGAGCTCGTGGGCGCAGGTGAATCGCTTTCGGTTCCTGCTGTCTTCGGCGTTCAGGAGGATGGAGGGATCCTTGCCCTGTTTCTTGACGAGTGCTCCAGATACATCGGGCTTCAGAAAGGTGTCCAGCACTTCGACGCCTAGGGATTTTGCGATGCGAACTGGATCGATCGGCAGGGTCCCGTCCCAGCATTCCTCCAATAATTCGGAGGCTGCCTTTTCTGCTTTTCTATTGCCAGCCATAAGACGAGTGTAGACCTCCCATCTACTTTTCAGCTTTGTAGAGCCAAATCTCGTGTTCGATCACCTTAGCTTCCTAGACGGCAGCCAAAACACTTCATTTGTCAAGGGTCTTGACAAGGTCGCTTGGCAATGAGCGACGCTGCCGTCCTCCGCAAGATCAAGGCCGCCGCCAGAAAGCGGGCCAGGGCCGAAGAGGTGAAACGCGAAGCGACCGAGCAACTGCGGATCTACTGCCGGGAGGCGCGGAAGGCGGGAGTCCCAGTCACGCAGATCGCTTCGGAAGCCGACCTGTCCCGACAGGGCGTCTACGACCTCATCGAGTAACGGTCGATTCTGCTCGGCGCTTCGTCACTCCTCGAGAGGCGAGCACGTGACGACCCTCACGAAGTGATGCGGGTCACAGACTCAACTCCCGCCAGCGAGGGAGGCTCTTGGCAACACAACCCGGCGACGAGGGAGATGGCATGCGAGACGCGATGAGTTCACTGGCGGGATTCCTGGGGCGGCGGCGTCGCTGGGTCGTCGCGGGTTGGGTCTTGATCGTCCTCCTGGCGTTGCCGTTCGCCTCGAAACAGACCGACCACCTGACCGGGGGCGGGTTCGACGTTCCCGGCAGCCAGTCGATGAAGGTGAGCGAATCGCTGCAGGAGGACTTCGGCTCGCAGGCCGACGGGATCGCGGTGGTGCTGAAGGCTGAGCCGGGGGCGAGCGCGGCGGAGCGGGACGCGGCGGTGGCGCGGGTGCAGGAGGAGGTGGCGACGCTCGACGGCGTGGTCCTGTCGCCGGCGGTGGCGCGGCAGGCGCGGCGGCAGTTGCAGGGGACCGACGTGGTCCTGGTGCCGCTGCGCAGCGACCTCTCCTCCGACGAGCTGATCGACCCCGCCGCGACCCTCCGCGAAGACCTCGAGCCGGGCAGCGCCGACGCCGGTGTCACGCCCTACCTGGTCGGGCAGCCGACGATCTGGGCCGGGATGCAGGAAATCTCCAAGGAAGACCTGGCCAAGGCGGAGGGGACCGGGTTCCCGATCGTCGCGATCATCCTCCTCGTCGTCTTCGGCTCGCTCGCCGCGGCGGCGCTGCCGCTGGCGCTCGGCTTCGTCAGCGTCCTGGTCACCGGAGCGCTGATCTACTTCATCTCGCTGGAGATGACGACCTCGGTCTTCGTCACCAACATGGCCTCGATGATCGGGATCGGCGTCGCCGTCGACTACTCGCTCTTCATCCTCGCCCGCTACCGCGAGGAGCGGGAAGCGGGGCACGACCCGGCCGAGGCGCGGTCGCTCTCGCTCTCGACCTCGGGCCTCGCCGTCACCTTCTCGGGCCTCGCGGTGATCATCTCCCTCGCCGGACTGTGGATGGTCGACAACCAGGCGCTGCGCTCGATGGCGCTGGGGGCGATGACCGTGGTCGCGGTCTCGATCCTCACCGCGACGACGCTGCTGCCGGCCCTGATCGCGATGCTCGGCGACCGCGTGCTGCCGGGCGGGATCGTCGGCCGGGTCGAGCGCTTCTTCCAGCGCCGCTTCTACCGGCGCAAGACCTCCGAGCAGCTGGCGAGCGAGAAAAATCGCTTCTGGCGCGCCTGGACCGAGCGGGTGATGGCACGGCCGTGGGCCGCGGTGATCGGCGTCTCGGCGGTGCTGTTGTTCCTCGCCAGCCCGTTGCTCTCGCTCGAGACCGGGACCGAAGCGATCGCCCAGTTCCCCAAGGACAACAACGTGCGGGTCGGCAACGAACTCGCAACCGACCAGCTCGGCGGCGGCACCGACCCGGTCCAGGTCGTTGCCAGCTTCAGCGGCGCCCCCGGCGCCGAGGGCAGGGCGGCCGTCGCCGGCTTCGTCCGCGACCTCGAAGGGACCGCCGGCGTCAGCGCCGTCGGCAAACCCGTCTACGCCGGCGACAGCGTCCTCGTCCAGGCCACCCCGAGCGCGCCGAGCGAGTCCGATGCGGCGGTGGCGCTGGTCGGCCGCCTCCGCGACACCGTCGTCCCCGCCTCGGCCCTGGCGCGGCAGGCCGAAGTCAACGTCGGCGGCGAGACCGCCCGCGGCGACGACGTCCGTCACCAGGTCGGCGGCTCGATGTGGAAGATCATCCTCTTCGTCCTCTCGCTCAGCTTCCTCGTGCTGATGGTGATGCTGCGCTCGCTGATCCTGCCGCTGAAGGCGGTGCTGATGAACCTGCTCTCGATCGGGGCGGCCTTCGGCGTCCTCGTCGCGATCTTCCAGTGGGGCTGGTTCGACGGGTTCCTCGGCTTCGAAAGCCAGGGGGCGCTGGACACGATCAACATCCCGCTGATCTTCGCCATCGTCTTCGGCCTCTCGATGGACTACGAGGTGTTCCTGATGTCGCGGATCCGCGAGCGCTACATGGTCCACGGCGAAAACGAACGCGCGGTGGCGGAGGGCCTTTCCTCCAGCGCCCGCACGATCTCTTCGGCGGCGCTGATCATGACCTCGGTCTTCGCCGTCTTCGTCCTCACCGGCGTCCCTTCGATCAAGGAGCTCGGCGTTGGCTGCGCGGTTGCGATCGCCCTCGACGCCACCCTGGTCCGGCTGATCCTCGTCCCGGCGGCGATGAAGTTGATGGGCGCCTGGAACTGGTGGTTCCCGAGCTGGCTCGACCGCCTGCTCCCCGACCTCAGCTTCGAGGGCGGGGAGTCGGAGCCCGAGCCGGCCAAGGCATAGGGCTGGCTGCTTAGCCAATAAGATGCCCCGCATGGACGGGGACGATCTGGCATTCGTTGGCGCCGCGAAGCAGGCGGAGATGGTGCGGGCGGGAGAGGTCTCGCCGAAGGAGCTGGTGCAGCTCAGCCTCGACCGGATCGCGCGGCTCGACCCCGAGCTGAACGCATTCCGCAAGGTCTTCGCCGAGAAGGCGCTGCTGGAAGCCGAGCAGGCCGAGGCGCGGGTGCAGGCCGGCGAGGAGCGGCCGCTGCTGGGGGTGCCGGTGGCGATCAAGGACGAAGTCGACGTCGCCGGCGAGGTCAACACCCACGGCACCGACGGCTTCAGCGAGCCGGCCAAGGCGGACTGCGAGATGGTGCGGCGACTGCGCGAGGCGGGCGCGATCGTCGTCGGGCTGACGCTGCTGCCGGAGATGGCGATCTGCGGCTTCAGTGAGTCGGCGACCTATGGCGTCACCCGCAACCCTTGGAACCCGCAGCGCACCCCGGGCGGCTCCAGCGGCGGCTCGGCCTCCGCGGTGGCGGCCGGCCTGGTGCCGATCGCCTCGGCCGGCGACGGCGCCGGCTCGATCCGGATCCCCTCCGCCTCCTGTGGCCTCTTCGGCCTCAAGGTCAGCCGCGGCCGCGTCCCGCTCGACCCCAACCTCGAAGGCTGGGGCGGGCTGGCGGTCGAAGGCTGCGTCAGCCGCTCGGTCCTCGACACCGCGCTCTGGCTCGACGTCGTCTCCGGGGGCTCGCGCGAGCCCGAGGCGCCGGCGCCTCCGGAGCGCCCCTTCGTCGAGGCCGTCAAGATCCCGCCCGGCAAGCTGAAGATCGCCTGGTCGACCAAGCCCCCTCGCGCGGCCGCGCCGCCGACCGTCGACGACAACGCCAAGGGCGCGGTCGCCGATGCGGTCGAGTTGCTGAGCGGCCTCGGGCACGACGTCTCCCGGCGCGACCCCGACTGGGGCAACATCGGCAACAACATCACCGCCCGCTTCCTCGGCGGGGTGGCCGACACCGTCAAGGAAGTGCCCCATCCCGAGCGCCTCGAAAGCCGCACCCGCGGCTTCGGGCGGCTCGGCTCGATCCTTCCCCGCAGCCTCTACGAGCGCGCCCGCAACGAGGGCAGGGCCGCCGACGCCGCCCGCGTCAACGCGATCTTCGAGGACCACGACGTGCTGGCGACGCCGGTGATGGGCGGGACCGCGCTGCCGGTCCGGCGCTGGGAGGGCAAGGGCGCCCTGCAGACCGTGCTGGGGATGAGCCGCTTCTATCCCTACTGCGTCCCCTGGAACCACCTCGGCAACCCGGCGATGGCGGTGCCGGCCGGCTTCTCCGGCGAGGGCATGCCGCTTTCCTTCCAGGTCATCGGCCGCCCCGGCAGTGAGGCGACGCTGCTCTCCCTCGCTGCCCAGCTCGAGGCCGAGCGGCCCTGGGCAGACAAGCGCCCGCCGATCTCCTAGCCGTTGAACACCTTGCGCAGGCGGGCGATGTCGCGGACTTTGCCGCGGGGACGGATCCGCCGTTCCAGCATCATCTTCAGCTGGTTGGCGTCCGGTTTGGCGGAGGCGATCCAGTCGGGCCAGCTGGTCTCGATCGTGACGTTGGGGCTGGGGGCTTCGCCCGCCTCGGCCCGGGTTGAGCCGTTGTCGAGGACCAGGTGCCACGGTTCGGCGTCGGTGAAGCGCCACTGCAGCACGAAGGGAGAGCCGTTGGCGGCGGCCGGGTCGGCGACGCGGCTGACCATCTCGAAGTAGAGGCGCTGGGTCTCGGGGTCGGACTCGGGCGTCTTGCCGTTGGGCGCCCCGACTACGCCGGCCATCAGCAACTTCACCTGGTTGGCGGCGACCTCCTCCTCGCTGTGCTCGGGATCGAAGGGGAAGACGCCGGGGGGCATCTCATCGGTCGGGTAGCCGATCGTCCGCCAGCGCTGACGCACCAGTTTGAACCCGAAGGCGATGATGTCCTCGAGCGAGAACCCGTAGCACTCGGTGTATGAGCGGTCGAGGTTTGGCGGCTGGAAGACGCCAGGCATGTAGGGAAGGACTTCGCGCAGCAGCTCGATTACCGCGGCGCGGTTCTCCTCCCAGCCGGGCGCGCCCTCCTCGAGCAGTTCGGAGAGGACCTTGACGCCGAAGCCGATGTGGCGCTGCTCGTCGCGGGAGACGTTCGCCATCCCACTGCTGAAGCCGGGCATCGTCTCCTCCGAGGCGAAGAAGTCCTCGATGAAGTGCTGGCCGGGCTGGGCGAGGCTGCCCTCGACGATCAGGTGATAGAGGGTGATCGCCTGCGCGAACTTCGCCACCGAGCGGTCCTTGCGCAGTTCCTCGGCCATGCGGTCGAGGCGGTCGAAGATTCCGCGGTAGCCCCAGTTCAGCTGCGGCAGGGTGGAGGAGAGGGTCTGCTCGACGGACTCGCCGCCGACGCCGATCACCTCCTTGAAGAAGCGGTGGAAGAAGACCGAGTGGCGGACCTCGTCGACCTGCTGGGTGGCGAGGAAGTAGGACATCTCCTCGGTCGGGGCGGCGGTAACGTAGGGGGCGAGGGTGTCGGCGACCCGGTCCTCGCCGTAATAGAACATCGAGTAGATCCACATCGCCGAGCGGCGCTGGATGTCGCTAAGCGCCTCCCAGCCGACGCGGTCCTGGGAGAAGTCGATGTCGATCGCGCTCCAGTTGCCCTGCTCCCAGCGGTGGTAGAGGTCCTCGTAGGTGATGTTGTCCATCAGGCGCTGGGAGGCGACGCTCATCTTGTCTCCTTTTGGTGTCGCATTCGGGTCCCCAGGAGACTAGCGCGATCCTGGCCAGCTGGCCAGGATCGCGCCGAGGACTTCAGATTTGCGCCGCTATTTGATGAATTCGCGGACCTGTTTGTAGACGGTTTCGTCTGAAACCAGGGCCAGGTGCGAGATGCAGGCGGTTTTCGTGTTCGTCGCGCCGCTCAAGGTCACGCTTTCGGCGGGGTTGATGAATTCGTCGCAGGGCGACCACCAGGTGCCGTAGTTGACGGCCCCGGGGGTCTCGTCGCCGGCGTTGAGTTCGTTCAGGAACGTCGAGTTCTGCCTCATCTCGATGCACGGCGTGGTGAAGCAGATGTTGGCCTGTTTGGTGCCATGGTTCGGGCCGCCGAAGGAGACCCAGTCGTCGACTTTGGCTTCGCCGCCGAGGAACTTGATGTACCAGCGGCTGTTGAGGCTGCCCATCGAGTGGGCGAGGATGTCGACCTTTTCCGCGCCCGTCGCTTTCAACAGGGCTTCCACCTGCGGTTTCACATCGTCCGCGGCGATTGTTTTGTTCGATCTCGAACTGCTTTCGTAGGTGTAGGTGCTCAAATACGATTTCGGGTACCCGTCTTTTTCGAAGCGGGAGACCATCGTGCTCCAGTTCGAGGCGCTCCCGTTCCAACCGTGAACGAAGAGGATCGGGTCGAGGGCGAGGGCGCCGGCGGGCGAGAAGGCCGCGCCGGTGATGCAGAGGGCGATCGCGCAGGCGAACGCCGTCAGTCTCTTGCGAGCCATGTGCTTCCTCCTTATGAGAAAGCGGGACCCCGGGTCGTGGCCGGGGCCCCGCTGACCTACCTGTCTATTTGATGAATTCGCGGACCTGCGCGTAGACGGTGCTGTCCGTCGTCAGCGCTGCGTGCGACATGCAGGCGGTTTTGGTGTTGGTTGCCCCGGAGAGCGCGACGCTCGAGTCCGGGTTGATGATTTCGTCGCAGGGCGACCACCAGGTGCCGTAGTTGACGGCCCCGGGCGTCTCGTCCGTGGCGTTCAGTTCTGCCAGGAACGTCGAACCGACGCGCATCTCGGTGCAGGCGGCGCTGAAACAGAAATTCGCCGTGTCGGTCCCGTGGTTGGGCCCACCGAGCGAGACCCAGTCGTCGACGTTCGCTTCCCCACCGCT
>Ga0157284_10000042_pt1 | contig 17506 bp, 11 predicted proteins | sample NitcycUS059202B1_FD_108392 | JGI IMG/M metagenome (GOLD analysis project Ga0157284, IMG submission 108392) | Soil microbial communities from Arlington Agricultural Research Station in Wisconsin, USA - Nitrogen cycling UWRJ-S059-202B-1 | ecosystem: Environmental > Terrestrial > Soil >... | reverse complement strand
GCGGGCCTGGCCACCAGCATGTGGGTGCTGGTCGTGGCGCGGGCGGTGCAGGGCTTCGGCGCCGGCCTGAACATCGTCTCCCTGTACGTCGTCGTAGGGCGCGCCTTCCCCGCCGGGCTGCGGCCACGGGTGTTCTCCGCCATCTCCAGCGGCTGGATCCTGCCGTCGCTGGTCGGCCCGCCGGTCGCCGGCCTGCTGGCCGACCACGACGTCGAGGTCCTCACCAACACTCATCCCGTCAAGTACGAGCACGGGGCGCTGGCGGTCGTCCCCGGTGAGCCGATCGAAGCCGACGCCGTCGTCAGCCTGCCGCGGCTCGAGGGCCGCCATATCGACGGCCTCCCCTACGACGCCAGCGGCTTCATCCCGGTCGACGACCACGCCCGGATCGCCGGCCTCGCCCACGCCTTCGCGGTCGGCGACGTCACCAACTTCCCGGTCAAGCAGGGCGGCATCGCCACCCAGCAGGCCGACGTCGCCGCCGAAGCGATCGCCGCCGACCTCGGCTGCGAGGCCGAGGCCAACCCGCTCGACCCGGTCCTGCGCGGGATCCTCTGGACCGGCGCCAAACCGCGCTACCTGTTCGGCTGGCTCGGCGGCGGCCACGGCGAAACCTCGGTCGCCAGCGAGCGGCCGCCCTGGCCGATCGACAACCCGAGCAAGCTGATCGGCCGCTACCTGACGCCGTTCCTGACCGAGCTGCAGACGGCTACCCGCGCCGAACCTTCTTCAGCCGCAGGCTGAAGCTGCGGCTGCGCGGCTCCCCGCCGCGGGGCTGGAAGGTGACGGTCAGGGCCAGCCGCACGCTGCCCTGCCGCTGCAGCGCCCGCCGCTTCGCCGGCTTCGGCAACACGCGCAGCACCACCTTGCCGGCCGCCGCGGCCGTGCGGGTCTGGGGAACGGCACCGTCGAGGCTGACCGAACCGGGACCGGGGACGACGACCGCGACCGTGGCGGTCCCGCGCCGCTTGTCGAGCCGGGCCTTGCCGATCGTGAAGGAATTGCTGGGCAGCGGCGTCGCCGAGCCGGAGCCGGCGTCAGTGCCGTCGCCGGAGCCGCCGGGCGTCCCCGAGCCGCCGGGAGGCGGCGGTGGGGGTGGAGGCGGCGGCGGCAGGTCCGGGCGCGGCACGGTCTTCGCCTGGACTACGTCGCCGGCGCCGTTGAAGCGCTTCCAGACCATCGCCAGGGTCCCGTCCTCGCCCCAGGCGGGCACCGCCTCGCCTGCGCCGCGACCGGCTGCGGAGAGATTGGTCGTGCCCCCCAGCGTCCCGTCAGCGGCGAAGTCGCGCCGCTGGACGATCCAGTTGCTGCCGTCGAATCGGCTCCAGAGCACGGTCGCGTCGCCTTTGGGCGAGAGCGCCAGCTGCGGCTCGGCGGCATCGCGGCCGCCGGCCGAGAGCTGCACCGCACCTGCGGCAGGCGCGCCCGCCGCGCTCACCCGCCGCGCCTGGACGACGAAGTTGCTGCCGTCGTAGCGGCCCCAGACGATGGTCGCGACCCCGTCGCTGTCGAGCGCGAGTTGAGGCTCGGCGGCGCTGCGCCCGCTCGCCGAGAGGTCGAAGGGGACGCCTTCGGCGGCGCCAGCGGGATCGAGGCGCTGACCCTGGACCACCCAGTTGGCGCCGTTGAAGCGATCCCAGACCACGGTCGCGCTCCCGCCGGGGCCGATCTCCACTTGCGGCTGGATCGCGCTCCCGCCGGCGAGCGAGAGGGTCAGCGGTGCCGCCGCCAGGGTCCCGTCGGGTTCGACCCGCCGCGCCTGGACCACCGATTCGGTCTCTTCGACGAAGCGGCTCCAGACCGCGATCGCGCTGCCGTCGTCCGCCACCGCGACCTGCGGCCCGGCCGCCCCCCTGCCGGACTCGGAGAGCCGCTGCGCGGGCGCTTCGGCGGTCCCGTCAGGCGCGACCCGGCGCACCTGCGCCAGGTAGTTGAACCCGTCGAACCGCTTCCAGACAACCGTCGCTTCCCCCGTCGGCGCGACGTCGACCTGCGGGTCGAAGGCGTTCTGCGTGCTTCCCGAGAGGGTCCTCGTCGCTTCCTCGGGCGTGCCGCCGGCGCCGACCCGCCGCTCCTGGATTCGGAAGTTGGCGCCGTCCCAGCGGGTCCAGACCACCGAGGCGGCACCGCTCGGCGCCAGCGCCACCTGCGGCGCCAGGGCGTCGCCCCCGGTTGCCGAGAGCGGCACGGTCGGGCCGCGGCTGCCGTCGGCCGCGATCCGCCGCGCGAAGACCCGGAACTCGCCGCCGCTGCGGGCGCTCCAGACGACGGTCGCGGTGCCGTCGTCGGCGACCGCGACGTCCGGGCCCGCCGCCATCTCCGCCGCCGTCGACAGATCCTCCGGGCGCGCCGCTTCGCCGCTGCCGGCCGGCGGGGGCGGGACCTTGGTCAGGTTCGGCAGCGAGACCGGACCGCCGACGAAGAGGCTGCTCTGGATCGCCTTGCGGAAGCTCTGCTGCGCCGGCGCCGAGCTCTCGATCGGCCAGTCGGCACGATTGTCGCCCTTCGCGAAGTTCCAGTTGAACCAGAGGAAGGCCCTGATCTCCGGGTGGTGCGGCAGGTAGCCGCTCAGCATCTCCCGGATCCAGTCGGGCTTGTTCCCCCCGTACTCGCTGGAAGCGGTCTCGACGATCACCACCGGCTTCGTCGGCGCCGCTTTCCTCATCAGCTCCAGCGTCGGCGTGATCGTCTGCTCGGGGTTGATCCACCTGTCCGGCTGGGCCGGGTTGCGGCCCCAGTTGTAGGAGTCGAGGCCGATCCAGTCGACGTAAGCGTCGCCGGGGTAATAAGAGGTCGGATCCGAGGCCGGGTCATCCCAGATGCTGTTGACGACCCAGGTCCAGGTGACGTTGGTCGCCCCCTGTTCGGTGACGATTTTGTGGAAGCGCCGCCACGCGTCGATGAATTTCGGCTCCCGCCCCCAGGCGTACCAGGCGCCGTTCATCTCCCACCAGGGGGCGAAGAGGAACGGGTGCCCCCAGGCTTTCGCTTCCTGCGCCCATTTTTTGATCGCCGCGTCCTGGCCGCCGGCGGCGACCTCTTCGATCGAGGTGCCGGCGAGCCCCATCGTCACCAGCGGGATCGCGCCGCGGGCGTGGGTGGCATCGACCTCGGCTTTGTCGAAGGTCGCCCACAGCTGCCCCTGGTTGAGGATCGCGATCTTGCGGCCGGCGTGGCGCTCGAAGAGGTCCCAGGCCTGGGTGTTGGCCGGTGCGTTGCCGACCTGGCCGTAGGGTTCGCCGCTGATCGTCGCGCCGAAGTAGATCGAGGCCTCAGCGCGGCCGGCGCCGAGCAGCAACACCAGCGCACAGGTGCAGCCAACCGCCATGCGGGCAAGCACGTTCAAGGGGCCGAGGTGGTCTTCGCCTGGATCACGTCGCCCGCCCCGTTGAAGCGGCGCCAGCCCATCGCCAAGGTCCCGTCTCCGCCCCAGCCGACGATTGGGTCGCTGGCCCGGCGGCCGGCGCTGGAGAGGTTTTCGGTCGTGCCGAGGGTGCCGGTGGCGGCGAAGTCCCGTCGCTGGACGATCCAGTTCGACCCGTCGAAGCGGGTCCAGAGGACCGCGGCCTTGCCGCCGGAGCCGAGAGCGAGCTGGGGGTCGGCGGCATCGCGGCCGGTGGCGGACAGGGTGACGGTGGATCCCAGCGCCCCGGCCGCGGTGATGCGGCGGGCCTGGATCACGAAGCTGGTGCCGTCGAAGCGACTCCAGGCGATCGTGCTCGTCCCGTCGCCGGCCACCGCGACCTGGGGCTCGGCCGCGTTGCCGCCCGTCGCCGAAAGGCTCTGGACGCTCCCCGAGAGCGCCCCGCTGGTGGTGAGACGGCGAGCCTGGACGATCCAGTTGACGCCGTCGAACCGGGCCCAGGCGATGGTGACGGCGCCGACCGAGTTGACCGCGACCCGGGGCTGGACCGCGCTCTCGCCGGCAGCGGAGAGGCTCGTTGCCGACGCCGCGGGAGTGCCTTCCGATCCCACCCGCCGCATCTGGACGATCGAGTCGGCGCCGTCGAAACGGGTCCAGACGACCGTCGCCTTGCCGTTGCCGTCCACCGCCACCTGCGGTTCGACGGCGTCCCTCCCGGCTTCCGAGAGGGTGCGGGCGGAGGCCTCGAGCGTCCCGTCGGCGGCGATCCGCCGCTCCTGCACCAGGTAGTTGGCGCCGTCGAAGCGCTTCCAGACGACAGTCGCGGCGCCGCCGGGGCTGACCGCGATCTGCGGCGCCGCCGCGTCCTGCCCGCTCCCCGAAAGGGTCTTGGTGCTTTCCTCGGGCGTGCCGCCAGCCAGGATCCGCCGCGCCTGGACCTGGAAGTTGGTGCCGTTGGAGCGGACCCAGGCGACGGTCGCGGCCCCGCTCGAGGCCACCGCGACCTGCGGCGCCAGCGCATCCTGGCCGGAGGCCGAGAGCTGGCGGATCGGCCCGCGGGTACCGGAGGCGGTGATCTGCCGCGCGAACACCGTGAAGGCGCCGCTGCCGCTGCGGGCACTCCAAACGACGGTGGTGGTCCCGGCGCCCGAGACGGCGAGGTCGGGGCCGGTCGTCGTTTCCGCCGCCGGCGAGATGTCGGCCGCCTGGGCGGCGTCGCCGGTCCCGGCCTTCGGCGGCACCACCTTCGTCAGCCACGGCAGCGAGACCGGGGCGGAGACGAAGACGCTGCTCTGGATCGCCTTGCGGAACTGCTGCTGCGCCGGCGCCGAGCTCTCGATCGGCCAGTCCTCCCGCTTTTCGTTCTTCTTGAAGTTCCAGTTGAACCAGAGGTAGGCCTTGATCTCCGGGTGGTGCGGCAGGTAGGTGGTCAGCATTTCCCGGATCCAGTCGGTCTTGTTGCCGCCGTACTCGGTGGAGGCGTCCTCGACGATCGCCACCGGCTTGGTCGGCGCCACGGTCCTGAGGATCTTCAGCGTCGGCGAGATCACCTGGTCGGGGTTCTTCCACCTGTCCGGCTGGGCGGGCATTCGGCCCCAGTTATAAGAGTCCATCGCGGTCCAGTCGACGTAGGCGTCGCCCGGGTAGTAGGGGGTCGGGTCGGAGGCCGGGTCGGACCAGATGCTGTTGACCACCCAGGTCCAGGTGACGTTGGTCGCGCCCTGTTCGACGACGAGGTCGTGGAAGCGCCGCCAGGCGGGGACGAACCAGGAACTGCGCCCCCAGGCGTACCAGGCCCCGTTCATCTCCCGCCAGGGAGCGAAGAGGAAGGGGTGGCCCCACGCCTTCGCTTCCTGCGCCCACTTCTTGATCGCCGCGTCCTGGCCCCCCTTGGCGATCGATTCGAGGTTCGTGCTCCCGATGCCCATGTTCACCAGGGGGATTGCCCCCCGCCCGTAGGAAGTGTCCATCTCGTACTTGTTGAAGGTCGTCCAGGCCTGGCTCGCGTTGACGATCGCGACCTTCCTGCCGGCGTGGCGCTCGAAGGTGTCCCAGGCCTGCGTGTTCCGCGGCGCGTTGCCGGTCTGCCCGTAGACTTCGCCGCTCATCGTCGCGCCGAAGTACGTCGAGGCCCCGGCGGTCGATCCACAGGCGAGCAGCAGCACGAGTGCGCACAAGCACACGCCCCCCGCCTTAGCAAGCCCCCCCTGGACCATTGTTCGATGGTGGCGAAAACTGGGCAGCCCGTCAAGTGACGTTCTGCGCTTAAGGTTTTTTTTCTGAGCCTTTGCCGCTGCCGGCGCCTGAAGTCGGCGCCGTGGTTTCAGGCTTCGCCGTCGCCTGCGGGGGCTGAGCCTGGGACGGCGCTTCCGGCGCCGCCCCCCTGGGAGGGTTTTCGGGCGCTTCTTTCGGCGGTGGCGGCGGGGTGGCCGCGGGGGGCTCGGGGGCGGTCGTCTTTTCCGGCTTCACGGTCGCGTCCTCGTCCTCGTCGACCGGGGCGCTCGCTTCGCGTTCGGACTTGCGTTCGGCTGCGGCTTCCTGGCCGCCGCCGGCCTCCGGGTGCTGCTTTTCCTTCTCGCCGCCGACGCCTTCGACCGGCGGGCTCTGCGCTTGCGAGCCTTCGTGCGAGCCGGCGTGGTGATGGCCCTGGCCATGCTCCTTGCCGCTCACCACTGCGGAAGAGCCTGGAGACCTGGGCGCCGCCTTGCCAGCCGCGCTGCTTGCTTTCTGGTGGCCCGGGGCGGTCGTCTTGCCCGACGCCGCACTGCCGGCAGCGCCATCAGCCGCGGCGCCGTGCCCAGATGAGCCGTTCGAGTCCGGCGTCGCCGGCGCCGACTTCGGGCTTTGCTCGCCCGGCAGGCCGAGGTGGATGACGCCGCTGCGATCGGCCGCGGTGACGCCGACCGCGGCCACCACCGCCACCGTCGCGACCCCTTTGACCGCGGCCGAGGTGGCGATCGTTTTCGCCGCACCGCCGCCCAGCGTCGCGGCGAGGCTGCCGCCGGCGCCGCCCGCCGCGGCCTGGGAGCCGCCGCCGATCAAGCCCTGCAGCATCCCCGCCGCCGCCACCGCCGGCAATGGCGCGAGCGCCGCGAAGTCCTTTTGGCGGCTCTTGATCTCCTTGCCGAAGTCGCGGCAGTGGGCGCAGGAGCGCAGGTGGGCGCGGACGTCGCGGCGCCGGGTAACCCGGCCGTCGTCTTCCGACAGCGCTCGCGTCACCGCCTCGCAGCTCATCTCACGCCCTTCCTTCATCTGCTGCAGGCTCTGCCGCGCCTCGTAGAGCGTCTGCCTGGCGACCGCCGCCGAGCTCCCGATCGCAACCGCGATTTCCTCGAAGTCCAGCCCGGACATCTCCCGCATCACCAGCACCTCGCGCTGGCGCTCCGGCAGCTCCCGCAGGTCGACGAGCAGGCGCCGCAGCCGTTCCCGCGTCGCCGCGTCCTCGGCCAGGCCGTAGCCCGGCGCCACCTGCTCGACGTCGAGCTGGCGCGTCTCCCGTCGCCGCCGCAGCAAGTCGATCGACTCGTTGTGGGCGATCCGGTACAGCCACGGCTTCAGGTCGATCTTGCGCTCCTCGCCCGGCAGCGCCCGCAGCACCTTGATCATCGTGTTCTGCAGCGCGTCCTGGGCGTCCTCGGGATTGCCGACGATCGCCAGGCAGAAGCGGTAGAGAGGTTGGTGATAGCGACGGAAGATCGCCGCGAAGGCGCGCTCGTCCCCCCCGACCGCGCGCCGCGTCAGGCGCTCGTCCGAGAGCAGGCTGCTGAATCCAAGCGTCGCTGCCGCTTCGCTCATATCTCGATCTTCCCATCGCGGGCCATCCGATCAAGGGTAGGGGCGTTCCGACTCCCTCTAAACGGATGGTCAGTCACTCTTGTCAGCGCCTTTCTGGAAACACGGGACGACATTGGACCTGACGTAGATCCTGTATCCCCGTTTGTTAGGGAAATCAGTCCAATCGTGGGACGACACCGCCTGGCGGAAAGAGGAGGAGAGGAAATGGTTGGAGCGCTGATCGGGCTTCTCATCATCGTCGCGATCGTGCTGGTGCTGCTGAAGGTCGCCGTCGCCGGGGGAATCCTCGGGCTGATCGCGCTGATCCTCCTCATCCTCCTCCTGCTCGGGCGCCTCTAAGCGCGCCTGCCGCGCATGGGCCAACCGGACAAAAGTCCTTTGGTTATCGCCGGCCGGGCTGGGTAGCGAAGGGGCCATGAGCGAGCTTCTTCTAGGGCCGGTGCTGCGCCACGTCTCCGAGACCGAGGCGACGGTCTGGGTCGAGACTTCCGAGGCCTGCGAGGTCGAGATCCTCGGCCACCGCGAGCGCACCTTCCGGGTCGAGGGCCACCACTTCGCGCTGGTCTGCGTCGGCGGCCTCGAGCCGGCCTCCCGCTACGAGTACGAGGTCAAACTCGACGGCGAGGTGCGCTGGCCCGAGCCGGGGTCGGATCTGCCGCCGAGCGCGATCCGCACGATCGACGCCGACAAGGACCTCGACGTCTACTTCGGCTCCTGCCGGGTCGCGGTCCCGCACGAGCCGCCCTTCGACCAGCCGAAAGACGCCAGCGAAGAGGGGCACGAGTTCGACGCGCTCTGGGTGCTGGCGCTGCAGATGTCGAAGGGGAACCGGGACAAGTGGCCCGACCAGCTCTTCCTCCTCGGCGACCAGGTCTACGTCGACGAGGGCTCGCCGCAGACGCGGAAGAAGATCCGCGAACGGCGCGGCACCGACACCCCGCCCTTCGACGAGGTGACCGACTTCGAGGAGTACACCTGGCTCTACCGCGAGAGCTGGGAGGACCCGTTGATCCGCTGGCTCTTCTCCGTCGTCTCGGTCTCGATGCTCTGGGACGACCACGACATGAGCGACGACTGGAACATCTCCCGCGGCTGGCTGCTGGAGATGCAGCAGAAGGCGTGGTGGCACCGGCGCGTGGTCGGCTGCCTCTCCAGCTACTGGATCTACCAGCACATCGGCAACCTCTCGCCGCGCGAGCTGGCCGAGAACGAGCTCTACCAGCGGATGCGCGGCAACCAGACCGGCGAGGAGGAGCTGTTTCCCTGGGCGCACCGGATCCAGGCGATGGGCGAGGGCACCCGCTGGACCTACTGCCGCGACTTCGGCCGCACCCGGGCGATCTTCATCGACGCCCGCGCGGCCCGGGTGCTGGAGGAGGGCCGGCGGGCGATGGTCGACGACGAGGAGTGGGAATGGATCGTCGAGAAGGCCGAAGGAGACTTCGACCACCTGATCGTCTGCACGACGATCCCCTGGCTCCTCTCCCCCGCCTTCGACCGACTCGAGGCCTGGAACGAGCAGATGGTCGAGGGCAATGCCTGGGGCAAGCCGCTGGCCTGGGCGAGCGAGAAGCTGCGGCGCGAAGTCGACTTCGACCACTGGCCGGCCTTCGGCGAGTCCTGGCGGAAGCTGCGCGACCTCCTGCACGAGGTCGCCACCGGCAAGCGCGGCAAGCAGCCGGCTTCGGTCGTCGTCCTCTCCGGCGACGTCCACCACGCCTACCTGGCCGAGGTCGCCTTCCCGAAGTCGGCGAACGGGGCGTCGGCCGAGCGCGCGCCTGTCTACCAGGCGGTCTGCTCGCCCTACCGCAACCCGCTCGACGAAAACGAGCGGCGGGTGGTGCGCTGGGGCTTCGGCTGGCCGCTCACCGCCTTCTCGGCCCTGCTGGCGCGGGCGGCCGGGGCGCCGGACCCGGGGATCCGCTGGCGCACCGTCGAGGGCCCCTACTTCGATAACCAGGTGGCGAGCCTCCACATCCACCGCCGCCAAATCTCCATGCGCCTCGACAAGACCGTGCCCGGCGAGAACGGCGGCAAGGCCCTCGAGAAGACTTTCACCCGCCGCCTCGCCTGACTCGGCTTTTATTTGGGGCACTTCCCGGGTAGGTGCAGCGCGGCTTCATCTACAGGAGGCGCTGGCTTTGGGAATCGAACAGGTGAGGTGGGTGCTGGGCGCGATGGCGGCCGCGGTCCTCGCCGCACTGGTGCTGGTGCCCGCGGCGCGCGCCGACTTTCCCTCGCTCTACGGCGGGGACCTCAGCTGCGCCGCGCAGGCAGCGAACGGAGACGTCCGCCTCTGCGGCGGCGAGACCACGACCTGGGACGGGAAAACGCAGATCGACGTCAACGTCGTCCTGCCGCCGGCGCCGGGCGGCGGCGGCGACGGCCCCTACCCGCTGATCGGCGTCTTCCACGGTTGGGGCGGCCACAAGATCGGGCTCGGGGACGCGCGGGTGCAGGACTGGGCCGAAGCGGGCTACGCCGTCTTCAGCATCAGCGACCGCGGCTGGGGCGAAAGCTGCGGCGGCCAGGACCCCGACCGCATAACCGAACCGGAAGCCTGCGCCGCCGGCTACAACCACCTGCTCGACACCCGTTACGAGGTCCGCGATGCCCAGTACCTGATCTCCGTCCTCGCCGACGAAGGGGTGGCGGTGCCGAACAAGATCGGCGCCACCGGCGTCTCCTACGGCGGCGGCATGTCGCTGGCGCTGGCGGCGCTGCGCAACCGGACGATGCTCCCCGACGGCTCCCTGGTCCCCTGGAAAAGCCCGACGGGGACGCCGATAGAACTGGCCGCGGCGGTGCCGCAGTGGCCCTGGAGCGACCTCGCCTACTCGCTGATGCCGAACGGCAGCACCCTCGACTACCGCGTCGACAACCCCTACCGGGGCCCCGACGGCAAAGCCCCGATCGGAGTCGAGAAGGCCTCCTACGTGAGCGGCCTCTACGGCCTCGGCCTCGCCTCCAGCAACTACGCCCTACCCGGCACCGACCCCGGCGCCGACCTCACCACCTGGTACGGGCTGATCGACGCCGGCGAGCCCTACGACTCGAACCCGCTGGCGGCCTCGATCGTCGCCGAGATCACCGCCCACCACTCCTCCTACTACATCGACCACAGTCAGCCGCCGGCGCCGCTGCTGATCCAGAGCGGCTGGAACGACGACCTCTTCCCGGTCGACGAGGCCGTCCGCTTCTACAACCGCACCCGCGCCCAGTACCCCGGCGACCCGATCTCGCTCTTCCTGATGGACGACGGCCACGCCCGCAGCCAGAACAAGACGACCGACGAGGCTCTCTTCCTGCAGCGCGAGAACGCCTGGTTCGACCACTACCTGAAGGACGTCGGCGCGGCGCCGAGCTCGAGCGCCGAGGCGTTGACCACCACCTGCCCGAAAGCGGCGGCCTCCGAAGGGCCGTTCAAAGCGGCTTCGTGGGACGAGCTCTCGCCGGGCGAGGTCCGCTTCGGCAAAGCGGTTGCGCAGACGATCCTGCCGGGCGCGGGCGATCCGACCATCGGCGCCACTTTCGACCCGATCGCCGGCAAAGACCCCTGCGCCACCGCCTCTGGCGCCGACCAGCTCGGCACCGCCAACTACCGGCTGACGGTGCCGGCGCCCGGCTTCACCCTGCTGGGCTCGCCGACCGTGATCGCCGACCTCAGCGTCGCCAACGCCGACTCCGAGCTGGCGGCGCGCCTGCTCGACGTCGGCCCCGACGGCAAAGAGCGCCTCGTCGCCCGCGGCCTCCTGCGCCCGCGCAGCGGCAAAGACACCGTCTTCCAGCTCCACCCCCAGGGCTACCGCTTCGCCGGCGGCCACAGCGTCAAGCTGGAGCTGCTCCCTGCCGACGCCCCCTACGCCCGCCCCTCCAACCTGCAGGCCCCGATCACCGTCTCCAACCTCGAGCTGCGCCTCCCGGTCCGCGAGCAGCCCGGCACCGTCGGCGGCCTCGTCCAGACCCCCGCTCCCCCCGGCCGCGCCTCCGAGGCGCAGGCCGGCAACGGAGGCAGCCTCCTCGGCATCGCCAGCCTCGCCGGTCTCCTCCGCGCCACCCGCAAAGCCATCCGCGTCCCACTCCGCTGCCAGGGCGGTCCCTGCAACGGCAGTCTCGCCATCACCCGTGGCAAACAGACCCTCGCCCGCGGCTCCTACGCCCTGGCCGAGGGAGCGAGCCACTCCGCCCGGCTCCGCCTCACCCGCTCCGGCCGCAAAGCGCTCGCCAAGCGCCGCCGCACCGGCAACCGCTCCCTCTCCATTCGCCTCCGCTTCGAAGACGCCGGCCGCCCCGCTCCGGTCGACCTAACCCGTCGCCTCCGGCTCGGGCGCTAAAGAGCTGGCCGGCAGCTTCGCTTCCTGGCGCCGCTCCCACCAGGCCCAGCCGCCCATCACGGCGCCGGCGTAGAGCCAGCCGAGGACGACGTCGAAGAAGTAGTGCTCGCCGGTCGCCATCAGGGTCAGGCCCATCGCCAGCGGATAGAGCAGCAGCAGCGGGCGCAGCCAGCGGCGCCGGACGCGGCTCCAGAGGAAGAGGGCGACCAGGGTGACGAACGCGCAGTGCAGGGAGGGCACGGCGGCAACCGCGTTGCCGCTCGCCTGGCCCTTGTCGAAGAGCGAGGCGGTGCCGATGCTGATCACCTCGAACCCCCTCGCGGTGCTGCGCTGGATTTCGTCGATCAGGCCCATCTGCCCGGCCATCCAGGGCGGCGCCGCAGGGAAGAGGATGTAGGTGGCGAGGCCGGCCAGGGCCAGCGTCACCAGCCGGCGGACGAAGCGCTTGAAGGCGAGCCGGTCGCGGGCCCAGAACCAGCCGGCAAGAGCGAAGGGGACGATGAAGTAGGAGGTGTAGATGAGAGTGAAAGCGACGTCCCACCAGCTGACGGCGTAGGGGTTGTAGAGCCGGTCCTGCAGCCACTCGGTCGGGGTTTCACCCCCGAAGACGAAGCTGTCGAAGTCGACCATCACGTGGTAGTGGACCCCGATCCCCCACGAATCAGCCGCCCCGCGGGTCAGGTCATAGGCCCAGAGAACCGCGACGATCGGCAGCCAGTCGACGACGAGCTGGAGGATTTCCCGCGGCGGCCGGCCGATCGAAGCGCAGGCAAGGGCACCGCAGGTCCAGAGGATCACCAGCTCGCGCTGGGTCGGGATCCCGTGGCTGGCGGTCCAGAGGATCAGGCCGAGGAAGTACACGGCCAGGGCATAGGGCCGCAGCCGCGCCCAGGAGGCGAAGCGGATTTCGGCGGCGCGATCGACCGTCGCCTCGGCTGACTTGCCCGTCGACATCCCGCCCAATCTAAGCGAAGTTCACCGGACGTTAGCCTCCGTCGGGATGTCCGTTGATATCGCCCATCCGACCGAGCTGCTGATCGGCGGCGAGCTGGTCTCCGGCACCGGCGAGCGGCTGGCGGTCGAGAACCCGTTCACGACCGAGACGATCGTCGAGCTCGGCGCCGCCTCGGCCGAGCAGGTCGACGGCGCCGTCGGCGCCGCCCGCGAGGCCTGGAGCGGCTGGTCGCGGATGACCGCCGGCGAGCGCTGCGAGCTGCTGCACGAGGTGGCGCGGCGGCTGCGCGAGGGGGCCGAGGAGCTGGCGCGGACGATGACCGCCGAGGGCGGCAAGCCGCTGATCGAGAACCGCGACGAGCTGGAGTGGACGGCGGCGGCCTTCGACTACTACGCGGAGATCGGCCGCGACAGCGCCGGCCGGGTGATCCCGCCGATCGAGAGCAGCCAGCTGGCGATGGTGGTCAAGGACCCGCTCGGCGTCGTCGGCTGCATCGTCCCCTGGAACTACCCGCTGCTGCTGCTCGCCTGGAAGGTCGCCCCGGCGCTGGCCGCCGGCAACTGCGTCGTCGCCAAGCCCTCGGAGCTGACCCCGCTCTCGACCCTGATGCTGGCGCCTGTCTTCGACCACCTGCCGCCCGGCGTCGTCAACCTCCTCGCCGGCGCCGGCGAGGTCGGCGCCGCGATCGCCTCCCACCCCGACGTCGACTGCGTCGCCTTCACCGGCTCGGTCGCCACCGGCAAGAAGGTCGCCGCAGCCTGCACGCCCCGGATGGCGCGGATGAACCTGGAGATGGGAGGCAAGGACGCCTTCATCGTCTGCGCCGACGTCGCCCCGCAGCTCGAGGTCGCCGCCCGCGGCGGCGCCTGGGCGGCGTTCCTCAACGCCGGCCAGGTCTGCACCTCGGCCGAGCGCTTCTACGTCGCCGAGGAGGTCTACGCCGACTACGTCGAGGCCTTCGTCGACCACACCCGCAGCCTCGTCCTCGGCGACCCCTTCGAGGTCGCGACCGACGTCGGCCCGATGGTCTCCGACCCGCAGCGCGCCAAGGTCGTCGCCCAGCTGGAAAACGCGACCGCCGCCGGCGCCGAGGTCCTGGTCGGCGGCGACCGCGGCGGCCAGGAGCGCGGCCACTTCCTCTCCCCCGCCGTCGTCGTCGGCGCCGCCCCCGACAGCGCCCTCCTGCGCGAGGAGACCTTCGGCCCGGTCGCCCCGATCGTCCCGGTCTCCTCCCTCGACGAGGCGATCGAGCTCGCCAACGGCACCGAGTTCGGCCTCGGCGCCAACGTCTACACCGCCGACCTCGAGAACGCCGTCCGCTGCATGCGCGAGCTCCGCGCCGGCACCGTCTGGATCAACGACCCCCTGACCGACAACGACGCCGGCCCCTTCGGCGGCTTCAAGCAGTCCGGCCTCGGACGCGAGCTCGGCCGCGAGGGCCTCGAGGCCTTCCAGGAGACCAAGCACGTCCACATGGAGTCGCGGATCGAGCGCAAGGAATGGTGGTACCCCTACAAGGAGTACGGGGCGCCGCCAGGGGACGGCGCCGGCGCCTAGCTAGGCGGCGCGGGTCCTCGTCCGCGCTTCGGCCTCGGGGTCGCTGGCGGCGTAGGCGCCGACGCCGAGCACGCCGAGGATCGTGTGGAGGATGTTGTCCTCGGTGTTGATCGGGACGAAGCCGAGGATCGACTCGTGGCTGCCGATGATGAAGCCCCAGATCGCGACGATGATGTAGACGACGCCGAAGACGAGGGCGTAGGTGCGCGAGGCGCGCGGCCCGGCCGAGAAGGCGAGCAGACCCAGTGCGCCGCTGGCGACGTGGATGAGGTTGTGCCAGGCGTTGACGTCGAGGATGCCGAGCACCGCGTCGACGTTGCCCGGGCTGCCGAAGGAGGCGCTGTAGAAGAAGCCGATGATGCCGGCGACCAGGAGCACGGCGCCGATCAAGCCGGCGTAGAGGCTGGCGGGGGTGTAGGAGTCGTACCTGTCGTCGCCCATAGTGGCGATCTACCCCAGGGCAGGCGCCTTCAATCCGCTCCTACTTGAACTGGAAGCTGGTCAGATCCTGCGAGTAGATCGGGCTGACGACCAGTTCGTGGAGGTCGATCGTGTCGGCGACGAAGGTGCCGAGGGTCAGCGTCCCGAACGGAGCCCACGGTGCCTGCTTCATCACCTGACGGTCGAGCGCCGCGTATTCGCGTTCCTGCTGCGGGCCGAGCTGCTGGCGGCCGAGCTCGCGGATCTTCCGGTCGATCGCGGGATCGGCGAAGTGCGCCCAGTTGGTGTTGCCGGTGGCGATGATGCTTTCGCCCGAGAGCTGCGGCCGGAAGTAGTCGTCGGGGTGCGGATAGTCGAGCAGCCAGTTGCCGAACCCCGTGTCGAGGTTCGGCGTCTCGGAGTTGCCGATCAGGGTGAAGTAGTTCGCGGCTCCGACCACTTTCAGGGTCACGTCGAAGCCGAGTTCCTCCAGGACCTGCTCGTAGTATTCGCCCGCTTCGTCGGTCGGCGGCAGGTCGAGCGTCCAGACCGTGACCTTGCGATCAGCCGGGTCCGCCCGTTCGATCAGCTGCTTCGCCCGCGCCAGGTCGTAGGGGTAGAGCTCGAACTGGCGGTAGCCGGGCATCTGCGGCGGCAGCACCTGCTGCGTCCGGCGCAGGGTGCCGGCGTAGATGCGTTCGAGCGCTTCGGGGTTGACCGCGTAGTTGACCGCCCGCCGCACCCGCACGTCGTCGAACGGCGGCTGCTGCGCGTTCATCCAGAAGTAGTAGACGCTGATCGTCGGGTCCTCGCGGAACTGGGTCCCTTCGTAGCGATCCCGGATATCCGCGTAGCGTTCCGGCGGCGGCGGGTTCTTCATCCAGTCGACTTCGCCGCGTTCGACCTCTTCGACCTGGGTCGAGGGGTTGCTGCGGACTTCGAACTCGATCTTGTCGACGTGCCCGCCCGGCAGCTGCGGCAGCGCCTCCGCGTTCGCCTTCGCCCAGTACGGGTTGCGCTCGTACTCCCAGCTGCGGCCGGGGCGGACGGCCGTGATCATGTAGGGACCGGTCGCCGGCGGCGGGTTCTGGGTCTGGTCCTCGGCCGGAGTGCTCGGCGGCACCAGCGCCGCGAACGGCAGCGCCAGCACGTAGCTGAAGGTCCCGCTCGGTTCGAGCAGGTGGATGACGATCTTGCCGCTGGCGTCATCGGCTTCGATGCCGGCGATCCCGCCCTTCTTCGTCTTCGCGAACTGTTCGGCGCCGACGATCCCGTTGTAGAAGGAGGAGCCGCCGGAGTTGAGCCGGATCAGCCGTTCGACCGCGAAGCGGAAGTCCGAGGCCCGGACCGGCGTCCCGTCGGAGTAGTTCAGGTCCGGCCGCAGGCGCAGCGTGTAGCGGCGCCCGCCCTGGTCGATCTTCGGCAGGCTCTGCGCCAGCCCGGGGATCAAGCGGGTGCCGGCGGTGCCGTTCGCGGCCGGGTAGGTCAGCAGCGGGATGTAGACGTTGTGCATCGCCGTCGCCCCTTCGAGGGTGAAGGACAGCGCCGGGTCGAGGTAGTCGGGGAACGAGGCGTAGTTACCGCGCAGCGTCCGCCCTTCGCCGGAGCTGTCGTCCCCGGAGCCGCAACCAGCCAGTGCCAGGCACGCCAGCACGATGATTCCTTTACGCGTGAGCAGTGAGCGAAGCATCTTCATTCCCCGATCGGCCCGTGTTCAGACTGATAATGGCGAAGCGTCTCGTCGGTTGAGTTCCCGGGCATGCGCAACCTGACTCTCAAGGTACTGGCGAAGTCGTCAATCGCCATCTTCAGGATCTGCGCCCGCACCCGCAACGCGTGCGGCCGGCCGTCCTCCGCCGCCTCGTCGGCGAGCTGGGTGAGGAAGGGCAGCAGCCCGGCCAGCGCCCGCTCCTCGTCCTCGGTGCGGAAGTAGTGGGTGATCGGGAAGTGGATGACGTCGCGCCGGGTGCGGATCAGCTGCTCGGCGAACCCGGCCAGCATCGCCTCCAGCAGCTCGGGGTCGGCGTCGGCCAGCTTCTCCCCCAGCCGCTCCTCCGTCTCCTTCGCCAGCCAAACCTCGTGCGCGAGCGAGTCGCGGCGGGAGATCGAGCTGTAGATCGAGATCAGCCAGGAGATGCTGGCGGTGAGCAGGCCGAGCCCGAACATCGTCTCGACCGGCCCGAGGATCCGCAGCAGCGAGGAAGCCGGCGAGATGTCGCCGTAGCCGAGGCTGGTGAGGTTGACGAGGGATATATAGAGGGCGTCGAGGAAGCCGGTGTGCTCCGCCGGGTTCAGGGCCGGGTCGAAGTTGAAGCCGTCCGGCAGCTGGGGCAGGAAGATCAGCGCCCAACCGAGCGCCAGCAGCGCCGCCCAGGTGCCGACGACGGCGACGTAGCCGATCGGGCCGGCCAGCAAGCCGATCGTGCTCGGCCCGTGTGGGAGTTTGCGCGCCATCCAGGCGACGCCCCGCACCACCCGCCGCGCGACCATGCCCCTGCCGAGGGGGTGGAAGAGCACGTCGAAGATGTCGCGCAGGGCGAGCAGGACGAGGGCGGCGCCGAGGACGGTCCAGACGAGGTCCACACAAATGACGCTAACCGAACCCGGCGGCGGTGCGAATCGTCTCCGTCAATTGGTTTCCAATTCGGCGCCAGGAATAGCACTCGACCGCCTTCGCCCGGGCGCGCTCGCCGCGCCGCTCGCGCTCGGGGTCGTCTTCGACCGCGGCGACGATCGCCGCGGCGAAGGCGTCGGCGTCGTCGGGCGCGACCAGCCAGCCGTCCTCGGGGTCGTCGACGATCGACGCCGGGCCGCCGCGGTCGACCGCGACCACCGGCAGGCCGCAGGCCATCGCCTCGACCAGGACCTGGCCGAACTGCTCGCGGACCGAGGCGTGGACGAGGAGGTCGCCGGCGCGGAGGAAGGCCGGCAGCTCCTCGTGCCCGTGCCAGCCGGCGAGGAAGACGTCGCGGGCGCCGGTCCGGGCGATCGCCTCGCAGGGATGCTCGCCTTCCCACTCGCCGGAGTGGCCGCCAATCAGGACCAGCGCCGCCTGCCGGTCGAGCTGCCGCTGCGCGCGGG
>Ga0157284_10000041_pt1 | contig 17565 bp, 19 predicted proteins | sample NitcycUS059202B1_FD_108392 | JGI IMG/M metagenome (GOLD analysis project Ga0157284, IMG submission 108392) | Soil microbial communities from Arlington Agricultural Research Station in Wisconsin, USA - Nitrogen cycling UWRJ-S059-202B-1 | ecosystem: Environmental > Terrestrial > Soil >... | reverse complement strand
TGTTGCGGATGGCGGCGACGCTGCCGGCTTGGGCCATGTGCTCGACGATCACGTGCGGGTGGCGCAGCCGCCAGGCGCGGTGCCCGTAGTGGCGCTCGGAGTAGGTGGCCATCTCGTGCTTGCGTTTCGCCCCGTAGGGGATCGGCCAGACCTTGATCGGCGGCGGCGAGGAAGAGGGGAGGGCGAGGCCGACCGCGAGTGCTGCCGCCAGAGCGAGCTTCATCGCCGGATCATTACCCTCCCGCGCCCAGTTTCACCTCACACCCCCTGGGTAGCTAAACGCATCGTCAAAAGTAAGGAGGAGGCCCGAATCGCGATGGCGGACATGAACGAGCGTGACGCAAAGTTGGTCCAGTACCTCAGTGAGGCCTACGGCAAGGAGCGCGAACTTGAGGCTGCCTTGGGGGCCCATATCGCGATGACCGTCAAAGGCCCGTACAAAAAACGGCTTCAACAGCACCTGAAAGAGACGAAACAGCACGCCAAACAGGTCGAGCGCCGGATCAAGCAATTGGGCGGCGGTGGCCAGACCCTGCAGGGCGCGGTCGGCAAACTGACCGCGGCGGCGAAGGGCCCTCTCCACGCGATCCGCGGCAGCGGCGAGCAGGAGAAAATGCTGAAGAACGCCAAGACCGAGTACTTCAACGAGCACGAGGAGATCGCCACCTACCTCGCGATCGAGACCCTCGCCGAGAAAGTCAAAGATTCCGAGACGGCGAAACTGGCGCGGGCGATCCGCCGCGAGGAGGAAAAAATGGCCAACTTCCTCCAAGGCCAGATCAAATCGTTGACCGGCGCGGTCGCCCGGGAGGACATCCCCGCTGCCCTGCGCCGCGGTTCCGGCCCAGCCCGGAAACCGAAAAGGGCGAAAGTGGCGAAAAAACCGGCGGCTAAACGGTCGACGGCGAAACGGCCAGCCGCCAAATCGAAAGCGAAATCGTCGGCGAAAAAATCCGGCGGGGCGAAAAAAGCCAGCGGCCGCAGACGCAGCTCCGGCAGAAAAGCCGCAGCGAAACGCTAGGCAGCTGAGCGGCCGATCGCGAGCTCCTGCTCCTGGGGCGCCTCGGCCTTCGAGGCGCCCTGGGGGCGGATCGCGAGCACGACGAGATCGTCGCGCAGCGTCCCCGCGCTGCGGCCGACGGCATCGGCGCGGAGCCGCTCGGTCACCTCGTCGAGCTCGAGGCCGCAGAGGGCCTGCGTCATCTCGGCGAACTTCTCCGGGACCTGGTGGGAGGCGGACGGCCCGGCCTCCAGCCAGCCGTCGGTGCAGAGGACGAGGGTGTCGGTTGCCCTGAGGGTGCATTCGTGGCGTTCGACGTTGGCCTCGCGCCAAGCGCCGAGCACCGAACCGCCGCCGAGCAGCCGCGGGCCGCCCGGCCCCGCCAGCACAGCCGGCGGATGCCCGGCGGAGGCAAGCGTCAGCTGCCACTCGTCGCCGTCGCGCCGTAGGCAGGCGAGCATCGTCGTCGCGAAGTCGTTGAGGCTTTCGCCGGTCAGCAGCAGCTCGTTGACGCGCCGCAGCACCTCGTCCGGCTCGCCGATCTCCCGCGTCAGCCCGCGCACGGAATGGCGCACCGCGACCGAGACGCCGGCGGCGGTGCTGCCCTTGCCGGCGACGTCGCCGACGAGGATCCAGCAGCAGTTCTCGCTCGGGATCACGTCGTAGAGGTCGCCGCCGACCTCGATCCCCTCGCCGGCCGCCTCGAAGACGACGGAGATATCCAGCCCCGGCACCTCCGCCGGCCGCGGCGGCCGCAGCCCGCGCTGGAGGTTTTTCGCCACCCGGTCGCGCTCCCGGTAGAGGCGGGCGTTGTCGAGCGCCAGCGCCGCCCGTTCCCCCAGCTCGGCGAGGAACTCGAGGTCGCCGTGGTCGTAGCGGAGGTCGCCCTGGGCGTGGAGGAAGGAGAGGGCGCCGAGGGTGCGGCCGCGGGCGGCGAGGGGCACCACCGCCGCCGAGTTGTAGCCGGCGTCGTGCATCAGCTGCAGGTGCTCGGCGTTCTGGGAGACCTTGTCGACCACCTCCGGCGCCGTCAGATCGCGCCAGACCATCGGCTGGTTCAGCCGCAGTACCTGCGCCACCGGGTGCTCGCCGCCGGGGTCGAGCGGTTGTTCGCGCCGGATCCGTTCCAGCCGCGCCGCCATCTCCGGCTCGGCGCCGGCGACGACGCTGTCGCCGAGCCAGCCGTCGGGGCGGCGGAAGTCGATCAGGCAGAGCTCGGCCAGCTCCGGCACGGCCGTGGAGACGATCGTCCGCGCCGTCTCGATCGGGTCGAGCGAGGTGTCGAGGAGGCGGCTGGCGGCGACGAGGAACTCCTGGGCGCGCCGCCGTCGCATCTCGGCGGTGATGTCGCGGGCGACGACCGAGGCACCGATCAACCCCCGCATCGGGCTGCGGATCGGCGAGACGGTGAGGGAGACGGCGATGCGGGCGCCGTCGGCCCGGATCCGTTCGGTCTCGAAGGTCTCCAGGCGTTCGCCGCGCTTGATCCGATCGAGGATCACCATCTCCTCGTCTTTGTGGTTGGGCGGGACGATGAAGGAGACGTGGCGCCCGATCGCTTCCTCGGCGCTGTAGCCGTAGAGCCGCGTCGCCGCGGGGTTCCAGGTGGTGACGATCCCGTTCAGGTCCTTGCTGAGGACGGCGTCCTGGGTCCCGCGCACGACCTCGGCCAGGTGCTGGCGGAAGCGCTCCGCCTCGGCGCTCTTCGCCTCCGCCCGGCGCCTGGCGATGAAGGTGCCGAGCTGGTCGGCGAAGCCGGCCAGCAGCTCCATCAGCTCCTCGGACTGGGGGTTGAAGGAGGTGGTGTGGAACTCGGCCACCGCGAGGACGTTCTCCGGCGAACCGGTGGGGACGGGGATCGCCAGCGCCGCCTCCAGCCCCAGCTCGGCCGAGACTTCGAAGCGCGGCGTCGGCGTCGGGTAGGTCTTGTAGTCGGGGGCGAGGGCGATCTGCCCGCTGCCCCAGGCGTCCCCGGGCAGCCCGGTCCCGCGCATGAACTCGATTTCGCGGCTGCGCCGCCAGAGCGGGCGGGCGTCGAGGTCGGGGGTGCTCCAGCCCGAGACCAGCCGCAACGGCTCCCTCTCGTCGGTCACTTCCCACATCGCCCCCGCCTCCCAGCGCAAGAGGTTGGCGACGATTTCGAGGAAGCGGGGAGCCACCTGGTCGAGGGAGTCGCCTTCGATCAGGCGGGCCGCGAGCTCCCGCTGACTCCTCAGGTAGCGCCACAGCTCCAGTTCCTGCGGCTCTTGCATCCGGCTCACTCTTGCACGCGGGCACAACCACTGCCCGGCATGCCTTTTTCGGCCCCGGGTGACAAGTTCCGCAAGTCCCCGTTTCCCCCCATTGGACCAAGGGTAGTGGAACGCCCAACAGGCTTAGACAAATGGGATAGACGGGAGCGCGAGATGTTTCGGTGCGACAACTGTGGAAGCGGATATACGGCGCAGGCGGCGTCCTCTTGGACCTCCTGCCCGCGCTGTCTGGCAAAAGATCGGGTCCAAGTTCCCCTCACCTTCGAGCTCGGCTGGCAGCGGCAGGGAAGCAAGGCGCAGGCAGCACCGGCGCCCAGCGCCGACGCCCGAGCTGCGGCGCGTTAGGCCCTTCGCGGTGGGGTACTCGCTAGTTCCGGCGTAGTGAAGAGCGCGAGGTGATCCCGAAGAAGTCCTCGCGGCTGCCGCGGCGGGGCTCGCTGTAGACGAGCTCCAGGCAGCCGCACTGGATCAAGGTCTTGGCGTGGTAGGCGACTACGCCAAGGCTCGTGTTGAGCTCCCGGGAGAGTTCGACCGGGCTGGCGATCCGTCCCTGCAGCCTTTCGAGGATTTCCACCCGCAGCGGGTGCGACAGCGCCTTGATCAGTTCCTGATCCAATCGGTCCCGTCTGGCCACCGGGAGAACCTCCCCGATCGGGACACTGTGGGCCAGCTCAATTCTCAGAGGACTCCGCAAACAGCGGCTCGAAATCCAACTCCGCTATCGATTCGACCACCTGCGAGGCGCCCGCATCCAGTAGCTCCGCCTCTGAGAAGCCGCCGGTGAGGACGGCGAGGGTGGGCACGCCGGCCGCTCTTGCCGCCCTCACATCCCAGACGGAGTCCCCAACCATCACCGATGGGTTGTCGTTGCCCGCCTTCTCGAGCGCGGCGAGGACGAGGTCGGGGTCGGGCTTGGTGCTCTCGACGTCGGCGGAGGTGGTCCAGTCGTCGATCAGCTCGCGCGCCTCCAGTAGGTCGAGGTAGTGGTCGACCTCCTCCTGCTTGGCGGAGCTGGCGAGGATCACCGTGGCGCCCGCGTCGCGCAGCTTCTCGATCAGCTCCCGCGCCCCCTCCATCGGCTCGACTTCGCCGATCAGCTCGCCATAGGCCTCAGCCTCCGCGTCGCGGATCGCGTCACCCTGCTCGGCCGCCGCCTTCTCGCCGATCAGCGCGTCGAGGATCTGGTCGCCGCCCATGCCGATGTGGCGGTGGACCTTCCACATCTGCACGGGGTGGCCGTGGGCGTGGAGGGCCCGGTGCCAGGCGAGGGCGTGGTGGTAGTTGGTGTCGACGAGGGTGCCGTCGACGTCCAAGATCGCGTTCAGCGGCATGGATGCGGGGTACCCAGGCTGACGATGAAACATGTGCGAATCGGCTGCTCGGGCTGGGTCTACGACTCCTGGCGCCACGGCATATACGAAGGGGTGCCGGCGGCGCGCTGGCTCGAACGCTACGCCGAGATCTTCGACACCGTCGAGGTCAACAACACCTTCTACCGGCTGGTCAAGCGCGAGGTGGTGGAGGGGTGGGTGGAGCGCACCCCGCCCGGGTTCCTCTTCGCGGTCAAGGGCAGCCGCTACCTCACCCACATGAAAAGGCTGCGCGGGATCGAGCAGGGGCTCGCCCGCTTCTGGGAGCCGCTGGAGCCGCTGCGCGAGAGCGGCAAGCTGGGGCCGGTGCTGTGGCAGCTGCCCGGCAACTTCCACCGCGACGACGCCGTCCTCGCCTCGACCCTGGAGCTGCTGCCGCCGGCCCGCCACTGCTTCGAGTTCCGCCACCCGAGCTGGTTCGTGCCCGCGGTGCGGCAGATCCTCGAGGACCACGGCGCCTCACTGGTGATCCCCCACGACGGCAGGCGGGATCTGCCGGAGGCAAAACCGGCCGGGGAGATCGCCTATCTGCGGCTGCACCACGGCGCCCGTGGCCGCAACGGCAACTACTCGAAGACCGAGCTGGACCACTGGCGGCGCCGAATCGCCGCCTGGCGCGCCCGCCGCGAGGTCTTCGCCTACCTCAACAACGACTGGGAGGAATTCGCTCCCCCCAACGCGATCGCGCTACGCCAGGGACTCACCGCGGCCAGCGCCGCCTCGGTCAGCACCGGCTAAAAGCGCCGGCCCGGCGATAGCCGGGCCGGCAGATGCTCGTCGGCATCCCTCGTTAAGAGGAGAGGCGAGAGCGGAGGAGATCCTTGCCCTGCTCGGCGCCCTTGCGGCTCGTCTCCTGTGCGCGGCGGAAGAAGTCCGCGAGGTCGGAGTCGCCCTCGCGCTCCGCGTCTTCGACATAGGTCTCGAGGCGCAGTACGTTGCTAAGGCACTGCTCGGTGAACCAGATGACGTTGTAGTCCTTGTCCTTGGTGCCGGTGATGTTGCCGGCCTCTTGCGTCCCCATTCTCTGCTCCTTACGGTCGTTTTTCGTTCACCTTGCGAGTACCCCGCGGGAGGGGTGGAAAACGAAGACGCGGAGTTTCGTGCCTGCGCGGCAGGGGTACCGACCCAGCATGTACGTCATACCGATAATCCTGATCGTCCTCCTGGCGCTGATCGCGGTGGCCTGGTCCCCGATCTTCGCGCTGATCTTCTTCGTGATCGGCTTCGTCGCCTTCCTCGCCTACGCGGGGATGAGCCGGCGCGCCGACGAGAAACTGACCCCGCCCGAGCAGCCCGGCCGTCAACCCCAGCACCAGGCCCAGGGCGACACCGGCATGTGGGGAGAGAGGAAGTCTTCGTGAGCGAGACCGAGAGAGACCCGATCGCCGAGGAAGAGGCTGAAGCCGCGGCCGCCGAAGCCGCTGAGATCGGCGGCCCCGCCCCCGACGACCCCGTCGACGACCCGGCCCAGCGGCCGTTGGTCGAGGGTGGCGAGGGCGAGTCCGAGGGATTCGAGCTGGCCGAGGCGGAGCTGATCGACAACGCCGAGCACGGCGACGAAAAACGGTTCCCCAATCGCGATGCCGGCTCGCCTGAGGAGCCGAACGACACCACCGCCTTCGGCGAAGCCGACGAAGAGATCCCGCAGGACGCCGACGAGGCAATTCGCCGCAACGAGTAGGAGGTCCTAGCCATGCCACGCCGAGTGATCGCGATCATCACCGACGACCTCCACGGCTCCGAGCCGCTGGAGCAGATTCAGGTCAACTCCAACGGCGACGGAGTCGAGGTGCGGGTCGTCGTCCCCGCCGTGGAGGCAACCCCTTTGCAGCACACCCTCGGGGACATCGAGGGGCCCCGCGAGCGGGCCGAGGATCGCTTGGAGCGAAACCTGAAGGCGCTGCGCGACGGTGGCGCCGTCGTCAGCGGCGAGGTCGGCGACCCCGATCCGGTGCAGGCCGCCCAGGACGCGCTGCTGAAAGCGCCGGCCGACGAAGTGCTGATCTTCACCCACGCCGAGGGACAAACCGAGTGGTACGAGAAGGGCCTCTACGAGCGCGCCGAGGAATCGATCGAGCCGCCGCTGCGGCTGGTCGCCCTCGAGCACGCCGAGAACGAGCCCGACCACGTGGTCGACGTCGAGGAGACCGGCCGCGGCACGATCAACCCGCTCGCCGGCAAGGAAGTCGCGGGCGGCGCCTACATCCCCGGGATGACCCGCTCTGACCTGGCGGGGATGTTCGCCGGCATCGTCGGCACGATCGTCGTCGCGATCCTCGCTGCGGCGATCGCCTCGGGCAACGGCCACGAGTCCGGCTGGGAAGCGGTGGCGATCCTGATCGCGATCGGCGTCGCCCTCGCCAACCTCGCCCACGTCGTCGGCCTCGGCATCTTCGAGAGCATCCGCTACCGGGGCGGGTTCGCCAAGTTCTTCCACTCCATCGCATTGACGATCACGCCGCTGGCAATCCTCGTCAACCTGGCGATCCTCCTCTTCGCCGGCGACTGAGCTCAGTCGCCGCGCCGCGTTTCCGCCGTCGCCGGTTCCGAGCGCCGCAGCGCCTCCAGCACCTCCTCGGCCAGCTGCGAGCCGTCCTCGGGCCGCAGCGGCGTCGCGTTGACCCGGAAGACGACGGCATCGCCGTCGAGCTCCTCAAGGGAGACGCTGGGCTTGTAGCGGGTGGGGACGGTGATCGCCTGCAGCAGCCGCTGCTCGATCTCCCGCGGGCTCGCCTGGGCGGGAAAGCGGACGCGGACGTCGACTTTGTCGGGCTCGCGCAGCGGCACGACCACGAGGCTGAGGAGGACGTTGTTGGGCACCAGCAGCCGGTCGGCCCCCTGGCTCAGGGTCGTGTAGAAGAGCCCGAGCGAGGTGACGGTGCCCTCGATCGAGCCGGCGAGGGCGCCGCCGACCAGGCGCACCCGTTCGCCGACCCGGAACGGCCGCGTGCTCTGCAGGACGATGCCGGCGAAGATCCCGCCCAGCGCCTGCTGTGCGGCCAATCCCAGCAGCACCGCGGTGAAGGCGCCGCCGACGGCGAGGGTGCTGGCGTTGACCCCGGCGATCCGCAGGGCGAGGACGACGACCGCGGTCATCGCCAGCAGCCGGACCACGAAGCCGGTGGTCCCCGCCGTGGCCGGATCGAGCCGCCGGTAGAGGCGGGGGGAGAGCCCCCGCACCAACCAGTGCACCGCGGCCGAGCCGACGACGATGAGGACGACGACCGTCCCGATCCGGATCCACTGCCCGTAGCCGGGCGCGATCTCCCGCCGGTGCGCGTAGACGAACAGCGTCCCGGCGATCACCAGCAGCGCCAGCAGCAGGCCGCCGAACTGGCGTTTGGAGAACCGCGGCGCCAGCTCGTCGCCGAGGCCAAGCGAGTGCCAGGTGTGGCTGCGGGTCTCGAACAGCTCCCGGGGGAGCCGGGGACGACGCGGAGCAGGGGACATCAAGAAGCGGCTACCCGAGGGCAGCGACGCTTAAGCCGTGAGAGCCGCGAGGGCCTCGTCCCGGGTCAGATGGACCGGGATCGAGAGCTCAAGACCGGTGATCTCCAGCACGCGGCGGACCTGGTCGTTCTGGCTGCAGATGACCAGGTTGCGGCCATTTTCGCCTGCGTCGAGGCGCTGCCAGGCACGGACGATGAGGGCGATGCCGGTGGAATCGATGAACTCGCAGCTGGACAGGTCGATCAGGACCGAGCCCTGGCCGCCGTCGAGGACTTCGTCGAGCGGACCCTCCAGTTCAGGGGCGGTGCTGAGGTCGAGCTCGCCGCGGACGGAGATGGTCCGCACGCCATGCTCCAGATCTCCCACTTTTACCTCGAACGGGGCTGGATTCACGCCACGATGCTACCGCAGGCAAGCAACGTGGCTGCATGGCGTTTTGCGGTCGGGTGGCAGGGGTAAGCAGGCCTTGTAGAGAGGCAGCAGGTTATGCTCGCGCCTCTGAAATACGAGCCTCGACGTTCCGGGGGGCAGGCTGGAACTTTTGAATACCTCAACCAATGATCGATCGGGGCTCCAAATGTCCCTCCCGGCCCGGGCCGAGAACGTGGCGGTCGTCCGTCACGCGCTGGCTGGCCTGGCAGAACGGCTGGGAATGGACGAGGCGTCTCTTGCGGACCTGAAGACGGTGGTCACCGAGGCCTGCATGAACGTCGTCGTCCACGCCTACGCCGGCAGCGAGCCGGGACCGCTGGAGGTCGAGGCCGAGAGCGATCTCGACGGCCTCACGGTCGTGATCCGCGACCACGGCACCGGGATCAGGCCGCGCCCCGACGTCGAGCGCCCGAGCCTGCGGATCGGCCTGACCCTGATCGCCGCCCTCTCCAGCAGCTTCGAGATCAAAGGCGGCGCCGACAAAGGCACCGCGATCCGCATGCACCTGCCGCTGCAGGCACGCGAGAACGGCGCCGTCACCGGCTCCACCTTCGCCGTGGCGGCCGACGACGAGACCCGGATCCGGGTCGGCCCGCCGGAGATCGTCGGCCCGGTCCTCAGCCGCGCCCTCTCCGCCCTTGCCGCCCGCCAGGACATCAGCGTCGACCGCCTCTCCGACACGATGCTGCTCAGCGACGCGATCTCCGCCCGCGCGCCCCAGGGCTTCACCGACGGCCACGTCTCCCTCAGCATCGCCGAGCTGCCGGAAGGCATCGAGCTCAAGGTCGGCCCGATGACCCACGGCGGCGCCGAGCGCCTCCGCGCCAGCTTCGAGCTCCCCGAGGTCGGCGGCTCCCTGGAGAAGCTGACCGACGAGCTGCGGGTCGAGGAGGGCGACGAAGGCGAGTACCTCGTCGTCGCCATCTCCTCGTTCTCGAAGAACTAGAAACGCCGCCTGCGGCCGGCATCCTGCTCAACCGGCAGTTTATTACTCGGCGTCGGTCGTGGCGCCGCTCTGCTCCGCCACCTCGGCGCGGATGCGCTCCAGGGTGCGGCGGAGGATGCGGGAGACGTGCATCTGGGAGTGGCCGATGCGCTCGGCGATCTGGGACTGGGTGAGGTCCTCGACGAAGCGGAGTTGGAGGACCAGGCGCTCGCGCTCGTCGAGGTGGGGAAGGGCGCCCTCGAGGGCGAGTTTGTCCTCGACCAGCTCGTAGCCGGTGTCCTCGTCGCCGACCCACTCCGAGGCCGGTGATTCTTCCGCGTCCTCGCCGCCGACGGGGCGGTCGAGGGAGAGCGGGCGGCGGTTGTGGTTGGCCTCGAGCACCTCGAGCACGTCGGTCGGGTCGACCTCGAGCCGCTCGGCGATCTCGCCGACCGAAGGCGAGCGCTGCAGCTGCACGGTCAGCTCGGAGATCGCCTTCTCGACTTCGGCCATGCGGTCGTGGAGACCGCGGGGGACGCGGACGGTCCAGACCCGGTCGCGGAAGTGCCGCTTCAGCTCGCCGAGGATCGTCGGCGAGGCGAAGGCGGTGAAGGGGGCGCCGCGGTCGGGGTCGAAACGGTCGATCGCGTTGACGAGGCCAAGGCTCGCCACCTGCAGGAGGTCGTCGAAGGACTCGCTGGCGCCGCGGTAGCGCAGCGCCAGGTTTTTCGCGAAGGGCAGGTAGCGGCGGACCAGCTCCTCACGGATCGCGGGATCGCGATCTTTGACGAAGCGCGCCCAGAGCACGCGCTCGTTAGCCAGCCCCTCACCGGGGCCGGGACTCGACTGGTCTTCGCTTTTAGGCGTCTCTTCGTTCACAGCATCGATCGATTAGGCGGCGTTACTTATCCAACGTCGCTGCCCTGGGAGCGTCAGTCCGAAGCTGTGCAGCGCGACGGCAAGAAGTGGCCGTCACGGCAACGATAGCGAGAGGGGAAGATGGGCCGACCAGCGGCGCCGCCCGGATGGCGAGCGGCGCCGGGTCGGCGTAAGGGGCGCTCAGGAGGCGGGAGACTCGGCTTTCGCCTCGGCTTTGTCCGGCGACTTGAAGTGGAGCATCAGGACCTTGGAGTGGATGCCCTCCTCGCCGCTTTCGCCTATGCGCGCGGTGGATTCGCCCTGGATCTCGATCAGCCGCTCCAGCGTCTCCGCCAGCACTTCCGCGGCATCTTCCCAGCCCTTGCGATCGACGACCATCGGCGTCCTGCTCAGATGACGGTCGTCGAACTCGTCGAAGGTTTTCTGGTCGAGCGCTTCCTCGACATCGTCGAAGGCGGTCTTAAGTACCGCGCCAGACAGCCCTGGTCGAAGAACTTTCGGCAGTCGAGACCATTCGCTGTCGGTGAGGAACTGGCGACGGGTCGCGCGGTAGAAGTGCTCGGTGGCGCCACGCCGCTGTTTCGTGTCGACGAGCTCGATGCAGTCGTATTTCTCGAGCACGCGTACGTGGTAGGCGACGAGGTTGAGGCTCTGGTCCAGTTTCTGGGCGAGCATGTTGGGGCTTGCAGTCTGTTCATTCAAAATGACCAGGATCTGCACGCGCAGGGGGTGGGCGAACGCTTTAGCTACTACCTGTTCGACGCCCTCGTTCTTGTTTTTGGTCTTGGGCATGGCCTTTTTCTTGAGTGGATTCCAGGGGATATGGCCGATACGAAGACTTTACACCTTGTCAATCAGGATTTTCACAACGCTCCTGCATTCTCCGATTATTAACGAGGTTTACTGCCCTCGCCTTGATTGCTGGAATTAATTAGAGTAAAACCCAGTCAGTCAATTTCGACTGGGCCGCGGGGGAGCGGCCGGCAATCGAGGGAGAGGGGAGGTGGAGAGTCGTGAAGATCGGAACGGATACGCGTGTAGTCCCTGTTGAGGGGATCACCAAGGGCTACTAAGACGGGAAGCTCTTCGGGGACGGCGAGGCTCGAAGCCGGGATCGCCGTCCCCTTTTGTTTGCTACCGGTCCAGCAGCTCGCTGAACCGGAGCGCCGCTCGCGTCGGCACGACGAATTCCGTGCCCTCGTGCAGGAGGCCCGCGGCGGTGAGTTCCCGCACCGCTCGCTCGACCGCATCGCGCTCGGCGAAGTCGCCGCGCTCGCTGCCCATCTCCCGCCTCAACTCAGCCAGCGTCAGTTGGGTGGGGTGCAAGTCCAGCAGCTGCTGCAGCACCGCCGATTCGACTCCCTCGTCTTCGGCCCAAGTGGTCTGGCTTACTTCAGATTTGTTCATAGCGCCTCCCTGGCGTCGCTTTCCCCTAGGGCGAGGACCCCCCTTGCAGGCCCCGTCCTGGCCAGAGTTATCGCACGGCCCTCGGCCAGAACCTGGACGCAGTAGCTGACGTGCCATAACTGCCGGCCAGTTTAGGGAAGCAGAAACTTGTTGTCTGTAGGTCTTTTGTCTATGGGGCGCCGGCGTCCTCGCGGACCCCGCCCATCTCGGTGAAGACCGCGGTGAAGCCGCCGTTGGCGCGCTTCTCGTCGGCGATCACGTGGGAGACGGCGTTGATCAGGGCCAGGTGGGTGAAGGCCTGGGGGAAGTTGCCGAGGTGGCGGCCCGATTCCGCGTCGAGCTCCTCGGCGAAGAGGTCGAGCCAGCCAGCCGCCTCGAGCAGCCGTTCGCAGAGCTCTCGGGCGCGGCCCGGCTCGCCGATCTCCGAGAGAGCGGAGACGAGCCAGAAGGAGCAGATCAGGAAGGTGCCCTCGCGGCCCTGGAGGCCGTCGTCGGTCTCGTCGACCTTGTAGCGGCAGACCAGCCCGTGCTCGGTCAGGTCGTCGGCGATCGCCTCGACGGTGGCGCGGACCCGCGGGTCGTCGGGCCGCAGGAAGCGGAAGAGCGGGATCAGCAGCAGCGAGGCGTCGAGGGCGTCGGTCTCGTAGTGCTGGCGGAAGACGCCGTCGCGGACGCCGCGCTCGAGGATCTCGGCCTTGAACTCGTCGGCTTTCGCCTGCCACTCCGCCGCCAGCTCGTCGAAACCGCCGATCTGCGCGAGGCGGGCGCCGCGGTCGACCGCGACCCAGATCATCAGCTTCGAGGAGACGTAGTGCTGCGGCTCGCCGCGGGACTCCCAGATCCCCTGGTCGGGGTGCGGCCAGGCCTCGATCGCCGCCTCCACTTGGTAGCGGATCAGCGCGCGCGTAGCTTGGGAGCCGCGCCCCCGTAGCGCCTTTTCGTGAATGTACACAGAGTCCAATAACGAGCCCCAGACGTCGTTCTGGCGCTGGTCGTAAGCGCCATTTCCGATCCGCACCGGCCTGGCCCCGCCGTAGCCTTCGAGGTGGTCGAGCGTGCGCTCGGTGAGATCGCGCTCGTGGCCGATCCCGTACATGATCTGCAGGTCCGGGTGGTCTTCGCAAACGTCGACGATGAAGCGCATGAAGTCCCGCGCCTCGTGGTCGAAGCCGAGCGTGTGCAGGGCCCAGAGGCTGAAGGTGGAGTCGCGGATCCAGCTGAAGCGGTAGTCCCAGTTGCGTTCCCCGCCGGGGGTCTCCGGCAGCGAGGTGGTGGGGGCGGCGACGATCGCCCCGGTCGGGGTGTAGGTGAGGCCCTTGAGGACGAGGGCGGAGCGCTGCAGGTGGATCCGCCAGGGGTGGTCGGGGAACTCGCCGTCGCGCAGCCATTCGCGCCAGAACTCTTCGGTCGAGTCGATCCGCTCCAGGGCCTCGGGGGCGCTGCGGGGCCCGCCGAGGTCGCCGTCGCTCCAGGTCAGGGCGCAGAAGCCGGTCTGGTCTTCGCGCAGGGTGGCGCGGCCGCGGGCGACCCCGTCCTCGATCTCCAGCTCCATGTCGCTGGTCAGCATCAGCTCGGTCCCGTCAGCGGCGGTGGCGGTCGCTTCGCCGAGCTCGCCGCCGCTCCACTTCGCCGTCTCGGCTCCGTAGTCGAAGCGCGGCAGGCACTCCATCTCCATCTCGACCTCGCCGTCGATGCAGGTCATCGTCCGCAGCAGCGAGCAGTCGTTTTCGTGCGCGGTCTCCGGGCGTCCCAGACGGTTCTCCTCGTCGCCGTCGGCGGGAGCCCAGTCGGCGATCGTCAGCGCGTCCTTGACCACGACCCAGCCGGTGTCGGTGACCCAGGTGGTCTCGATCACCAGGGTGCCGGGCGCGTAGCGGCGGGCGATCGGGACGATCACGCCCTTCGGTCGCAGCAGCATGTGGCCGGCGCCGCGGTCGAGCAGGGCGGCGAAGGCGCTGGGGGAGTCGAAGCGGGGGAAGCAGAGCCACTCGACGCTGCCGCCGAAGGAGACCAAGGCGGCGGTATGGCAATCGGAGAGGAAGCCGTAGCTCCCGATCGGGGGAAAGCGGTGGTTCTGGGAGCTCACGGAGGGAGCCAAGCTACCAGCGGGCTACGCTGAATCCGATGAGCATGCCGTTCGCCCACGTGGACGCGGTCTTCGCCCCGCTCGAGGTACTGCCGCTGCTGGTCGCGGCCGTCCTCTACGCCAAACGCTCGACCACGCTGGCCGAGCGCGGCCGGCCGGTGCCGCTCTGGCGCCAGCTTTGCTTCGCCGGCGGGCTGCTGACGATGGCGATCGCGCTGGTCTCGCCTGTCGCCCATGTCGCCGAGGAGCTGGTAATCGCCCACATGGTCGAGCACCTCTTGCTGGGCGACATCGCCACCTTGCTCCTGGTCCTCGGGCTGACCGGACCGCTGCTGCAGCCGATCCTGGCGATCCCGGTCTTCGACAAGCTGCGGGTGCTCGCCCACCCGCTCGTCGCCTTCCCGCTCTGGGCGCTCAACTTCTACTTCTGGCACATCCCGGCCCTCTACGACGCCGCCTACGGCGGCGCGGCCGTGCACCTGCTCGAGCACATGAGCTTCGTCTTCTTCGGCTGCCTGATGTGGATGCCGATCTTCGGGCCGCTGCCGAAGCCGAGCTGGTTCAACGCCGGTTGGAAAGTCGCCTACGTGATCGCCGTTCGCTTCGCCGGCGCGATCCTCGGCAACGTCCTGATGTGGTCGGGGACGGTGCTCTACCCGACGTACGCCGCCGGCGAGGCCTATTGGAACATCTCCCCGCTCGCCGACCAGAGCACCGCCGGCGTGGTGATGATGGTCGAGGGGACGTTCCTCGGCCTCGGCCTGCTCGCCTGGGTCTTCTTCGAAGTCTCCCGCGAAGGGATCGAGAAGCAGCGCCTGCTCGACCTGGCCCTGGAGCAGGGGGTCGAGCTGGACGAGGCGCGGGCGCAGCGGGCGGTCGCGGCCGGGCAGGGGGCGCGGCTGGAGCGGCAACTGACCGGGGCCGGGGGTGACCGCGACGACTCCCCAGACTGAAAAACCCGCCGACGGGACGAAAACGTCCCTATATGGACCGGAATCGTTCCGTCGCCTGTTGGCGGTGCTGGTCTTCGTCGTCGGCGCCTCCAGCCTCGGGGTGGAGATCGCGGCGGCGCGGCTGCTCGCTCCTTACTTCGGCGCCTCGACGATCGTCTGGGCGAACACGATCGGGGTCGTCCTCGTCGCCCTCTCGGTCGGCTACTGGTTCGGCGGCCGCTACGCCGACCGCCACCCGCACCTGCGCGGGCTCTGTCTGCTGGTGCTCGCGGCGGCGGTCCTGATCGCGCTGGTGCCGTTCGCGGCGCGCCCCTTCCTCAGCTTCTCGGTCGACGCCTTCGACACCGTCTCGGTCGGCGGCTTCGCCGGCTCGCTCTTCGGGGTGCTGGTCCTGGTCGCGGTGCCGGTGACTCTGCTGGGGGCGGCGGCGCCCTGGGCGGTGCGGCTGGCGGTGGGGGACCTCAGCAGCTCCGGCGAGGTGGTCGGCCGCCTCTACGCGATCTCGACCGCCGGCTCGCTGCTGGGGACGATGATCTCGGCGCTGTTGCTGATCCCCCTGCTGGGGACGCAGCGGACCTTCCTCGTCTTCGCATTGGCATTGGCGTTGGTTGCGGCGGTAGGGGTGGGGGCGCGGGCGGCTGCGGTCCCCGTCGCCTTGCTCGCGGTGATCGCGGTCCCCGTGGGGACGATCAAGGGCGACGCCGACGGCCGCGTCCTCTTCGAGGCGGAGACGACGCACCAGTACGCGCGGGTGGTCGAACGCGAGGACGGCACCCGGGTGCTGGAGCTGAACGAGGGCCAGGCGGTGCACTCGCTCTACCGGCCCGGCTCCTACCTGACCGGCGACTACTGGGACGGGCACCTGGTCCTGCCCGCGGCGGCGAGCCGGCGGCCGCCGCGACGGATCGCGATCCTCGGCAACGCCGGCGGCACGGTTGCCCGCTCCTTCGGCCACTTCTTCCCGCGGACGGCGGTCGACGCGGTCGAGATCGACGCCGAGCTGACCGAGCTGGGGCGGCGCTACCTCGACCTCCGCAACCCGCGGATGCGGGTCTTCGCCGAGGACGCGCGGCCCTGGCTGCAGCGTTCGGGGGGCGGCTACGACGCGATCATGGTCGACGCCTACCGCCAGCCCTACATCCCCTTCTACCTGGCGACGCGGGAGTTCTTCGAGCTCACCCGCGACCGTCTCGCCCCTGGCGGTCTGGCGATCGTCAACGTCGGCCACCCCGAGGGCGCGCGGGAGCTGGAGCGGGTGCTCGGCCGGACGATGGCGACGGCCTTCCCGCGGGTGCTGCGCTATCCGGTCGAGGACACCAACACGCTGCTGATCGCCGGAGAGGGATCGTTCTCGGGTGAGCGGCTGCGGGCGAACCTGGGGGCGCTGCCGCCGGCGCTGCGGCCGCAGGCGCGTGAGGCAGCCGCCGCGCTGGAGCCGCGCCTGCCCGGAGGTGAGGTCTACACCGACGACCGTGCCCCGGTCGAGTGGCTCGTCGACTCCTCCCTGCTGGAATACGCGAATGAGTGATTTCGCCGAGCGGCTGCGCGCCTGGCTCGTGACCGGGCCGCTGGGCCGGGGCCTGTCCTTTGCGCTCGACTTCGCCGTGGCGCTGCGGACGATGCTGGCCCAGCGTCGCTAGAGGATTCCGATCATCTAGGGTCACCCGTCCATGCAGACCACCCTCAAAGAGCTCCCCAACTCCCGCGTCGAGGTCCAGGTCGAGGTCCCGGCCGCGGATGTCGAGAAAGCAACCTCCCGCGCCGCCCGCGCGATGGCGAAGGAAATGCGGATGCCGGGCTTCCGCGCCGGCAAGGCGCCACCCTCGCTGGTGATCCAGCGCCTCGGCTTCGGCTCGGTGCTTCAGGAGGCGATCCGCGACGCCCTGCCCGAGTGGTACGAAAGCGCCCTGCTCGATGCCGGGGTGAGCCCGATCGGCGACCCGGACATACAGATGTCTTCGGTGCCGGAGGACGAAGGCGAGCCGCTCGAGTTCAAGTTCGAGGTCGGGGTGCGGCCGGCGGCCCAGCTCGGCACCTACAAAGGGCTCGAGGTCGGCAAGGAGGAGAAAGAGGTCCCCGACGAAATCGTCGACACCGAGGTCGAGCGGATCCGCGAGGGGTTCGCGCGGCTGGAGCCGGTCGAGCGCGAGGGCCAGGAAGGCGACTCGCTGCTGATCGACTTCGAGGGTTTCGTCGACGGGAACGCGTTCCAGGGCGGCGCCGCCGAGGACTACCTGCTGGCGCTCGGCTCCGGGCAGCTGATCGAGGGCTTCGAGGAGCAGCTCGTCGGCACCAAAGCCGGCGAGGAGCGCGAGGTGAAGGTGACCTTCCCCGAGGACTACCAGGCCGAGCACCTGGCCGGCGAAGCGGCGGTCTTCAAAGTCAAGGTCAAAGAGGTGCGGGAGAAAGTCCTGCCCGAGCTCGACGACGACTTCGCCTCCGACGCCTCCGAGTTCGACACGCTGGAGGAGCTGCGCGACGACATCCGCGAGAAAGTCGGCACCGCGCTTGGCAGCCGCGCCGAGGAAGACTTCCGCGTCGCGGCGATCGACGCCGCCGTCGCCGAGGCCACGGTCGAGGTGCCGGCGGAGCTGGCGACGGCGCGGGCGACCGAACGCTGGGAGCGGATGGAACGGCAGCTGGCCGGCCGCGGCATGGACCCCAACCAGTTTCTGCAGATGCAGGGCAAAACCCGCGACGAGCTGATCGAGGAAACGAAGCCGGACGCGGAAAAAGAGCTGAAGCGGGAGGCGGTCGTGACCGCGATCGCCGAGGCCGAGGGGATCGAGGTCAGCGAAGAGGAAATGGTCG
>Ga0157284_10000040_pt1 | contig 17600 bp, 15 predicted proteins | sample NitcycUS059202B1_FD_108392 | JGI IMG/M metagenome (GOLD analysis project Ga0157284, IMG submission 108392) | Soil microbial communities from Arlington Agricultural Research Station in Wisconsin, USA - Nitrogen cycling UWRJ-S059-202B-1 | ecosystem: Environmental > Terrestrial > Soil >... | reverse complement strand
GTTGAAAGAGACAGTCGGTGGCGTGGAGGAAATCGTCAAAGCCCCAGCCAAAGTCGTCGCCTACAGCGAGGAAGGCCAGCAGGCCGTCTTCCAGGGCAGCAACGGCTGGAAAATCGAATGCGAGGAGAACATCCTCACAGGCTCGGTCCACGCCAACCACGACGCCGTCGCCAGCGTCCACATCACAATCGAGGATGTCTGGTTCCAGGGCAAAGAAGCCGGGACACAGTGCAAAGGCACCCTTGGGGCAACCAAAGTGACAGTGCCGGCGGTGACAAACTTCGGCGGCGCCTCGCACTGGTGCATCAAGACGATCAACAACACCGACAATTTCATCCTCGAACCGCATAACTGCACAGGCGTCGGCGGCGCCTTCACATTCAGCGTTCACATGGGCGCGACCAAATGCGGCTTCGAACGCAAAGAAAACATCGAAGGCACGATCACCACAGGTGACGTCCTCAACCAGCCCGTGACACTGAAACTGAACCCGAATCAGAATTTCGTCACAGACAAAACGCTTGAACACAACGTGATGTGCCCGCCGAACTGGTCGGTCAGCCTCGGCGCCTTCCAGATGTACACAGACACAGGGATCACATCGAGTCAGTGGAGGAACCCGCTCGACACGATGGACCCTGTCTACATCACCCCGTAGAAGCGGCGAGTAACGAGGCCCCGCCACAGCGCGGGGTCTCCTCGTCTCGGCCGTCGCGACCCGCCCTCAGCGGATAGGGTCGTCGTCATGATGCGCAGCACGCTTTCCGCGATCGCGATCTTCGTGATGGCGCTCGTCCTCGCCCCTGCGGCCGCGGCTGAAGGGGTTCCCCTCGGCGCTGGAAAGGCGAAGGTCGCGTTCGCCGCGGGTCTCGCCAAGACGCTGCGGCGGGAGGGGGTCGCCGTCAAGCCGCTCGGGCCGGCGACGCTGAAGGGACGCAGGCTGACCGTGCCGATCACTTCGGGGTCCTTCGACCCGACGGCGGAGCAGACGAGCTTCGCCTGCGGGGGCGGGTTCAAGCTGATGGCCGGTAAGAAGACCGTGGCCGTCAGGGCGCTGAAGTTCGACGCCTCTTCCAGGAGTCTTAGAGCGGTCGTGGCCGGCCGGCGCTTGCTCCTTGCCCGGCTCGCCGGCGTGAAGTTGGAGCGCGAAGGCTTCGAGGCCCATCTAGAGGCTGGGCGCCTGCGGCTGACGAGCGCCGCGGCCACCGCTCTCAACCGCGCTCTCGAAGCGCCGGGCGTGTTCCGCGCCGGGCGTTCCCTCGGCTCACTCGACGGCTTGGCCGAACCGACTGAAGTCGAAGTCTCCGGGACGATCGCGATCGGCACTCCCGAAACGGTCTTCTCGCGACTCCAATCGCTCAAAGTCGAACTGGGGTTGTGGGGTGGCACCGACGGGTGGAACGGCGGCGCCGAGCCGTTTTTCCTCTTCCCGACCGGAACCTCGCGGATCGCCGCCGATGCCTCGGCCGGCGTCCTCGAGGGAGGCGCGAACGACGGGGTGACGATGCAGATCTTCGAATCGCCGCCCCGGGAAATGCTGCTGCGCCACCCGCGTATCGACCTGGCCACGCGGGAGCTCTCCGCCACCCTCAGCCCGCTCTCGACCGAAGGAGCGGTGACGGGGACGATCGGGACGCTCGACTTCAGCAATGCCAAGATCAACTTCCGCGCCAAGGTCGGAGCCCTCGAACTCACCGGCATCCGGGCGATCTCCAACCAGTTCATCGCCGACCAGCTCAACTCCCGGTTCGAAACCCCGGGGACGTTTCAGGCCGGCGAAACGCTGGCCCGTATCTCGGTGACGCTGTACGCCTAGCTTGCTGTTACCCAAGTGGAGCAGAGGGAGTAGTGCGGCAGGCCATCTAGGCCCAAATCTCTCTGAGTACCCAAAAAGATATTGACTTACACCTAGGTTCTTTCTACGGTGGGTCAAGCTCTGCGACGGGGCCGATTCAGCGGTCTCACCAGTCCGCCGCAGTAGCTGGAGAGGCAAGCGCGGCTTGAGACGGGAGGTAGCCGTGTCGCGCGGATACAACGCAAGGCGAAAGGCAAAGCGGCAGCAGGCGCGAGCGAGTGCCACCACCTCGCCCCGGTCTCGTCCATCCCGACCGCGGCAACTAGTGCCCCTTCTGCCGGCTCTCGCCATCGTGGCGGTGCTGGCCGCTGTCGCATTCTTGGGATTTGGCTCCAGGAGCGAGGAGAGCGACGTCAGTCAAAAGAGGGTCGCTCAGAAAGTTGACGCGCTGCTTAAGGACGTACCTCAAGATGGCACTTCCCTCGGGTCGCCTAACGCACCGATAACGCTGACGATGTTTGCCGATCTCGAGTGCCCTACGGTGAAACGGTTTGCCGAGGCGTATCTGCCTTCGGTCGTCGAGACCTGGGTACGTAGTGGCGTCATGAGGATCGACTACCGATCGCTCGAGACGGATACTGTCAACGAAGGAACTTTCTTCGAGCAAGAAGTCGCAGCGCTAGCGGCAGGCAGGCAGGACAAGATGTGGGACTTCGTCTTGACCTTCCTATTTGAGCAGGGGCAGGAGGGCACCGACTACGCGACGGATGAATTCTTCACCGACGTCGCTTCTCAGGTTGCTGGGCTGAAAATGACGCGATGGCGTCATGACCGAGATGACGCCCGGCTGTCCCGCCGGGTGGCTGTAGGCGTGTACACCGCCCACAGTGTGGGCATGAGCGCCACGCCCTCCTTCTTGATCGAGGTGTCCTCCGACAACTCCCACCAAAGCTTCAAGGGGAAGAGTGTGGAATCGATCAAAGAAGAGGCCAAAATCTCTTTGCGAAAGGTACTTGCGTCTCTAGCGAAGGAAGCTGTCGGAGATGTCCCGGTTATTAAGGCAGCTAGCTCTCTGGGGTGAGCGAGGAGTGACATCAGTTTGGAGAAATGAATGCCATTACGTACATACATAACATGCATAGTTGGAATATGCGCGAGCGCTAGCTTCACCATAGCGATCCTACTTGCAGGCATCGCTGCGGCTTGCTCGGGGCCTCCAGGAGGGGGTTGCACGGAAGCTCCGACGGCAACGACCACAGCAGCCTCCTCAGTTACTTATAGCTCTGCCTATTTCAACGGGGACGTAAATCCAAAGGGCTGCGAAGGGGTCACCTGGTGGTTTGAATGGAAACAGAGTACGAGCGGCTTCTGGGTGGAAAACTTCAATCACTCCATCTCAGGTACGATCAATCAGCCTGTATCGGAATGGCAGCCCTCGCTGCAGCCATCAACGACCTACCAATTCCGGATAACCGTAGCTAGCTCCAAAGGAACGACTTCTGGAGAAGCGAAAAGTTTTACGACTCCAGCGAAACCGCAAGAACCGAAACCACCTAGCGTCACTACGGAACCGGCTTCAGGGATTACGAGCAGCGGCGCGAGGTTGAACGGACTGGTTAATCCAAATGGGCTATCTACGACCTACCAATTCGAATACGGCATCTTCCCGGGGTTCTTCGATAAATCAACTACGCCTGTAAACATCGGGGCGGGGACCAGCCCTCTGAAAGTCACAGCAGAAGTGGGTCTTGATCCAGGTCTCACCTATTACTTCCGCGCCTCAGGAACGAATTCGGACGATACGGTTAAAGGAAGCGAATTGTCCTTCACCACGCCGTCGGGACCCTGGAAAGCCAAAGCCACGCCAAATCCCGAAGGTGCAAGCGACAGCAACCTCTACGACGTAAGTTGCGAACCAAGCACGAGTGTCTGCACGGCGGTTGGGAAGAGCACTATCTCGGGAGCGGACAGCCCGATTGCTCAGCGCTGGAACGGGACGTCTTGGTCTGAACAGGCCGCCGCGAAAAAATCCGGTGCGACCCACACCCGTTTGTTCGGCGTCGATTGTCCCTCGGAAACCCGATGCTTGGCGGTTGGCAATTATCAATCCTCAGAAGGACCGTCGGTCCTATCGGAGATCTGGAACGAAGGGAAATGGACCGTCCAAACTACGCCCGTTCCTTCGGGCGCGACCTCCAGCGAACTGGCAGCGATCGGTTGCAACAACACCGCAGAATGCACGGCGGTGGGGTCCGCGATGATTGGTGGCGTCAAAACTGCAATCGCAATGGAGTGGAACAGTCCGACGTGGACCTTGCAAACGGTTCCGATCCCTGCGGAAGCGAAATCGAGCCAGCTCGACGGAGTCGACTGCAACTGGTCGAACTTCTGCGTTGCCGTCGGCCGCTACACGACCAGCGGCGGCTCCATTAAAAACCTCGTTTTGTTCTGGAACGCCGGCTGGTCGCTGCAGACCGCGACGGATCCCGAAGGGGCTATCGAAAGCAATCTCCTTGACGTCTCCTGCACGCCGTCGCCTAACCGCTGCACGGCGGTGGGAAGCTGGAAGAACGGCGCCAAAGAACAGTTGCCGCTGGCTTACCGCTTCAACGGGGTGACGACTTGGACGCTGCAGAGCACGCCCAAACCCACCGGAAGCACCGAAAGTGTCCTCCAGGATGTCTCCTGCGCGAGCGAAACGTCCTGCACGGCGGTCGGGAGCCGCCTCAGCAGCGCGGGCGGATCGAAGATAACGCTGGCCGAGGCGTGGAATGGGACCAGTTGGTCGATTCAGGGTTCTCCGAATCCATTCTTCACGACGTTCAGCTCCTTCTTCGGTGTTTCGTGCCGCAGCACCACTTGCATGGGCGTGGGCTGGAGTACGAACAGTTCGGGAACCGACACGACGTTGTCGGAGTTCCGAGAATAGATCGCTCAGAGACCGACAGAACAAAAGCCCCGCGACGCGGGGCTTTTGTTTTTTGGCCCTGTCACTTCTCCCCCCACGCTTCCGCCATCGCGATCCGCTCCAGCATCGACGGGTGGCTGCCGTAGAGGCCGTCGATCCAGGAGGGGGGGTCGGGGTTGCTGAGGCTCTTGATCGCCAGCTGGCGGAAGGCGGATTTGGCGGCGGTGGGTTCGCGGGTGGCTTCCAGGGCCGCCCAGTCGGCGGCTGCCTCTTCGCGGCGGTAGGCAGTGTTGAGCAGGGGGGCGGCGATCAGCTGGGTGACGGTGAGGACGAGGATGGCGAGGGGGATGGCCTCGGGCTGGGCGAGGCCGCCGCGGCGGCGGGTCAGGTAGGCGGTGAGGCCGAGGGCGGGAAAGAGGAAGAGGGCGAGCCAGCCGACGCGGTGGAGGACGTCGTCGTGGGCGACGTGGGCGATCTCGTGGGCGACGACGAAGCGGACCTCTGGTCGACTGAAGTCGTCATCAAGGAGGGTGTCCCAGAGGACGATGGTCGTGCTCGGCCCGAGGCCGGTCGTCTCCGCGTTGGGGGCATCGGTGAACTGGTGGACTTCCTGGACGCGCAGGCGCGACTCGCCGGTGCCCTCGATCCGCTCCAGCGCCCGCGCTTCCTCCTGCAGGACGGGGTTGTCCAGCGGCTCGGTGTTGGGGATCAGGTAGGGGCTGACGAAGACGTAGAGGAGCGTCAGGGCGAGGAAGGCGGGCACCGCCGCCAGCCACCACCAGCGGCGCAGAATGCCGGCCAGTCCCATCATGATCCCGATTCCGAGGCAGAGGAAGACGAAGGTCCCGCCGAGCCCGAGGAAGCTGAACAGCAGGTGCTCGAGGTAGCCCTGGTGGGAGACGTCGTGGCGCCGCTGCCACCAGACGGCGAGCAGGTCGAAGGGGACCTCGGCGAGCCAGACGACGGCGAAGCCGAGCATCGCCAGCAGCATCCCGGTGCCGACCCGGCCGGCGGCCGACTCGCGGACCAGCCGCGGTCCGCGCTGTGCGTAGACGGCGAGCACGGCGACGAGGGTCACCGCGCTGAGCACCCCGAGGATCCCGAGGAAGAGCTCGTAGCTGGCGCTGCGGTCGAGGAAGGAGTCGCTGAAGTAGCGGCTGGGATCGACCTCGGGGAGGTCGAGGTCGGGCAGCTCGGTCGCATGCCAGAGGGCGTTGGCCGCGACGCCCCAGAGCGCGACGCCGAGGACCACGGCGAGCGCCGTCGCCGCCGTCAGGCGCGTTCGAGACAAGGCCCGCTGTAGGGGTAGGCGCCGGTCAGCAGCAGCAGGTAGGCGTTGGTCTGGGCGATGTAGCGCAGGGCGTAGGCGCCGGCGTTGCGCAGGCCGAGCGGCATCCGCCCGGTGAACAGGGCGGCGAACCAGCCGAGCACGGCAACGACCAAGAGCAGTTGGCTGAAGACGCCGGCGAGCAGCCACGCCGGCAGGACGAGGACGAGGCGGAAGCCGACGGTCCAACGGTTCTGGCGCTCGCGTTCGGCGACGTGGAGCTCGATCGGGTAGGTCCCCGGCGCGCCGACGAAGCCCGGGAACGGGTTGCCGACGAGGTAGAGGAAGGCGCCGACGTGCACCTGGTAGCGCAGGTAGCGGGAGAGGAAGCGGTGCGCCCAGCTCGGCGAGGTGCCGGTGAAGAGGGTCGCGAACCAGTTGACGATTGCGACGAGCAGCGCCAACACTCCCCAGAGCGCGAGCCAAACCAGGTGCGGGACGGCGAGGACGAAACGGAAGAAGACGGTGAGGCGGCTGCGGCGCAGCTCGTCGGTCACCTCCATCCGCACCGGGTCCGAGCGGGTCGGCAGCGGCCCGATCACGGTCAGCGGGTCGCTCGAGGGATAGCGGTCGGTCAGCAGCAGCAGGTAGGCCCAGGTCTGGGCGCCGTAGGAGAGCGCGTAGGCGATCAGGTCCCGCAGCCCCCGCGGCATCCGGCCGCGGAACATCGCGTAGAACCAGCCGAAGATCGCGGCGAGGGCGAGGGCGGAGAAGAGGCCGGTGCCGCCGCTGGAGCGGAAGAAGTCGAGGAAGGTGCCGGAGCCGACGAGGACGCCGCCGATCAGCAGCGCCGGCAGGACGAGGACGAGGCGGAAGCCGACGGTCCAGCGGTTCTGCGGGGCCGGCGGGTCGATCGCGACGTCGACGGGGTATCCCTGCTTGCCGTCGAAGGCCGGCAGCGGCTCGGCGGCGAGGTTCATGTAGGCGTAGACCTGGGTCGAATAGCGGACGAACCGGGCGAGGAAGTTATGGAGCGGGGTGGGGGACTTCCCTTCGAAGAGGGTCGCCACCCAGTTGACGAAGGCGACGCAGGCGGCCCCGACCGCCCACACCGCCAGCCAGATCAGGAACGGCAGGCTGAAGATGGCGCGGAAGAAGACGGTGCCGCGGCTTCGCTTCAGGTCATCGCTGAGGACAAGGCGCACCATGGACGAGACGTTCTATCGGCGCGGCCGGCCGGCTTTATGAGCCCGGGATTCGGAGATATATTCAAAAACATCTGATTAACACCGCCGAGCGGGCGTCGGCAGTTGGCGTGGGCAAGGGCAGCGGTCCGAATGACCAGGAGGAGCATCATGAAGTGGAGGCGCATCTCAGCGGTCCTTGCCGTGGCGGCGCTCTGTCTCGCGTTCGCCAGCCCCGCCCTCGCAACCAAGTACGTCGCCCTCGGCGATTCGTACTCGTCGGGCACCGGTACCCGGACCTTCTACGAATCGACCTGCCAGCGGTCGGTGTACGCGTACCCGTACCTGCTGCACAACGCCCATCCCGAATGGACCTTCGTCAACGCCACCTGTTCGGGGGCGAAGACGGGCGACCTGATCAACACCCAGGCGAACAGTCTGACCAGCGACACCAACTGGGTCACCTACACGATCGGCGGCAACGACGCCGGCTTCTCAAGCGTGATCACCACCTGCGCCCAGCCGTCGTGGGCGTCCAACTGCGACGGCGCGATCAACACCGCCCAGTCCTACATCCAGAACACGCTGCCGGGCCGGCTCGACCTGGTCAACAACACGATCAAGTCACGCTCGCCGAACGCGAAAGTGATTGTCCTCGACTACCCGAAGCTTTTCAACGGCGAAGACTGCAACGCTCTCACCTGGTTCAGTCCCAGCGAGGAGACGCGCCTCAACCAGACGGCCGAAATGCTGCGGACCGTGGTCAGCGCGGCGGCCTCGCGCGCGGGCGCCAACTTCGTCTTCCGCGACGTGATCCCGCCCTTCGTCGGGCACGCGGTCTGCGACGGGGGCGGCGGCTCCAGCACCGAGTGGATCAACGGCCTCTCCAACCCGACGGGCGAAAGCTACCACCCGAAGGTCACAGGTCATGCCGATGGCTACTACCCGGTGGTGAAAGGGGTGACCGGCTGAGAAACGGTGGAGTGGGGGCGCCTCAGGCGGGCGCTCCCACCCGCTCGCGCCCGCCGATCACGACTCGCCCGCCACGCGCCGGCCGCACGGTGATGTTGCGGCGCTGACCGACCTCGACGCCCTCGTCGGTCGCGCGCAGCTCGCAGCTGCTGAGCAGGGCGTCGATAACGACCTGCATCTCCAGCATCGCGAAGCTGGCGCCGAGGCAGCGGCGGCGGCCGCCGCCGAAGGGGATCCAGGTGTAGGTGCCGGGGGATTTCTCGAGGAAGCGCTCGGGGCGGAAGGCATGGGGGTCCGGGTAGATCGCTGGGTCGTGGTGGATCAGGTAGGCGTTGGGGACGAGGGCGGCGCCGGGCTCGTAGGTCCAGTCGCCGACCGTCACCTGCTGGACCACCAGGCGCGGGGCCGCGTTGGGGAGGACAGGGCGGTCGCGCAGGGTCTCTTGGATCGTCGCGGTGACGTAGTCGTCTTCGCCGGCGTCCACCGCCTCGACGAGGCGGGCGAGGACGGCGGGCTCGCGGACGAGGCGCTCGAAGGCCCAGGCAAGGGTCGTCGCGGTCGTCTCGTGGCCGGCGACGAGCAGGGTGAGCAGCTCGTCGCGGACCTCCTGGTCGCTCATCGGCGAACCGTCCTCGTGCCTCGCTTCCAGCAGCATCGCGAGGACGTCGTCGCGTTCGCCGCCGGCGCCGCGGCGCTCGGCGATCAAGGCGAAGAGGATCTCGTCGACCTCTTCCTGCATGCGCACGAACTTGGCGAAGGGGCCGACTCGTTCGAGCAGCTTGGTCAGCGTCGAATCGGGCTTCGGCGGCACCAGGCTTATCGGGCGGTCGCCGAACTCGAGCATCGCCTGCAGTCGTTCGCGCAGCGCGTCGAAGCGGGCGCCGGGATCGAGGCCGAAGACCGCGCGGAGGATGATCTTCAGGGTCAGGTCCTGAGTGTGGGGATGCAGCGCGATCGGCACGCCCTGGGGCAGCGCCGCGACCTCCTCGGCGGTCACCTCTTCCATCAGCTCGGTCAAGCGCTCCATCCGCTCGCCGTGAAAGGCGGGGAGCATCAGTTTGCGCTGGGCCATGTGGGCGTCCTCGTCGAGCAGCAGCACCGAGTTACGCCCGACCACCGGTTCCAGCACCTGCGCGCCCTCCCCGGGGTGAAGGACATCGGGGGGCGAGGTGAAGACCTGTTTCACCTCGTCGGGGTCGGCAAGCATCACAAACGGCGGCGCCCCCGGCAGCTGCAGCGTGAACTTCTTCCCGAAACGCTCGCGACAGCGTTCGAGGAAGGAGAACGGCCGCGTCCAGAACCCGAGCAGTTGCAGCGCCGCCGGCAGCGACGGTCCGGGGGGAAGGGTGGTACGGGACCTCATTGGTTCCTCCTGACGCGGGTGTCCCTTCAACCTACCCTCCCGTCGAAGGGCTGGACCGTGACGAAGATCACGGCTTTGGGAACGGGCAACGGCAGATTTCGGAACGCTAAAAATTTGCATAGAGCGAGGTTTCCGGCACGGGGTTGCAGTTCACTCTATGGCGCTGCGCGTCGATGCCCTCTTTTTTTCCATGGGCTTTGACTTCGCCTCAAGAACCCGAACATCCCGTCATCGGGGAGACGATCAGGACACTGCGCCGCGATGCGGGCCTGACACAGGAAGAGCTGGCCCTCGCGGTGAAGATCAACATCAGCGAGATCTCCCGCTTGGAGACGGGGAAGCGAAACCCGAAGTGGGAGACGATGAAACGCCTGGCCAAAGGCCTCGGTGTCCCGCTTTGGCACATGGTTGCGCTAGCGGAACAGATCGAAGCGGGCAGGGGTGACGACGCCATCACCTGGCCGCCACCCGGTTAAGCGCTGGCCGGCGCGCCCTCTCGCGCTGCCGCCGTCACCTTCTCGGCCAGGTGGGGCGGGACTTCCTCGTAGCGCTCGAACTCCATCGTGAACTCGGCGCGGCCGGCGCTGATCGAGCGGAGGTCAGGGGCGAAGTCGAGGACCTCGGCCATCGGGACCTCGGCGCGGAGCTCGGTGGTCGAGCCTTTGGCCTCGATCCCGAGGGGGTGGCCGCGGCGGGCGTTGAGGTCGCCGATGACGTCGCCGACGACCTCGTCGGGGCAGGTGACGACGAGCTTGACGATCGGCTCCAGGAGGACCGGGTCCGCCTCTTCCATCGCCTGCTTGAAGGCCATCGCGCCGGCGAGTTTGAAGGCGAGCTCGGAGGAGTCAGTGTCGTGGTGTTTGCCGTCGACGAGGCGGACGCGGACGTCCTTGACCGGGTAGCCGGCGAGGGTGCCGTGCTGCATCGCTTCGCCGACTCCTTTCTCGACCGCGGGGATGAAGCCGCCGGGGATTGCCGCCCCCTTGATCCGGTTGACGAACTCGAGGCCGCCGCCGTCGGTGCCCGGCTCGATCTCGATCGCGCAGTCGGCGAACTGGCCTTTGCCGCCGGTCTGCTTCTTGTAACGGGCCTGGGCCGCCGCCGGCTGGCGGATCGTCTCCTGGTAGGGGACGCGCGGCGGGTGCAGCTCGATCTCAGCCCCAAAGCGGCGCTTCATCCGCTCGACCAGGACCTCGACGTGGACCTGGGTGAGGCCGGCGATGATCTGGTCGCCGGTCTGGGGATCGCGGTGGACGTCGAGGGTCGGGTCCTCCTCGCTCAGCCGCCGCACCGCGGTCGCCGCCTTCTCCTCGTCGCTCTTCGTCTTCGGCTCATAGGAGAACGCCATCACCGGCGAGGGCAGGTCGAGCGGCCGCACGGCGAGGTCGCGCTGCTCGTCGCAGAGGACGTCGCCGGCCCGCGTCTCCTTCAGCTTCGCGACGGCGCCGATGTCGCCGGCCCCCAGGTCGGAGACCGGCTTCAGATCTTTTCCCAGCGGCTGGGAGATCTGACCGATCCGCTCCTTGTGGTGGCGGCTGACGTTCACCGCCTGGGAGTCGGAGCGGATCGCGCCGCTGTAGACGCGGAAGATGTTGATGCGACCGGTGTAGGGGTCGGCGGTGGTCTTGAAGACGTAGGCGACGAGCGGGCCGTCCTCGTTGGGCGCGATCTCGATCGCCTCGCCGTCGCCGTCGAGCGCCGGCAGCGACCCCCGCATCCGCGGCGAGGGCAGGTCCTCGACCAGCGCGTCGAGCAGCCGGTTCGTCCCCAGGTTCCGGGTCGCGACGCCGCAGGTGACGGGGAAGAGGTGGCCCTCGGTGACGCCACGCTTCAGCGCCGTGACGATCTCCTCGTGGGCGATCTCCTTGCCCTCCAGGTAGCGCTCCATCAGCTCGTCGGAGTTCTCGGCGACCTCGTCCATCAGCTTCTCCCGGTACTCCTCGGCCTGGGGGCGCAGCTCCTCGGGGATCGGCACCCGCTCGGCGGCGCCCCGCTCGGCGCTCTCGTAGACGAAGGCCTCCATGTCGATCAGGTCGACGACGCCGCGGACCTCGTGCTCGGCGCCAATTGGGATCTCGGTGGCGACGACGTGGGGGCCGAAGGCGGCCTTCAGCGAGTCGAGCGCGGCGAAGAAGTCGGCCCGCTCGCGGTCGAGCATGTTGACGAAGACGAGGCGGGCGAGACCCTCGGCGTCGGCCCGCTGCCAGAGCCGTTCGGTCTGCACCTCGACCCCGGCGACGCCGTTGACGACGACGACGGCCGAGTCGGCCGCGCGCAGAGCCGCCGCGGCGTCGGCGACGAAGCTGGGGTCGCCGGGGGTGTCGATCAGGTTGATCTCGCGCTCGGCGTGCTCGAAGCAGCAGACGCAGGCATTGATCGAGAGCTTCCGCGCCTGCTCGTCGGGCTCGTGGTCGGAGACCGTCGAGCCGTCCTCGACCCGGCCCAGCCGCTTCACCGCTCCGGCCTCGAACAGCATCGCCTCGTGAAGGCTGGTCTTGCCGCTGCCGCGATGACCGATCAGAGCGACATTCCGAATCCGATCTGCAGCCTTGTGCGACATCGTACGAAGGTACACCCGCCCGCAAGGCGCGTCCACGGGCCAAGGTTGTCCCCTTTCGGGCCAGGTCGCGGTGCCAACCTGTCTCTATGAAGCCTCCCCTCTCACTGCTGGCCGTTCTGCTGGCGGCCCTCGCGTTTCCGACGAGCGCCGCGGCGGGACGGTTCTCCGGCGAAGGCAATCCCGACCGGATCTTCTCGGGCGACGGTCGCGTCCTCACCGATCTCGACGAGGGCAGCAAGGACCGGGCCAGCTCGGTGATCTCCTACGGAGCTCGGACGCTGGTCGCCGGCTACTCGATCAAGCATCCCGAAGGGGTGCGGCTGGCGGTGGCGGCCTACCGGTGGAATGGATCGCTCGATCCCAACTTCGGCCGCGGGGGCATCGTCCTCAGCGACGTCGAGGGCGGGATGACGGCCGAGGCGATGGCGATCGACTCCTTCGGCGACATCGTCGTCGCCGGCCCCGGCGATCCGGCGCGGACGCACGGTGCGCCGATGGTGGCGCGGCTGCTGCCGGACGGCCGGCTCGACCCGAGCTTCGGCGGCGGCGACGGGATGGTCGAGATCCCGGTCGACCTGACCGTCAACGCGGTGGGGACCGACCGCTTCGGCGGGATCCTCGTCGCCGGGACGCACAGCGAGGGTGGCTGGCCCGACGGCGACACCGAATTCACCGTCTTCCGCCTCACCCGCGAGGGCACGCCCGACCCGGCCTTCGGCGAGAACGGGATGGCGACGCTCGACCCCGCGCCAGAGGGGCACGACGAGGCGAACGACATGATGCTCGACGGCCTCGGCCGGATCGTCCTCGTCGGCGGTGCCTGGTTCCCGAAAGGGGAAGGGCGTACCGGCACCAGCGGTCGCTTCGCGATCGCGCGGCTGCTGGCGGACGGGCAGGTCGACAAGTCCTTTGCCGGCCGCGGCTACAAGATCCTGACGGTGAGGAAGTCGGGCGCCTACGCCACCGCCGGCGCCCTCGACGTCGGTGGGCGGGCGATCCTCGCCGGCAGATCCGGCAACCAGATGGCTTTCGCGGGCTTCCGCGCCTCCGGCCGCCTCGACTCCAGCTACGGCGATCGGGGGGTGGCGTTCCACCACTTCTCCGAATCGTTCGAGCCAAGTGACGTCGCTGACGACTCCCATCGGCGGATCGTCGCCGCGTTCGAAAGCATCGGCAGCCCCTCGACGTCTCAGCGGGGAAATTTCCTCTGCTGGCGCCTCCGCGCCGACGGCTCCTTCGACCCGCGCTTCGGCCGCGACGGCCGCGCCGCGGTCCGCCTCGGCCGCCATCTCGGCACGGCGCGGTCGATTTCCCTGACCGCGAACGGCCGGATCCTCCTCGGCGGCTGGGCCAAGCTGCCCGGCACGAGCGACACGGACTTTGCACTGGTTCGCCTCCGCGGCGGTGTCTGACGGGTTGCACCCGCTGGCAGGCGCAGTACCGTCCCAGTCATAGATGGAGACCCGGGACGTACACAACCTCGCCCTCGGCAGCACGATCCGCCAACTGCGGAAAGAGAGAAGGCTGACCCAGCAGGAGCTGGCCGACCGCGCGGGGATCCCAGCTGAGAAGCTGCGCAGCGTCGAAGTCGGGTCGGTCGACGCCGAGTGGGGCACCTTGCGCCACCTCGCCTACGCGTTGGAGGTGGAGCTGCCGGAGGTCTTCCGCCTCACCGAGGAGGCCGAAGAGCGGGGAGCGCGGCGTTAGCCAGAATCGCCGCCCGTAAGATCGCCGCGTGATCAAGGCCGTCACCTTCGACTTCTGGAACACGATCGCGACGGTGCCGCCGGGGGCGATGACGGAGGCGCGGCAACGGGGGATCGCCGCGGCGCTGCAGAGCCATGACGTCCAGGTCGAGGCAGACCTGTTGCTCGAAGGTCTGCGGCAGGTCGGGCTCGACTGGGAGCAGGCTTGGGCCGAGGGCCGGCACCTGCCGCCGCACGAGGCGGCGGCGGCGCTGGTCGCCCACCTCGGCGTCGAGGGGGCGGCGCGGGAGATGGTGGCGGAGGCGTTCCTCGGCGCCGGGCGGGAGGTGCCGCTCGAGTTCGCCCCGGGGATCCATGCCTGCCTGGCGGCGCTGCAGGAGCGGGGGGTCCGGCTCGGGATCGTCTGCGACGTCGGTTTCAGCGGTCGCGAGCTGCTGCGCGACCTACTCGACGCCGAGGGCCTGCTCGGCCATTTCGACGGCTGGGGGTTCTCCGACGAAGTTGGCCACTACAAGCCGGCGGCGCCGATCTTCGAAGCGGCGCTCGGCGCGCTCGACGCGGAGCCCGGCGAGGCGATGCACGTCGGCGACCTGCGGCGAACCGACGTCGCCGGCGCCGCCGCCTACGGCATGAGGACCGTCCGCTACCGCGGCATGAACCCGGAGGGTGACGCCGAAGACGGGGTGGAGGCCGAGTTCGTCATCGACGATCACGACGAGCTGCCGGGAGTGGTCGACCGCCTGACCGCGTAGGCGCGGATTTACTTCGGCGCACCCGCAGGCTGTCAAGTCTCAGCGGCTCTTGAGGAGGCGGCCGACCGCCTCCATCATCTCCTCGGTCTTCTCCTTGCGGTCCTTGGCGCTCTTGGCGCCGACCACGCAGTGGCGGGTGTGTTCGTCGAGCAGGGCGAGGGCGACCTTGTCGATCGCCGCTTGGGCGGCCGAGATCTGGGTGAGGATGTCGATGCAGTAGCGCTCCTCCTCGACCATCCGTTCGATGCCGCCGATCTGGCCGCCGATCCGCCGCAGCCGGTTCTTCACCTGCTCCTTGTTGTCGATGTAGCCGGGGTCGGTCTCTGCCATTTCGTGTCCCTTTCTTGGGAAGTAGGAAGAAAGAAAAAGTATACCCCCTCTGGGTATATGCTACAGTCGACTTATGAATACCCCCAGCCCGTATCAGAGAATCTTGCTCTTCGTCGCCGGTCTCGTCGTTGTCTTCGGCGCTGCTCGACGCGACGAACGGCTACGAGGTGCGCCTGCGGGCGGACGAGCCGATGGCCGGCGAGCCGACCTCCCTCGAGTTCACCGTTAGCAGGGACGGCCAGCCGGTCGAGGATCTGCAGCCTTACCTCGGTGCCAAGGGGCACCTGGTGGCGCTGCGCGAAGGGGACCTCGCCTTCCTCCCCGTCCATCCGGAAGAGGGGCATGAGGTCGCCGCCGACGCGATCGTCTTCGCCGCCACCTTCCCGACGGCCGGCCGCTACCGCCTCTACCTACAGTTCAAGGACAAAGGCCTCGTCCAGACGGTCGAGTTCACGGTGGTGGTGCCGCGATGAGCCAAGCGGTCGAACATGAGAAAGCGGAGCGGCTGGAGCTGCCGATCGAGGGCATGACCTGCTCCTCCTGCGCCGGCCGGGTCGAGAAGAGCCTCAACCAGCTCGACGGGGTAGAGGCGACGGTCAACTTCGCGACCGAGCGGGCGACGGTCGAGTTCGATCCCGACCAGGTCGAGCCCGAGCAGTTGCTCGGGGCGGTGGAGAGCGTCGGCTACGCGGCCTCGCTGCCGAACGCCGAAGCCGAGGGGGAGGGGCCGGAGGAACCCGATCCGACCGATGACCTGCGGCGCCGGTTGGTCTTCGCCGCGGTCCTCTCGCTGCCGGTCCTGCTGCTGGCGATGATCGAGCCGCTGCAGTTCGAAAACTGGCAGTGGCTCTCACTGCAGCTGGCGACGCCGGTGGTGCTGTGGGCGGGGTGGCCGTTCCACAAAGCCGCCTGGCAGAACCTCCGCCACGGCGCCGCGACGATGGACACGCTGATCTCGCTCGGCACCCTCGCCGCCCTCGGCTGGTCGCTCTACGCGCTCTTCTTCGGCGACGCCGGGATGCCAGGGATGAAGATGCCCTTCGAACTGGTCACCGAGCGCGGCGCCGGCGCGGACGAGATCTACCTCGAGGTTGCCGCCGTCGTCACCACCTTCATCCTCGCCGGCCGCTACTTCGAGGCGCGGGCGAAGCGGCGGGCCGGGGCGGCGCTGGAGGCGCTGCTCGACCTCGGCGCCAAGGAGGTGGCGCTGCTCGACGAGGACGGGGCGGAGCGGCGGGTGCCGGTCGAGGAGCTGAAAGCCGGCGACCGATTCGTCGTTCGGCCGGGGGAGAAAGTCGCAACCGACGGCGTCGTCGAGAATGGCAGCTCCGCGGTCGACCAGTCGCTCGTCACCGGCGAGTCGGTGCCGGTCGAGGTCGGTCCCGGCGACGAGGTCGTCGGCGCGACGGTCAACGTCGGCGGCCGCCTCGTCGTCCGCGCCACCCGCGTCGGCGAGGAGACGGCGCTTGCCCAGATCGCCCGCCTCGTCACCGAGGCGCAGTCGGGCAAGGCGCCGGTGCAGCGCCTCACCGACCAGGTCAGCGCCGTCTTCGTCCCGATCGTGATCGCGCTCGCCGTCGGCACCCTCGGCTTCTGGCTCGGCAACGGGGCGGGTGCGGCCTTCGCCTTCACCGCCGCCGTCGCGGTCCTGATCATCGCCTGCCCCTGCGCGCTGGGCCTGGCGACGCCGACGGCGCTTCTGGTCGGGACCGGCCGCGGCGCCCAGCTCGGGCTGCTGATCAAGGGCCCGGAAGTGCTGGAGTCGACGCGACAGATCGACACCGTCGTCCTCGACAAGACCGGCACCGTGACCAGCGGCGAGATGTCGGTCGTCGGCGTCCACGCCGCGCCGGGAGTCGAGGAGGCGGAGGTGCTGCGTTACGCCGGCGCCGTCGAGGACGCTTCGGAGCACCCGATCGCCGCCGCGATCGCCGCGCGCGCCAAAGAGGAGTTCGTGTTGCTGCCGGCAGTCGAGGAGTTCTCGAACGAACCGGGCGTCGGGGTGAGTGGAATGGTCCAAGGCCGCTCAGTTGTCGTCGGTCGCGCCGTGTCGCTTTTGTCCCCTATGGGAGGACAAAGTCGACACGGCCTCCCCCTAGGACTTGAAGCGGCGCGGGGTGAGGCGGAAGCGCTGGGGCAAACCGCGATCGCAGTCGGCTGGGACGAGGAGGTGCAAGGGCTGATCGTCGTCGCCGACACCGTCAAGCCGTCAAGCCGCGAAGCGATCGCGGCGTTGCGGGAGCTGGAGCTTCGGCCGGTGCTGCTGACCGGCGACAACGAGGCCACCGCGAAGGCGGTCGCCGCCGAGGTCGGGATTGAGGAGGTGATCGCCGAGGTGCTGCCGGCCGAGAAGGCAGCGGTGGTCGAGCGCCTCCAGGGCGAAGGGCGGATCGTGGCGATGGTCGGCGACGGCGTCAACGACGCGCCCGCGCTGGCCCAGGCCGATCTCGGACTGGCAATCGGCACCGGCACCGACGTCGCGATCGAGGCCTCCGACATCACCCTCGTCTCCGGCGACCCCCGCGCCGTCGCCGACGCGATCCGCCTCTCCCGCCGCACCCTGACGACGATCAAGGGCAACCTCTTCTGGGCCTTCGCCTACAACGTCGCCGCCCTGCCCCTGGCGGCGGCCGGCTTCCTCAACCCCCTGATCGCCGGTGCCGCCATGGCCTTCTCCAGCGTCTTCGTCGTCACCAACTCGCTGCGCCTCCGGGCGTTCACGCCGCGACGCGGCTGAACCAGCGCCCTAGCCGCTCTTTCGTG
>Ga0157284_10000039_pt1 | contig 17646 bp, 10 predicted proteins | sample NitcycUS059202B1_FD_108392 | JGI IMG/M metagenome (GOLD analysis project Ga0157284, IMG submission 108392) | Soil microbial communities from Arlington Agricultural Research Station in Wisconsin, USA - Nitrogen cycling UWRJ-S059-202B-1 | ecosystem: Environmental > Terrestrial > Soil >... | reverse complement strand
CGCCCGATCCACCGCCGCTGTCGCCGCCCCCAGGCGGCGCCGTGAAGGTGGCGGTGACCTGGGTGTCGGAGTTGATCGCGATCTGGCAGCGGCCGGTCCCCGAGCAGCCCCCGCCCGACCAGCCGGCGAAGGTGGAGCCCGCGACCGGGGTCGCGATCAGGACGATCGCCGTCCCGTCTTCGTAATCGTGGCTGCAGATCGTGCCGCAGTCGAGCCCGCTCAGGCTGGCGTCGACCGTGCCGGCACCGGCGCCGCTCCTGGCGATGCTCAGCGTGTGCGGCAGGACGCCCGCCGCCCTCGGGTGGAGGAAGAAATGCCCTTCGTCCCCCCGTTGCCGTCGATGGCGATTCGATAGGTCTCGCCGGCGACGGTCGTGAAGCCGACGCTCCGCCCTTCGTCGCAGTCGCCGCTGCCGGCGTCGGCAGTGGGGACGGGAGAGAGGCCGCCGAGAGCATCGCCCGTGTAGACGCCGATCAGCGGGTCGAAGCCGCTGGCGCAGACGTCGAACTCGATTTCCCAGCTCCTCTTCGGCGTCCAGGAGAACCAGACCGAGTGGCCGCCGGGGTCGCCGGCGTGATTGGGCTCGCCGCTCTGCTTCGTCGCCAGCATCGTCTCCCCGGGCCAGTACCAGCCAGGGGCGCCGGGGATTTCCTCGGCGGCGCCGAAGTCGTCGTTGGCCGCCCGCTCGTCGATGTGGAGGGCGGAGATCCCCTGGGCGCCGCCCTTGCCGTCCATCGCGATCCTGTAGGTGGCGTTGGCGACGGCGTCGAAGCTGAGCTTGCTGCCGGGGGAGCAGCTGCCGCCGCCGTCGTCATTGCCGGCGATCGGGCTCAGAGCCCCGAGCGTGCCGCCGGTGTAGACCGCCAGCAGGGTGTCGAAGCCGGCTTCGCAAGTGTCGACGCTGACCATCCCGCTATGGGGGGCCGTCCACTTGAACCAGACGGACGAGCCGCCGGCATCGCCGGCGTGCTCGGGCTCTCCCACCTGCTTGGTGGCGAACCGGTTGGAGACCATCCCCCAGGTGACGGGCAGGCGGCCGCCGAGCGTCAGGGCCTGGCTGAAGTCGTCGTGGGACGCGATTCCTTCGACGATCAGCTGGAAGCTGCCGACGCTTCCCCCCTTGCCGTCGACGGCGATCATGTAGGTGGTCCCCGCGACCGGAGTGAATTCGACGACGCTGTCGGTGGGGTCGCAGCCCTTCTTACTCTGACCGTCGTCGCCGCTCGCGACTTCGGACAGGCTGGTGAGCTCGGTCCCGGTGTACACACCCAGCGCCGTGTCCAGATCGCCGCTCCGCGTGCAGGTCTCGATCGCGATCGGGTCGGAGCTGCCCGCGGTCCAGGAGAACCAGACCGAGTGGCTGGGATCCTGCCCCGCGTGATCTGGCTCGCCGGTCTCCGCGGTCGCCAGCTTGGTGAAAGCGGACCCGTAGGTGGGAAGGCCGGCGAAGAGCTCGTTCGCATTCGCGAAGTCGTCGTTCTGGGGCGCTCCTTCGAGGTAGAGGCCGAAGCGGCCCTCGCTTTCCTTGCTGTCGACGGCGATCCAGTAGGTCGTGCCGGCCGTCGCCTCGAAGACGGTCTCGCTGTCGCCGTCGGTCGATTCGCAGAATTCGTTCTGGGCGATCTCTCCGCCGTCGTCGTTCGCCGCCACCTGCGTCAGCGCGCTCACCGAGGAGCCGGTGTAGACGGCGAGCAGCGTGTCGACGCCGCGGCGGCCGCAGGTGTAGACGTCGACCGGACCGCTCTCGGTCGGCGTCCAGGAGAACCAGACCGAGTGGCCGCCGGGGTCGCCGGCGTGATTGGGCTCGCCGCTCTGCTTGCCGGCGAACAGGGTCGAGCCGCCGGAGTTCCCGAGGCCGGGGTTGATCGCTCGCGCCGCGGAGAAGTCGTCGTTGTCGGGCCTGCCGTCGATGGCGATCGAGAAGAGCCCGCCGCTGGCGCCCTTGCTGTCGACGGCGATCCTGTAGGTGGTCCCCGCGACCGCGTCCAGCGTCACCTCGCTGCCGACTTCCTGGCACGCCGCCGGGGAGTCGTCGTTGGCGGTTATCGGCGTCAAGCTCCCGATCGAGCCGCCGGTGTAGACGGCGAGCAGGGTGTCCGGCGCGTTTTCGAAGTACGGGCAGATCGAGACCGCCGTGGGCCCCGTTTCCGGAGCCGTCCAGGAGAACCAGACGGAGCCGTTGCCGGCGTTGCCGGCGTGTTTCGGCTCGCCCGCCTCGCTCGAGGCGAGGGCGTTGGAGCCGCTGTCGGAGACGCTCGGCGTGCCAGGGAGGGCTTTCGCGGCGGCGAAGTCGTCGTTGACGGGCGGCGCTTCGAGCCTGAGCTGGAACCGTCGCTGGCTACCGTTCTTGCCGTCGACCGCGATCCGGTAGGTCGTCCCGGCGACGGCGTCGATTTCGAGTTCGCTGCCGACGTTTCCACAACGGGGCAAGGGACCGTCGTCGTTGGCGGCGACCAGGGCGGCCCCGGCAAGGTCGTCGCCGGTGTAGACGGCGAGGAGGGTGTCCATCGGGCCTTCGGCGCCGCAGGCACCGATGCTCACCGGCCCGCTGGCGGTGGGCGTCCACGAGTACCAGACCGAGTGCCCCCCGGCGGCGCCCGCGTGGTTGGGCTCCCCCGCCTCCTTGGTGGCGAACTTCGTGCTGCCTTCGGCGCTGCCCAGCAAGAAGGTCCCGGGGCCGATCGCCTGAGCGGAATCGAAGTCGTCGTTGGCTGGGCGCCCTTCGATGCGGAGGTTGAACCTGCCGACGACGCCACCGCCCCCGTCGACGGCGATCTTGTAGGTGGTCCCCGCCACCGCGTTCATCACCACTTCGCTGTTGGCGCCCGCGCAGCCGGGGAACATCACCGGGTCGGCCGCTTCGTCGTTGCTCGCCACCTCCGTCAGCGCTCCGACTTCGGAGCCGGTGTAGACCGCGAGCACCGAGTCGAAGTTGTCGAAGGAGGTGCAGGTGGAGATCTTCACCGGCTCGCTGGTCGTCGGCGTCCAGGAGAACCAGACCGAGTGGCCGCCGGGGTCGCCGGCGTGGTCGGGCTCCCCCGCCTCCTTGTCGCTGAGGCGGTTGGTGCCGAAGACGGCCTGCGGCGGCTGCGCGCCGAGGACGGTGGCGTCGGCGAAGTCGTTGTTCGAGGGCGGGCCATGGAACTGCAGTTCGAAGGAGCCCTCCGCGCCGTCGCGACCATCGACGGCGATCCAGTAGGTGGTTCCGGCGAGGGCTTCGAATTCAGCCTGGGGGGGCTCGTTGAAGCAGTTGTTCCCGAAGGGACTGGCGTTGGAGGCGACGGGGGTCAGGGAGCCCACGCTCGGACCCGTGTAGACGGCGATCAGGGTGTCGATCGAGCTGAAGCAGCTGCCCTTGCCGATCCCGACCAGCTGATTGACGCCGGGCGTCCACGAGTACCAGACCGAGTGCCCGCCGGGGTTGCCCGCGTGGTCGGGCTCGCCCGCCTGCTTGGTGGCTTCGACGTTGGAGCCGCTGACGGAGCCGGGGAATTCAGCGAGGAGCGCGGCGTCGGCGAAGTCGTCGTTGGCCGGGGCGGCCGCACGGACCCCCGGGGCCCAGAGGAGAAGCGCCAGGACCGTGAACGCGAGAATCGAGAGCACACGGCTCCCGGTCGTCCTGCTCGCAGTATTCAAGTCTCCCCCTCGCGTTCGACGTGGTTGCCGCTATCTCACTTTAGGGCGGAAAACGGGGAGCGTCGCCGGAAAACGGATCTTTCACAAATTTCAGGTAACGCGAGGACTGCGAAGATGCGCGCGTGAGCGCCTTCCGGATCGTCGTCCTCGCCTCGGGCAGCGGCACCAACCTGCAGGCGATCCTCGACAAGCTGCACGGGCAGGGACTGGTCGAGGTCGTCGCCGTCGGGTCTGACAAGCCGGGGGCGGGGGCGCTGAAGCGGGCCACGGACGCGGGCGTCGACACCGCCGTCTTCCCCGCCGCCGCCTACGCCGACCGCATGGGCCGCGACGCGGCGATGGGCGACTGGGTCGAATCCCACCACCCCGGCCTTGTCGTTCTCGCCGGCTACATGCAGCTGCTGACCGAACCGTTCGTCGCCCGCTTCGCGGGTCGGATCGTCAACATCCACCCCGCCCTGCTGCCGGAGTTCCCCGGCCTCGATGCGATCGGGCAGGCGCTGGGGGCCGGCGTCCAGGAGACCGGCGTCACCGTCCACTTCGTCGACGAGGGGGTCGACACCGGGCCGGTGATCGTGCAGCGGCGGGTGCCGGTGCCGGTCGGCCGCGAACGGCAGGTGCTCGAGGCCGCCGTCCACAACGTCGAGCACGAGCTCTACCCGGAGGCGATCCGCATGATCGCGGAGGGCCGGGTTAGGATCGACGCCAGCGACCCGCGCAAGGTCGCGATCGATGACTGACCCCGCCACCCAAACCCAGCAGGAGAGCCTCGGCAACGGGCAGGTGAAGGTGCGCCGGGCGCTGATCTCGGTCTCCGACAAGACCGGGGTCGCCGACTTCGCCAAGGGGCTGGCGGCGCTCGGGGTCGAGATCCTCTCCACCGGCGGCACCGCGACGGCGCTGCGCGAAGCCGGGATCGAGGTCACCGACGTCTCCGAGTTCACCGGCCAGGAGGAGATCCTCGGCGGCCGGGTGAAGACGCTGCACCCGCGGCTGCACGCGGCGCTGCTGGCGCGGCGCGGCGACCCCGAGCACATGGCGACGCTGGAGCGCGAGGGGATCGAGCCGATCGACGTCGTCTGCGTCAACCTCTACCCCTTCGAGCAGACCGTCGCCGGGCACGAAGTCGCCCACGAGGTCGCGATCGAGAACATCGACATCGGCGGGCCGACGATGATCCGGGCGGCGGCGAAGAACCACGAGAGCGTCGCCGTCGTCGTCAAACCGGAGTCCTACGACGCGGTCTGCGCCGAGCTGGAAGAGAGCGGCGGCGAGATCTCCGCCGCCACCCGCCACTGGCTCGCCAACGAGGCCTTCGCCCAGACCGCGCGCTACGACGCCGCGATCAGCCGCTGGTTCTCGATGGAGTACGAGGACTTCCCCGAACACCTGGCGGTCGCTTACGAGAAGGTGCTCGACCTCTCTTATGGCGAGAACCCGCACCAGCGGGCGGCGCTCTACGCCGAGTCGGGGCTGCGCAGCCACATCCTCTCGCGCTGCTCGAAGCTGCACGGGCGGGCGCTCTCCTTCAACAACGTCCTCGACCTCGACTCGGCGCGGAGCCTGGTCGGCGACTTCGAGCAGCCGGCCTGCGTGATCGTCAAGCACAACAACCCCTGCGGGGTGGCGATCGGCGCCGACGCGCTCGAGGCCTACCTGAAGGCGCTGGCCTGCGACCCGATCTCCGCCTACGGCGGCGTGATCGCGATCAACCGCCCGATCGGCAAGGAACTGGCCGAGGAGCTGCACAAGAACTTCGTCGAGGTGCTGAGCGCCCCCGGCTACGAGGAGGGCGCCCTCGACGTGCTGACGCAGAAGGAGGCGATCCGGATCCTCTGCGAGGAGGAGCGCCGCCAGCCCGACCCATCAGAGCGCGACGTCAAGCGGGTGATGGGCGGCCTCCTGATCCAGGACCGCGACGGCGACCCCGAGCCGCGCGAGATCATGGAGGCGGTCACCGGCAACGAGCCGAGCGAGGAGCAGTGGCAGGACATGCTCTTCGCCTGGACCGTCTGCCGCCGCGTCCGCTCCAACGCGATCGTGATCGCCAAGGGCGGGGCGACCCTCGGCATCGGCGCCGGTCAGATGAGCCGTGTCGACTCGGTAAGGCTCGCGGTCGAGAAGTGCCGCGAGGCGCGCGGCGACGAAGCCGACTCCCTCCTCGCCGGCTCCGCCCTGGCCTCCGACGCCTTCTTCCCCTTCGCCGACGGCCCCGAGCTGGGGATCAAGGCCGGCGCCTCCAGCGTCATCCAACCCGGCGGCTCCAAACGCGACGCCGAGGTGATCGAGGCCTGCGAGCAGGCCGACGTCACGATGGTCTTCACGAAGCACCGGCATTTCCGGCACTAGCTCTGGTTCATGGCCGATCGCTACGTCTTCTCGGACGAGGCTGGCAACTTCGATTTCTCTCGCGGATCAGGCGCGAGCCGCTATTTCATTCTCGGCACCGTCACCGCGGACGATTGCAGGATCGGCGACGAGCTGCTCCAACTTCGCAGGGATTTGGGCTGGCGGGGAATCCACCTCGACAAGGTGTTCCACGCGACCGAAGATCCACAGGCCGTTCGGGACGAGGTCTTCGGGATCCTCAGCCACGGCAGCTTCCGAATCGACGCGACGATCCTCGAGAAGTCAAAAGCGCGAGCCCATCTTCAGGAGCAGCGAGCCCTCTACAAGATGGCCTGGTACCTGCACTTCAAACACGTCGCTCCAGCAGTTGCCAGCAAGACGGATCGCCTGTTCGTCGTCGCCTCCAGCCTCGGCACGAAGAAGAAGCGGGCGACGTTCCACGGGGCTGTTGACGAAGTCGTCGCTCAGGTCTCTCCGTGCGCATCCCACCGCGTGGCGTTCTGGCCCGCCGCAAGCGATCCCTGCCTCCAAGTAGTCGACTACTGCGTCTGGGCCATCCAGCGGAAGTGGGAGCGGGAAGACTCGCGCTCCTATGACCTGATCAAGGACAAGATCAGCTCGGAGTTCGATGTGTGGTCAGTCGGACCGACCCACTACTACTAGAAAGAACTTGGCCCCCGGACAGCTAGCCGTTAGGCAGAGCCCAGGGGCTCTTTCGCCATCCGAGAGCCAAGTTCTTAAGAGAAAGTGTAGCCGCCCCGGACGACGACGAACGAACGTTCGCCGTCAGCCTGCCAGCGCCCGCTGCTTCTCGCTCGCGTGCATCACGTGTTTGCAGACCTGCATCGGTTCGTCGGCGACGACCAAGAGCTCTTTGTCGCCGGGGGAGATCAGGCCGTGGTCCTCGAGACCGCGGTCGATCCACTCGAGCAGGGGGTCCCAGAATTCGGAGTCGACGAGGATGGTGGGGAAGGCGTGGATGCGATGGGTCTGGATCAGGGTCAGGGACTCGAACATCTCGTCGAGGGTGCCGAAGCCGCCGGGCATCATCACGAAGGCGCGGGCGAAGCGGACGAACATCAGCTTGCGGGCGAAGAAGTAGTGGAATTCGTACTGGCGGTTGACGTAGGGGTTGATCGATTGCTCGTGCGGCAGTTCGATGTTGAGGCCGACCGAGAGGCCGCCGGCCTCGGCGGCGCCGCGGTTGGCGGCCTCCATCAGCCCGGGGCCGCCACCGGTGATCACGGTGTAGCCGTGGTGGGTGAGGCAGGCCGCGGTCTCGCGGGCCAGCTCGTACCAGCGATGCCCTTCCTCGACCCGTGCCGAGCCGAAGATCGAGACACCTTCGTCGATGTCGCGCAGCTCGTGGAAGGCGCCTTCGACCTCTTTGTGGATGCGGTCGAGCCGCCGCTCGTCGTCGGTGACCTTGTCGACCGGGACCCGCAGCAGGCGCTGATCGTGCCGGATCCCGTCGCTGTTGGCCCCGTCCCCGCCCATTATCAGGCGGCTGCGGAAGCGCGGCGGCGGGCCTCGTCGGGACCCAGGTACGGCGACAGCGCAAACTCGATCAGGCCCGGGGCGAAGCGCTCGAGCTGCTCGGTCTCGCCGCTGACGATGCGGCGGCTGATCAGGGTGAAGATCCCGCCCGCCAGCGCCTCCTCGATCCCCTCGCCCGGTTCGCGCCCACCCGGGACCTCGCGCCCGCGCCGCAGCAGCTCGATGATGCGGTCGGCGCTGGCGGCGCGCCGCGAGGCGGTCGGCTCCCCCACCGCCGTCGCCTCGACGAAGTAGACGCGGCCGAGGTTGGGCTGGCCGGCGAAGAAGCCGAGGATCGTCCTGAAGGTGGCGGCCACCTGGTCGGCCCAGTCCTGCTCGGCCGCCGCGGCCTCGGCCATCAGGGCGCTGAGGTGCCCGTCGACGACGTCGTAGGTGGCGAGGAAGATCTCCTCCTTGCCGGCGAAGTGCTCGTAGAAGGTGCGCCGCGAGACCTGGGCAGCCTCGGTGATGCGGGCGACCGTGACCTGGTTGTAGCCGCGCTCGGCGACGCTCGCCGCGGCCGCGGCGAGCAGCCGCTCGCGCTGGTTGAAGGCGACCACTTCCGGCGAGAGCCGGTGGCGCCCGCCGCGGAGCGGGCGCAACTGCGGGGTCCGCTCCTCCCCGCTCTCCTCGCCCGCAGACACGCAATGACGATAGCGGGCGCGGCGAGCGTCAGGGCAAGCGGGTGCGTTCCTCCTGGGCGGCCTCGCGACCGAGGAAGGGCATCACCACGAAATACATCAGGTTCGGCAGTTCGTCGGGAAGCTCCGCCGCGCGCCCGGCCCGGACGAGGTCGGCGACGCGGTGCCAGATCCCGCCGGCGATCGCCTCCGCCAGCGTCCCGGGCAGCCGCTCGGGCGCTGTTGGCTCCTCGCGCCCGCGGTCGATCAACCCGGCGAGCCGCTCCAGCGCGCTGGCCCGCGGGATGCGAACCCCGTCGCCGGCGAAATGGAATTCAGCCAGGTAGAGGCGGGCGCGGCCTTCATCCTCGGCGAGGAACCGCAGGCCGACGCCGAGCGCGTTCCGCATCCTCTCCCGCCAGCCGCCGGGGACGGTGAAGCCGCTCCGCATCTGCACGCTCAGCTGTACGTCGATACTGGTCCAGACGGCGGCGAAGCAGGCGTCGAGGCTGGGAAAGTGGCGATCGAAGACCACCGGCTCGACTTCCGCCCGTCGGCAGACCGCCTCGGCGTCGAGGGCCGTGTAGCCGACCTCGCCGACCAGTTCCTGGAGGGCGGTGCAGATCCGCCGCCGGTCGCTCATCGGCGACCCGGCGAGGCAGCGATCAGATCCCGGCGACCACCTCGGCGGTCCGCTTCTCCCCCACGTACGGGACGAGCGTCAGCTCCAGCATCGTCGCCAGCAGGCCGGGGATCTGGTCGGCCTCGTCGCGCAGCAGGCGCTGGTGGACCATCCAGACGATCCCGCCGACGATCGAGTCCTCGAGGGTCTCCGGCAGCTCCTCGGCATCGGTCGCCACCTCGCGCCCCTCTGCGAGCATCGGCGTGAAGCTGCGGAGCGCCCGCTCGTAGCGTTCCAGGGCCTTCGGCCCGGCGGTCATCGTCTCGACCAGGCAGATGCGGGCGAGCGCCCGGTTCTCGGTCGACCACTCGAGGAAGGCGGCAAGGCCGGCGCGCACCTGCTCGGGCCACTCCTCCTCGCTCTCCGCCGCCTCGGCGATCCGCCCGCGAGCCTCCTCCACCCCCTCGTCGAAGCCCGCCAGCAGGCAGGCTTCGCGGTTCTCGAAGTTCTCGTAGAAGGTGGTCCGCGCCACCCCGGCGCGCTTGACGATCAGCTCGACCGTGGTGGCCTGGTATCCACGCTCGGCGACAACCTCGGCCAGCGCCGCGAGGATGCGCTCCCGCTGGGTCAGCGACAGCTGCTCGACCTGCAGCAGATCCTGCCCCGGGGGCATGCGCTCCAGATGCCCGGGCAGCGTCTCCATAACGCGAGGATAGCGAGCACTGAAGAGCCCTCGACCAACCGCCGGCCCCTGCGCCCTCCCCTGTCGATCGCTTTTGCATACTTTCTTACCCTGTCAGACTTATATGTACCTGCATGCACGCTATCGTTTTTCGAGGCCTCGGGAGGCGCCCTGCGGGAAGACGAAAGGCGCAGAGCGCCCCGGGGAGGGGGAAGCTCCCCGGGGCACGCAATTCCTGCGCTCTGGGGGGCCGAGCCGTCCAGGGAAGACGGACGGCCCCGGGTTGGCTGATCAGCCGTTTTTGCCCGCCCGCTTGCCTTTCTTGCCGCACTGCGGCTTCACGAGGGGCCGGAAGTCCCTGGTCTTGCCGTTCTGACCCTCGAACCGCGCGGTGGCGCGGCCGGGGTAGCGGCAGATGTCGCGAGAGTTTTCCAGCAGGCCCTTCTTGCCGCCCTGCATGGTGAGGACGAACTTGGTCACAGGGGCGTCGGGGACGAAGTCGAAGGTGTTGCGGATGCCGCCGTGGACCGAGTCGATGCGGCCGACCAGGTCGACCGCGATCTGCCCGCGCAGCGCCGCCACCAGGTCCGGCAGGGTGTGGTTGGAGGAGCGCAGGTAGACCGGCCCTTCCAGCGGCTTCTCGAGCAGCGGGCTGAAGGCGCGGGCGTAGCCGTAGACCGAGCCCCTCGGGCACTGGTCGGCGGCGAACTGCACCCGGGTGCAGATGGTGCGGATGTGGGCCTGGCCGAGGAACTCCGAGCGCGGGAAGGCGACGGAGGCGCGGTCGATGTTGGCGCCCGGGGGCATCTTCAGCTCCGCCCGCAGGGCCGGGAAGTCGGAGCGGTGGGTGCCGCCCTTCAGCCGCAGGCTCAGCTTCGGCTTGAAGCGCAGCCGCGAGCAGTTGGCGACCTGGAAGCGCTCCGAGCGGTGCGCGGAGGCGCCGCCGCTGCCGCTGACGTCGGCCTCGATCGCCATCGGGTCGCAGCTGGTCGGGTTGAGGATGAACTGGGGCCGGTCGAGGAGGATCCGCACGTCCCTCAGGTCCAGGGCGATGCCGTGGACGAAGAGCGGCAGCGGGTCCGAGGCCGCGGTGATGCGGAGCGTCTCCGGGTCAACCCGCAGGGCGGTGCGGACGACGACGCTGCCGAGGTCGAGCGGGCCGGCGACGGCCGGGGTGACGATCGCCAGCGAGAGCGGCGCCCCCTTATATGGACCGGCGAGGTAGGCGCGGCCGGTCTCGAGGAAGAAGGGGGCCGGGCCGGCGCCGGAGCCGACCGTGACCTTGCCGACCTGGCTCGCGGCCGGGCAGGCCGGGGTGGCGAGCTCGGCGACGCCGGTCCCCGCCGCAGTGGAGACGCCGGCCAGCGCCGCCTCCGGGCAGTAGGGGATGCCGGCGAGCTTGCCGAGCAGGCCCTCGGGGAAGGTGGCGGAGACGCCGGTCAGCCGCTGGGTGCCGTCGTCGCGGGTGAGGCGCATAACGAGTGGGGTGTAGGCGCCGCCGATCGGGTTCACGGTCCCGGCCTTGAAGCCGGGGTCGAAGCCGCCGGTCGGGCAGGGCCCGCCGCCGGGGCCGGAGGTGATCTCGTACTCGCTCTTGCGGTGGACTTCTTCGCCGGGCCGCGCGTAGGGCGTGAAGACCGCCTGCGTCGTCGCCGTGCCGCAGCTCGGCGGGTTGATCACCGGCGCCCGCGGGCCCTCCTTGAAGTGGAGGCTGTAGCGGTTGAACGGCAGCTGCGGGTTGTCGTCGAAGATCGTCCTCAGCTGCCCGGTCTCGGGGTCGCGCTCGACGTGGGCGAAGAGCTTGATCAGCACCCCCGAGCCCTTGGCGACGGTGTAGAAGCCGAGCAGCGACCCGTTCGGGTTGTCGAACTGCTTGGCCTGGTAGATCTTGCCGACGAGCAGGTCGTCGAGCTGCGGGCTGTCGATTTCGACCGTGCCGATGATCGAGGAGTCCGGGCACTTCGGATCTTCGGTGTTGTCGAGGCCGACATCGGCCAAGGAGCAACCGGTGAGCCCACCGGCAGCGGCGGGATTGACCGTCATCCCCTGCGGCAGGATCGTTTCCGCCGTCCGCAGGTCCGACTGCGCGATCGCATTCGGCCGCGTCAGCGCCTCCTGGGGCATGTAGAGGTCGAAGTCGAGCCCGGTCGGCGAGTCCGCTTCGCTGCTCGTGCCCCGCGCTTCGAACAGCGGTTCGAAGGGCACCTCCTCGCAGCCGGTGATCCCCACCTGTGGGCCCCAGAAGCTCTCGGGGTAGGGGTAGCCGAGCCCTTCGTGGGTGTAGGTGGTCCTCTCCTGCCAGACGCCCGGGTGCTCCCAGGAGTCGATCCGCAGGGTGGTCGGCAGACCTTCGTCGGGAGAGGCGGTGCAGGAGGTGGGGTTGCGGAAGAAGGCGGCCGGTTCGGCGTCGGAGGTGCAGGTTGGGCCGGGGTTCGACAGGTATGGACTGTATTCGCCCGGACAACCGCGCTCGCCATCGTGGCTTGGGTCCGCTGGCACTCCCCAGAAGGTAATGGTGCCACCCACGGTCTGTACCGCCTCGGGCACGTTGGCGGAGGTGACGGTAAGGCCATAGTCGCCATCGCTGCGAACCGCGGCGTTGAGGGTGACGACCGAGCCGAGGATGTTGAACCCGAACCGCGCCGGGGTATCCGGCGGTGCAACCAGGTTGTAGATCGGAAGCGGCCCCTGAAAGCCCGGCAGTGCGATTGAATCGGTGCGGATCAGGGCGGTGCCGACCTGCGACTCGGGCGGGCAAAAGGGTTTCGATTCGGCGTTATCGCTATTTGCCAGCTGCTCGGCGGAGCACTTGACAACCCCCCGCGGGACACCGATGAACCCGGGCGGGAGTTCGGAGACGATGTCCTTGACCGGCTCAGAGGGAGTAGGCGAGCCCACGGCGGGCCGGGGATCAGCGACGGAGTTGAATTCAAAGGTCGTCGTGTACGAGTACGGATGATCGGCCGCCTGGGAATCCGAGCCGCCACCTGGCTCGAAGGCCGTGCCGACGTCGAAGGCCGAGATGCCGAATCCTGGCGGGGAGGGTGCGACTTCGATCGGCACCACCGTCGAGTCTTCCCCGCCTCCCCCTCCGGAGACATGCAATTGAGCCAGATAAATGCCGGAGGCTCCGTCGTCGATGTGAAGGGCGGCATTGAGGACCAATTGGTAAGTCAAAAGCCGGGGCGATGCGAGTTCAGAGGATTCACATTGGATGGAGTTGGAAGACACGGTGCATGGGGAGTATCCAATCGTGGCGCTGACGGCGGTGACGTCGCTGGGCAGATCGACTTCCACCGTGAAGGTGCCCGAATTCGCCTCGTCACCGATGTTGACGACCTGTGCGGTGATGGGCGTGTTCTGACCCGCAGCCGCAGTCGTCGGCCCATAGCCCTCGATCCGCCAGACCGGGCCCGCTGCGCTCGAGGAGGACACCGAGACCACCAGGAACAACGCGCTGAGTACGGTGGCAATACCAAGGCGGCGGGTCATCGGACGGTCCTCCGGTTGCGGTTGGCGGCTCGGTGCTTCTTCGGGTGATGGCGCTTCACGCAGCGCACCTTGCCGTTGGGAGCAGTGATTCTCCGCTTGCCCCTGCGACACGGTTTCCGCGACGGATTCTCAGGATTGCCTTGACCGGCAACCTGAGCGCTGCCGACATCGGCGCTCGAGGGAAGGCCGCCGAGGGCCCCTTGGCACGATTCCCCGCCGCAGTCTGGCGGTATCACGGGTTCTGGAAAGCCACCGCCGACCCTAACGTCGTACAGGTCCCCGTTCTGGTCAATGTCCCAGTCGGTCAGTTGCTCGCGGGTGGCCAGGAAGACGTCTTCTCCTTCCTTGCTGGCATCCAAGAAGTAGGAGTCGGCTTTCTCGGTTCCCGTCGAGAGGAGATGGTTCGTCGCCGTCGGCACGTCGTAGAGATAGGCGTCTACGCGGCCATTCGTGTCCTCGGGCACCAATGAATCGCGGGTGTTGAAGAAGATCCGGTTGCCGTCATCTGAGAGCGCGTGACTTAGATGGAAGGTACGGAGCGAAGCGCCCGTCCCTTCTTGGGCATAGGGCAGAGCATGGCTCGTGGCGGGCCCACCGTCGGGTCTGCATGAAGCGCAGGCGAGCTGTTGGTTGTTTGCGTCGTACGTATATAGCTCGACACACGGCCTGCTCCCTTTGACGAAATGCAACACACTGAGGTCGCACTCGGTGCCGTGGTTATATCCAGTGAGGGATGCTCCGCTCCTGGCAAGAAAGAGAAGGTGATCTCCGTCCGGGCTGACGCGGGCATGGAGCGGTTCCAGGCCGTTCCACACCCCTGGGAGATTCGTAATGCGGTCATCGCTCCCTGATAGTTCTGCAATGAAGGTCACTGATCCGTTTTGCCACAGGTATAGGCCTACATTATTGCCACTGCTGCCAAGCGCAGCTAGCGGTTCTTGGCCGGGCACTATTTGGCCCGCGCTGATGAAGTAGACGTAATCACCATCGGCACTGGCCCCAATTACCCCGAAGGTGCCGTTCGGCTGGTCGGCCGGATTGCGGTCAGCGGAGATCCGGGTCAGGTGATGACGATCAGTGTCGGCCTCAGCCCTCCACATGTAGAGATCGAGAACCTCGTCATGATCGGAGTCGAGGAGCTGCTCACTAGTCGTGAAGAACACCCGTTCGCCGTCGCTGCTCGCATCCCAGTACCGTGCGGGCAGCGTTGCGTCAGGGTTGGTCTTCTCTGATGCGCTTACCGGTACGGTCGTGCTCCCATCAACCCTCTCGTAAAGGCGCCCTTGACGCGGCGGAGAACCGATCGACTGATCCCGCCAGGTGAAGACGATGCGCGAGCCGTCCGCCGAGATCGTGTGTCGGGTGTACAGTGCCTCGATGGCGCCCTGACCCGCATAGGAGTTGGTCGTATAACAAGGTGGACTGCCGCATGCTGAATCGGGGAGCACACCGACGAGGCGTACTTCATCCCCCACCGACTCGTAGAGGTTCGGGGTAAACATCGTGGCGCCAGGCGCCAACGCGAGGTAGGACTCGAAGATGACATGCGAGAGATCGGACGATGCCCCGGCATACGCGGGAGAGAGAATCCCGAATTTTTTGGGCAACACGGGGGTCTGCGAATGAGTCACGAGACGGTAGCTCCCGACTCCTGGGGTCCGAATGTCGTCGCGGACGTAGAGGTTGGTGGCTTCGGCGACGTTGGGATCGTCCGTGAGCGGTGACCAAGCGTAGACCAGGCCCGCAGAAAGATCGTCGGAAAAGTCCCGATAGAGGGGTAGTAGGCCCTGGAGCGAGGCAACGGTGGTCTGCGCCTCCTGCTTCGGCGTGATCGCGTGGACGTTCCACCCGTTTCCACCCGGCGAGGGATCGGTCGAACGCTGCCCCATGTACTCCACCTCGACGCCGGTCCCCTGGACGTCGGCGAAGCCCTGCAGCGAGGAGAAGGTGACGGCGTCTCCGTCGGCAGCCGCGAAGGTGCGCGTGCTGTGGGCCATCACATCGCCGCCCAGCTTCTGCGGTGGGGAGACCATCTCGTAGGCGCGGCATTCGGGGAGGAAGGTCGACCGCTGTTCCTCGCGCAGTTCTTCGTTCGCGCAGCTCTGTTTCTGCTCTTCGGCCGGGGTGACGAAAACGCTGTCTTCGCTGGTGCCCGTTCCGGCGCCGTTGGTGGCGGCAACTTGGAAGTGGAAAATTTTGCCTTTCTCAAGTCCGGCGAGCTTGACGGTGACCAGCTGCGCTTCGTTGTCGGTCGTGGGGGTGGTTTCACAGGGGGCGCTCTCGCCGTAGCCGGTGCTCAGGCCGTAGTCGAAGCGGCACTCGCTGATGGCGGAGTTGCGGGGGTTGACGTAGGCACGGACCAGGACCGAACCGTCGGCTTCGGGGGTGTTGGTGCCGGTTCCGATTTCAGGAGCGATCGCGTCGGTGGTGAAGGAGGCGAGGACGGTTTCGGTTTCCTCGCCGCCGGCGTTGGTGGCGTGGAGGGTGAGGTCGTAGCTCTTGTTCGGCTCGAGGCCGGTGAGGTCGGCTGAGACTTCGGCCGGGTCGTCGTCGGCTGCGAGGTCCCCATCGCCGGGGCCGTCGAATTTGCATTCGGGGCTGCAGCTGAAGCTCCAGTGGGTGGCGAAGGCGCCGTTGATCGCTTCTTCTTCGCCGCCGCCGCCTTCCAGTTCGGAGGCGTCCTTGGGGGCGTTGGGGTTGACGAGGCCGGAGACGTGGGCGGTGCTGTCGGTCACCGCCGAGGAGGCGAGGCCGGAGACGGTCGGCTTGGCGACCGGGTCGGTTTCGAAGGTTCCCGCCATTTCGTCGGCGTCGCTGCCGCCGAGGTTGGAGGCGACGAGGCGCAGGTGGTAGACGCTTCCGGGCGCGAGGCCGGCGAGCCCGGCTTCGACCGCGACCGGCTGGGTGCCCTGGCCGGTCACCGGTTCGGCGTTGCAGCCGACAGCTGGGGCGCCTTCGGTGGGGAAGCTATTGCCTTCGTTGACGAACTGTTCGTCGGTGAGGTACTCGAAGCGGCAGGAGTTGGTGTTGAAGGCTTCGTCTGCGTTTGCGATTTCGACTTCGCCGGTTGCCTTGGCGGTGGTGTAGGCGACTTCGGCGGAGTTGACGTTGGAGACCGCGGGCGGGGTCACTTCTTTGGTCGTGAAGGTGCTCGCGGCGACGGCCTCGGAGAAGCCGTCGCCGTTTTCGGCCTGCAGGCGCAGGTAGTAGGTCGTGTTGGGCGCCAGGCCGGTGAGCTGGCCGCTCACCGGTTCGGAGGCTTCGGTGAAGTTTTCGATCCCGGTGGCCGCATCGGAGAAATCGGCCTGGGTCGCGTACTGGAAGCGGTAGGTCGTCCCCTGCCCTTCCGGGTTTACCGTCCCTTCCACGTCGGCGGTGGTGTAGCCGACGTTGGTGGCGTCTTCGACCGAGACGACGGGAGCCACCGCGGACGCAAGGGTGGTGCCGAGAGCAAGGGCGGCAAGGGTGCAGGCGGCGATGATCAGCGCCCGGCGGCGGTGGCCGAAGAAGGTGGCGATGCGTGCCCTTGAGTTCACTTTCTCTCCTCTGATCCCTGGCCGTCCCTGCCGCGATCCGCTCCCTGCGGTTCCCTGGCTTGCGGTGGCCTTTTTCTTGCTCTGCGGAATTTGAACAAAGACGTCTTGTCAGAAACGATTGTGTTCCCGCGTGGGAAGATGAGAACAGATCGTGACCGAACTGTCAAGTCCGCACTTTGGCCCGGTGGAAGCCGGCCGGTAACTCGACACCGATTTATGGCTTATTAGAGCCGAAAACGTGCAGTTTTCTGGATATACACAAGATAGGTGAAGAAATTGGCCCTACCATTGTTTTCTTCCAAAACCGGCCTTTCCGGAGGTGAGAGATGGCGGGATATGGTCCGGCAGAGATGGTCCGGACCCCGTGGGGCGACGCGAGCGAGCTGCGGGCGCGGATGCTGCGCCCTGGGCCCGGCACCCCGCCCGAGGCGGTCGAGCGCAACCAGCGCGAGCGGCTCTTCGCGGCGATGGTGGCGACGGTCGCCGAGAAGGGCTACGAGGCGACCCGGGTCGAGGATCTCGAAGCCCTCTCGGGGGTCTCCCGCAGCACCTTCTACCGGCTCTACCCGGACAAGCAGGCCTGCTTCCTCGCCGCGATCGAGGCGCTGGTCGAGCCCACCGTCGCCATCGGCTCGATGCCCGCCGAGGCATTCGGCCTCGACGCCGCCCGGACCGCCTTCGGCGCCTTCGTCGAGCTGATCGCCCGGCAGGCGGCGGCGGCGCGGATGTGCTTCGTCGAGCTCTTCGCCGCCGGCCCGGAGGCGATGGAGGTGGCCGACCGGGCGATGGACGCCTTCGAGGGGCTGATGCAGAAGTCCCTGGAACAGATCCCGGGGCGCGAGCAGATGCCGGGGCCGATCGCGCGGGCGATGGTCGGCGGCCTGCGCAAGATCATCCACACCCGCCTCTACAGGGGCGAAGAGGACACGCTCGAGGACCTGATCCAGCCGATGTGGGAGTGGGGGATCTCCTACCTGCCGCCGCCGCGGCCGCTGCGGCGGCCGCGCTGGAGCGGCAAGGTCGCCAGCCGCCCGCACCTCGGCGTCGAGCCGGCCGAGCGGCTGCTGCGGGCGACCGCGCAGGCGGTGGTCGAGAAGGGGTACCCGGAGACCAAGGTCTCCGACATCGCCGAGCGCGCCTCCACCTCCCACCGCACCTTCTACGAGCACTTCG
>Ga0157284_10000037_pt1 | contig 17666 bp, 12 predicted proteins | sample NitcycUS059202B1_FD_108392 | JGI IMG/M metagenome (GOLD analysis project Ga0157284, IMG submission 108392) | Soil microbial communities from Arlington Agricultural Research Station in Wisconsin, USA - Nitrogen cycling UWRJ-S059-202B-1 | ecosystem: Environmental > Terrestrial > Soil >... | reverse complement strand
GTCAACGACGACCGATTCTTCGGTGCATTTGCTGAACGACAGGGTGCTGATCGGCCCGCTCACGGCGGCACCGGTGAACACGGTGGTGGTGCCGTTCACGTTTGATTCGGTGCATGTATTGGCGAATGCTTCACCTGTGGTCCGCAGGACGGCCGAGGTGCCGGATTTGAGGCTCGCCGTGATTTCAACGGCCGAGTTTTTCGCCGCACCGCCGACCTCGAGTGTGGTCGCCGAAGCGCTGCTGGCGGCAAAGGCCGACAGGGCCATGGCGGCCAGCGCGGCGAGGCCGAGCATCTTCAGATACTTCATGTCTTTTCTCCTTGGTCCGGCGCTTAGCGCCGGTTCGTATGACCTGGGCAGAGACGGCTTTCCCTAACCGCCTCCGCTGCATCGGGTGGGTACTAGCCCGATGCCCAATTCCTACCAGGGCTCTTGCTGATCAGTCAAAGGTTTTTTGGTGACGAGGTGATTACGCAAAATGTGTCACCAATCTTTGTCGGGAATGGCAGAATCCAAGGCCCTCTTTAGGAACGGTCGGAGTAGTTATTGCATTCAAAGAACTTGCGTGTAAGCTGGCTCTCGATCACGGTCCAGAGGAGGGGGATGGCGACCAGTTACGGGGGAAGCGAAGCGATCGCTCGCGCACCGAAGGAGGCAGCTGCCTCGATCGGAGAGATCCTGCGTCTGCTCAGCGCCGGTGCGACCGGGGCGATCCTGCTCGCGCTCGGCGAGGGGCCGATGCAGACCAAGGTGCTGACGCATCGGGTTCGCGGCTACACGCCGCGCACGGTCTACCGCTATCTCCCCAAGCTCGCGCAGCTGGGGGTCCTGGAACGCGACGACGAGCCCGGGGGGCGGCCGCGCGTCATCCACACACTGCGCGAAGGAGAGGGCGACGAGCTCTGCGACCTGATCAACCGCTTCGCCAGGGCCTCGATGACGCAGCTTCCCGACGGGCAAGTCAAGCCGGAAGCGTGGGCGTCCCTGGGCCTGTTGGCCGACCTCTGGGAGGCGGGCGTGGTCGAGGAGTTGAGCCGGGGACCTAAGTCTCCGACCGAGCTGGCGCGAGGGCTGGATGCCCTGAGCTACCACCAGCTGAGCCGGCGCATCAGCCAGTTCGAGGAATCCGGCTTCTTCGCCGCCACGACCAAGGGGCGGCGGCGGCGGGACCGCTACTCGCTGACGCCGAAAGCGCGGCGGACGATGGGCTTGATCGCCGGCATCGGCCGCTGGCGCCAGCGGCACCTCCCGACCGCGGAAGATGCCGGCCTGACGCCCGCGGAGATGGCGACGGTGCTGCGAGCGGTCTTTCCCCTCACGGGCGTGGGAGGAGACAGCAGGGAGGTCGAGGTGGAAACGCGCGCGGACGGATCGGTTCGGGTTCGGTGCCGGGAGGTCAGCCGCAACTGCGCCGCCGGCGAGGTCGAGGACTGGATGGCGGTCCTGCTCGACGGGGATCTTCGAGTGGAAGCGGGCGGCGACCCCCGCGTCGTCGAGCGCTGCCTCGCCGAGCTGCACGAGGCGCTCTGGACGCCTAGCCCTTTCTAGCGCTGGCGAAGATCTCGAACTGGTTCTCGGTCGGTTCCTTCGGCCGGCCGTTGCCGTGGAAGATGCGCTCCAGGGTCATCCCAACCGAGTCGTAGATCCCGCGCAGCTCGTCGACCGTGTAGAGGCGCTGGCGGAATTCGATCCGCTTGTCCAGGTTCTCCAGCACCTCGCCGAAGCGGACCGGGATCATCGCCCCTTCCATGTAGCTGTTCTTCTTGTTCCAGCGGTGCTCGACCAGTTCGACCATGCTCTCGCTGGGGATCCAGGAGCGCTGCGGCAGGCGGGCGCGGGCGTAGAGGATGTTGGGGACCTGGATCAGGTTCTGGCCGCCGGGCTTCAGGGCGCGGGAGATCACCTCGAAGGTCTTGTGGTTCTCCTCGTCGGTCTCGAAGTAGCCGACGGCGCCGTCGTTGAGGTTGAGGACGATGTCGAACTCGCCGTCGTAGTCGAGCTCACGCAGGTCGCCCTGGACGAACTCGGCCTCGAGCCCCTGCTCGGCGGCGTCCTTGCGGGCGATCTCCACCAGTTCCTCGCCGATCTCGACGCCGACCACCGAGAAGCCCTGGCGCACCAGCTCCAGCGAGTGGCGGCCGGTCCCGCAGGCGAGGTCGAGGATCCGCTCGCCGCCCTGTGGCCGCAGCATCGTCAGCGCCCGCTTGATTTCCGACTCGGTCCGCTCGGTCCAGGCCATGTCGGCGCTCATCCCCGTGAACGCCGTCTCGTACCAGTCCTGCGGAATCTCCTCCTGAAGAACCGTCATCTCCCACTCCCTCGCTGGCTTCCCATTGCACAGGAAAGCTTAAAAGATCAGGACCTGTGCTGCTTCTCCTCGCGATGGTGCCGCCGCACGAGCGGAGCGACGTAGCCGATCAGCGCCCCGATCAGGGTGGCCAGCAGGATGACGACGATCAGCGGCGCCTTGAAGCTGGCGAAGAGGACCTCGAAGCTGACCTCCTGCGAGTTCTGCAGGGCGACGATCAGGACGAGAGCGCTGAGGATGCCGACGAGCCAAGCGCGCCAGTTGACCGGCTTCTTCTCCTGCTGCATCGCACGATCCTATTCCCCGCAATCCGGCAGACTTAAGCCCGATGGGAACCGCGCAACGCCCCGACCCCACCGAGTCGGTCCGCCACCAGCTGCGGCCGCTGTTCGACCAGATCGTGATCAAGGAGCTGGACCAGGACCGGGTGCGGCGCTCCGGACTGGTGGTGCCGCCGGGCACCCACGAGCCGCCGCCCGAGCAGGGAATCGTCCTCGCGGTGGGACCGGGCCTCGACTGGTGGGCCGGCGCCGGCGTCGAGATGCCGGTACAGCCCGGCGACCACGTCGTCTTCCCATCGAGCGCCGGCGTCTGGGTCGAAGTCGACGAGGAGCGCCTCCTCGTCTGCCGGGTGACGCAGATCCTCGGCGTGCTCGAGTCGATGGCGCTTGAGCGGAGCTAGGGTGGTCGGCCGATAGAGAAGTGGCCGCTGCGGCCCGTTGATCACATGCACCACCGCAACTTGTTCTTGCTAATGCAGAAGGGCCAGGGGCGCTTGCCCCCGGCCCTTCTAAATGAGTCGGCTCGTTCAGCCGTAGTTGACCTGACCGGACTTCACATCAGCTCGAACACAGAGGTTCTGAGGACGGACATGCCGTGACAGCCCAGCTACCGTAGCCGTAGGTTTCTGCGGAAGCATCGGCGGGCACAAATTCTCCAATCCATCCGCTGCGCCTGTCAATCGACTCCATGATGGTGCCTACTTCGTTTGGACCGTTGGCGTTAGTCAGATTGCTGACGTAAATGCACAATTTGCCGGGGGCCGCTTTAGGTTCTTTAGCTGACCCCGGACACGCCGTCGTGGGATCTCCACTGACAAACTCGGCTTCACTAGGAGCGCGGGGCATTCGCAGAGGGAAATTGATTTCCAGATAGTCAGCCACACCCTTACTCAAGATTGACCAATCTCCGGTTAGGGTGGCGCCGAATGGAAGTACGCAAACCGGATTCGCAGCACTACAAGCCCCGTCTTCCCCGTCTTTTCCTGCATCACCTGGCAGGCCTTGAGAACCTTCTTTTCCAGCTGGCCCTTGCGGTCCGGCGGGCCCCTGAGGGCCGGCCGGCCCTAGCTTACCGGCATATTTCTTCGCGATTTTGATGACTTCCCGCTTTTGCGTAGAAGTGAGCTTTGCCGCAGCAAGAGCGGTGCCCGCAAGGGCTGCGATCAAAGCGATAATCGCAACGATTAGCCCGGCCGTTCCTAACCTGGCATGAATTCGAGACATCATGTCCCTTCCCGTCCCTTTCTTAGTAGCCGCTCCTGCTAAAGGCAGAAGCCCCCAATACCCTCACGGTAAAGATCGCATTTCCTTTGTCAAGGTGGGTGAGCGCCTGTGCGGGTGACAACATCTGTCATTCATCACTGCTGCAAAGGTTATTGAGTACATTGGGAAAGATAACTCTGCTTATAGGTCAGGAGATAGGTGAATGACACGACATGTAACTCCAAGAATCGTCGCGCTGGTCTTATGTGGTGTCCTTACCGCTACAGCTCTTACGAGCTGCGGTACGGGAAATAGTGAAAGCGGTAGCACGGCATCGGTGGCCTTGACGCGATCCCAATTCATCCGGCAGGCCAATCAGCTCTGTCAGCGAGCCATGGCAGAAAAGGATGGCGCGGTGAGTTCGACGTTGAAAGATTTACCGCCGAGGGTAGAGAATGCGCCATCGCGGGAGGATCTCACGCGGGTAGCTGAACAGGCCGTGCTCCCCGCGTACAAACGGGCAGTTGATCAGCTCAAAAACCTAGGGCTGCCGAGGGAAAACAAAAGTCAGGCCCGGAAAGTAATCATGAGATTTGAAGCGGCCCTTGAGGCAGCTGAAGCTGAACCGCTCATGTTAGTAAGATCCAATCCGTTTGTATATGCAGACGAAGCAGCTCACTCTTACGGGCTAGGCCTGTGCAACCTATAACTGCATCACCACCCTTAAAGGGAATGCTGGCACTCGTGATGACGGTTATTCCGACTGTGTTGCTTATCAGCAGCTGTGGAGCGGGCGACCTCACTGAGATGTCCACTGGAGTTGGAGCCTCAGCTCCGAGGACCACCGTCCCTGGGGTCGTCAGCCGCCAAGCTTTTGTGGACACTGCGAAAAGGATTTGTAAGAGGGCCAACGATCAACGCAATCGAGAGAGCATCACGTTTCTCGAACGACGAGCGCAGGCTACCGGTGAACCGCTGGGAACGGTGGGAGGGGTTGAACTAGTACAAGAGGTAGTGGTGCCCTCTTTGCGTCGCGAGGTTGGACTTCTGGAAGAGATTGGGTTCCCGAAGGGAAAAGCATATGACATCGAAGCGCTTTGGCAGACTCTCCGGATTGCCCTGCATGAAGTCGAAACTGAGGGTATTTATGCTTGGCGATCGGCGAAATTACTACCCGCTTTTCGCAACCAAGCACGGCCCTTCGGGCTGGAGCTCTGTATCAGTAATTAGGAGTAGCTGACATGGCCGAATCGTTGTTGACTACCCTAGAGCCCTTATTCCCCAGTAGACGTGCCCCCTCGCCCTGGGTTCCGGGCGCAATAACCGCGAATTCGTTGCGCCCGATCCGGGCACCCTCCGGGCGGACCGCCGCCGACCTCTTTTATGAGCGCTACTGACTAGTCGGCTAAGCGGCTTCCGACGACAGGACGGGCTCGGGTTCACCCTCCGGTGGCAAGGGCATCTCCTCGGGCCGCGGAGAGCGGAGGACGAAGATGGCGATTGCCACCGCGATTGCCGCCAGGCCAGCGCCGATCAAGTATGCGACGTGGTAGCCAGAGTTGAGCGCCTGCAATTGCCCCTCGCCGGCGGCGAGCAGCGCATTGGTGCGCTCGGTCGAGAGGGTTGCCAGGACGGCGAGGCCGATCGAGCCGCCCACCTGCATGCTGGTGTTGACCAGGCCAGAGGCAAGGCCGGCGTCCTCGGGCGTCGCCCCCGACATCGCCAGGGTCATGATCGCCGGGAACGAAGTGCCGACGCCGACGCCGATCAGCAGGAAGGGCGGCAGCAGGTCGGTTAGGTAGTTCCCGTCGACCGGCGTCCGAGCGAAGAGGAGGAGGGCGACGACGACCAGGCAGACGCCCGGGATCAAGGTCGTGCGGGGACCGAAGCGCATGATCAGTTTTTCGGAGAAGCCGAGTGAGAGCGAGCCCATAACGATCGTCGTCGGCAGGAAGGCGAGGCCGACCTCGAGCGGGCTGTAGCCAAGCACCCGCTGCAGGTAGAGGGCGCCGAGGAAGAACATCCCGAACATGCCGGCGACGAGCAGCGCCTGCAGGACGTTGGAGCCGGCGACGTTGCGCGAGCGGAAGAGTCGCAGCGGCATCAGCGGGTTCGGGATTCGGGCCTGACGGAAGATGAACGCCGCCAGCAGGACCGCGGAGATCGCGCTGAGGATGAGGGTGCGGCTGTCGCCCCAGCCCCACTTCTCGATCTGCAGGATCGTGAAGACGCCGAGCATCAGCGAGCTGGTCAGCAACACGGCCCCGGGAAAGTCGGCGCCGGCGCTGAGACCGATCCCGTCCGGGTTGGCGACGAGGCGCCGGGCGAGGAAGGCGACTGCGATCCCGATCGGCAGGTTGATGAAGAAGATCCAGTGCCAACTGATCGCGTCGGTGAGGACGCCGCCGAGCAGGAGACCGATCGAGCCGCCCGCGGAGGCGACGAACCCGTAGACGCCAATCGCCCTCGCCTGGTCGGCCGACTGGGGAAACATCGTCACGATCATCCCGAGGATCACTGCCGAGGCGAGCGCTCCGCCGAAACCCTGGATGAAGCGTGCGCCGACCAGCATCTCCTGGTTCTGCGAGGCGGCGCAGAGGAGCGAGGCGGCGGTGAAGACCGTCAGCCCGACGAGGAAGACGCGCCGCTGGCCCAGCAGGTCCCCCATCCGCCCGGCCAGGAGCAGCAGCCCGCCGAAGGGGATCATGTAGGCGTTGATCACCCAGGCGAGGTTGTTCTGGGAGAAGCCGAGATCGTCCTGGATCGAGGGCAGGGCGACGTTGACGATCGTCGCGTCGAGGACGATCATCAGCATCCCCGCGCAGAGGACGTAGAGGGCAAGCCAACGGGTGCGGTCGTTTTCAGTGGTGTTCATGCAAGTAGGGCTCCTGGACTGGACTGGGGGAAACTAATCGCCGTCTGCGCGAGTCGATGTGATCTACGTCAATCGACTCGATCCGGCGGGCCGAAGCGCCGGAAAACGGCCTCCGCGCAGCGGGGGTCTGCGGCGCGGTCGGGTCACCGAGAATAACCATCTTCGGTGTCCGCGGGGCGAACGATGAAGGCGGCCACTTCGCGGATCCTGCCATCCACCAGGGTGAGCACGCCAAGCGAGAACGGAATGTGCGTCTTCCTGTACTCCATCTTGGGGCAAGCACCAACGGCGAATTAGCCATGTAGTCCTCAATGACCATCTCCCCGAAGCATCGCCGAGCGAGCGGCGCGCGCCACCGCTCAGACTGGCGGTCCTCATCGATCTTGGGTGCCGGAGGTGGCTATTTCTCCCCGAGGAACGGAAGAGGCGAGACGAACTCAGCGGCTCAGCGAGCCATTTCGGTGATCACACAAAACCCCCACCTGCGGATGACCTGCCTCGACGCGGCCATTCTGCGCCTTCAAGACGGTGCTGGCATGATCAGTTCCCGGGCAAATATTCTCGGAGTTCACTAGCAAGCTCTTCGCGCCGCCCTTCATGCGCAGGACAAAGCGGGAGACAGGCGCGTCTGGGATCTGCTCGAAAGTAGTTCGGATGCCACCCTTATGTGAGTCGATCCGCCCGACGAGATCGATCTCTATTTGGCCACGGAGGGCTACGACGAGGTCTGGGAGCGGATGATCCGAGGAGCGGAGATAGACCGGGCCTCGAAGGGGCTTTGAGAGCAATGGGGTCCATGCCTTGGCATACCCATAAACAGAACGCTTAGGGCAATCCTGAGCTGCAAATCGCACTCGCGTGCAAATGGTGCCTATGTGCTCCTGAGCAAGAAACTCGGAATGAGGAAGGGAGACGGCAGCCTTTTCAAGGCTGGCCTCATGTCTCCTCATTTTGAGAGTCGCCGTAAGTGCAGGGTAGTCACCACGCTTAGTGCCGCCATGAAGGCGCAGGGACAGCTTGGGGCGAAACTTCAGCCTCCTGCAGCTACCGACCTGAAAGCGATCTATGGAACTTGCAGTTGCCCCATGGGTCCCCACCACGTTTGCCTTCACAGCCATCGCTCTGCAGTCCGTGGGATTGAGAGCAAAACGCGGACGGTCGATCACCACATGGATGATCCGATAGAGGATGGTGGCCCCTTCCAGCACCTGTGGAAGGGAGCTCTTGACCGCGACCTTTCCACTTTCGGGATTGATGAAGATTCCTGAACGCACCGCCACCGTACCCAGGTCAAATGGTCCTGCTTTAGCGGGAACAACAGAAATGATGCTGTAGGGGGCGCCTCGATACGGCCCAGCTAGGTAGACAGTGGGTGAGGACCCGCCGGGCTGAGGAAGCCACAGTGGCTCAGGGCCCGCTCCCACCGCCACTACAACCGAGCCGATCCGCGAGCCAGAAGGGCAGATACCAGAGCTAGCACTCGCCTCTGGACAGAGGGGCACATCTCGCAACTTCGCTAGCTCGCCCTGAGGGAGTTCGACATCAAGCTCCTTCACGTTGTCTTCACCATCTTCGCGGGTTAGAGTTATGACTAGCGGTGAAAAGCTGCCGGCCACGGGCCGCGTAACCCCTGCGTTGAGACGGGGTGACAAGCCGCCCCCACAGGCTTCGTCGATCATCATGGGGGCAACCCCGGTGATAGGTCCATCGTTTGACCAAGGCTTGATGTCAAAGGAGGCATCGTGAGTGCCGCATCGCTCTGGGTTCTTCAACGGTGCCTTCGGCCCCCCCCAGAAGTCGAGTATGACTTCTTCGACTGGCAGTTGCGGCAGATCAGCAAAATGAGCGGTCAACTGACCCGTCTCGGGACTGCCGATAACCTCTCCCGGCAGCTTCACGTGCAGGCCGAGGTCGTCGGTGACCAGCCAAAGGCCGAATTGATGGCCAGGTAGGGGCGTTCGCTGGTAGATCGATCCCTGCAGGGGTCGAATCAGCGCCGGTGAGACGATCGTGACCGTGCCAAGCTTCGAGGCGGCAGGACAGTTGGCAGATGCTTCTCGGTGGAAGCCAACCTGCTCCTCCGAGCAAGCCTCCAAGCCATCGGCAGCACTAGCGGAGATCGTCATACCTTCCGGCAGAGTGACGTTGACGTCGCGCATCGTCGCCGTGGCGCGTCGGTTCGGTTCTTCATGCTGAGGAATATGAAGTCTGGCGCGCAAGCCAGTGGGAGCGCCGGCCCGTCGAGTGGTCGAATCGATGCTCAAAGTTGGTTCGAAGGGAAGCCCCTGGCAGCCGATGATTGGGTCCATCGGCGCAGCTGCAGTGAAGATTTGGCCCGGCAGTTGATAGCTGATCGCCGATAGACCGATGGTCTGACCCTGGCAGGCAGAGGGATTAGTTAAGAACGCTCTAGGATCGAGGATGCCGCTAGGGCGTTTTCCCCCGGGGGCTTTGCAGGCGGTTCCGGCTGGGCAGACATTCGCTTCTTCTGGAGTCAGCCGCTGCTCATCGTGGCTTTCGCTAGCCGGATTTCCCCAAATCGTGGTGGTAGCGGAGAGCACCGGTTCGATCCCCGGGGCGTCGTGCACCGTTGCGGTTACTCCATAGTCGCTAGAAGCTCGGATCGAGACATCGATGAAGACGGGGGCGATCCCGGCGAAGAACCCGAAACGTGCGATTTCACGGTCTGGATGTGGGGGTTCTAGGTTGTAGAGGGGCTGGATGCTTTCTTCGTTACTGGAACGGTCGCTTAAAAGGACTTGCACGAGTCCCACCTGCGAGTCCGTGGGGCACTGGCCAAAAGCGACAAACTCACCGGTATTGCATCGGGGAGTCACCAAAGGATTTCCAATCAGGCCAGGAGGAAGGAGAACCGAAGCGGTCTCCAGCCTGGCACCGGTGACGTGTCTGCCTTCTTCGTTGATCCGATGCTTGAAGGTAAACTTCGTAACAAGATCGGGATGCTCTGCGGCGGTGGTGCTAGAAAGGTCACCATCTAAAGAAGCAATTCCGAATTCGCTGAATTCCCCTGCCGCTACCGACGTAGATGGTCCGACCCCAGTCAGGCTTGCGATCACTAAGACAGCCAGGAGCCGCGTTGACATCGACTGCCATTTCATCGTGACGGACCTCGTTTGTGGCGGGTACGGTGACACTTGGTGTGCTTGCGCTGTTTGGCTTTTCGAGAGTGGGCACGGCGACACCGTTTTCTTGGCTTGACATTTCCCTTGCTGCCTCGCGTCGACTGCGGCACCAGTAACGCGTGAGGGACTTCGCCGGTGCCAGTTCGACAGGTGTTCATATCTCCGCAACTCGATCCAGGGACGGACTGGGGAAAGCCGCCGTTCACACGAGCGTCATAGATGGCGGACGCGCCCCCTCCCCCCGCCTCCGGTAACAGTCGGTCCTGGGAAAGGAAGAAGACATCGCTCCCGCTGGGGGGTATTCCCAAAAGGACGTTTGGCTTTGGAGCCGGCGGTTCGGCGGGTGGATATTCAATCGATACACCTGACGAGATAAGGTCAATCGAGTGGCCTGAGCCCGCCGCAAATTCATGCCACTCATAGACGTCGGTGATTTGATCGACGTCGCGACTTACCAGCGGTTCGGAGGTTTCGAAGAAAAGGCGGGTACCGTCCGCGCTTAGGTTGTGAATTAGCGTGGGAGGACGGGCAGTGTTTAGTTCCTGAAAATGCGCATCTGAAGTTGCCGGCTCGGCCAAGGGATTGCAGGAGACACACTGGATCGACTTGCTTTCGTCATCGTAGCGATAGATCTCCGTATGAGCCCCATTGCTGTAAGACGTAAGCTCGGCACGAGACTCAAACGCAAGAACGCGTCCGTCAGGAGTGGTGCGAGAAGCGTTTGCGCCAGGCCCTCGGCCGATGTCTATGTCCCTATCGGGATTGACTACCCAGGTCGTCCAATTCCCCAAGGCAGGTACGCCCACCTTTGCTCCAGACGTGTGCAGTAAGTCGCTTGGCAGAACCGTCGCAACATATTCTGGCGTCGCCCCACTCCACACATACAGGTTCGGTTGTCCATCAGTGCCTTTTGATCCCTCTAGCTGTTTCTGAGAGATGAAGTAAACGTGGGACCCGTCTGCAGAGATATTGACGACCTGACCATCATTGCTGAAATTGATCTGCTCCCTCTGGCCCGATTCCGTATCGAAGCGGAAGATGTTGCCGCTGCTTACATAGAAGAGTGCATCGCCGCTGGCAGATAGACCGGCGTAATCGGCGGGATCTTTGGTCGCCTCCTTCGTCTGTGAGTTATCGAGCCGCACGTACAACGTGCCTCCCACCTTGAAAGCGATGCTACTGCCGTCCGTTGAGGAACCTTGGTACTCGGCGTCTTCACCGGCAGCAAGAGGCTCGTTGCTGGGCAGCAACGAAACTACCTTCGTCGGACCGTCGGGTGAGCGGTCGTAGATTGCGGCAGTACCGGTTGGAGGAGCATCCGGCTCCAGCTGGAGCTTTTTGCATTTGCTGGCCTTCCTTTGGCACCAGATCCCTCCCGTGGTGAAGATCACGTGGTCGCCCCCTGGGCTGATGTAGCGCCCTTGAGCCAAACGTTCCACCCCGAGCTGACCGATTCCGGTGAGCTGGAACGTCCCGTCTGGCCTGCTCAAGTAGTCCCCATCTCCTGCAGCTGCCAGGCTACCGCTATCGATAGCTCCGTTCTGGATCTCGCGGACGTGAGTGAAGGCATACCGATGGTCCGCGGATACTCCGCCTGCTTCTGGGAAGACCGCCTGCTCTCCAGAGGGACTGAGGCGCCGTTGAACTCCCCACCCTGAAGGAGTCCGTTGTGCCTCGTAAATATCGTAGATGCCGGTGGCTCCATCGGACTCTTGCAAAGGTCCCGCTAAAGTCGAATACACGAGGCTGTCGCGGAGGGGACTAGCCAATTCCGTTTCGAACAAGTCATAGACTTCGCTGATCGCGCTCACGTCGAAGAAGCGACGGCCGTTCGAATTTGGGGGGGTCACCAGCTCATAAGCACGGCAGTCAGGCAGCGAGGAAGAGGGGCCATTCCGAACTGCTTCATTGGGACATACCGCAGGAGCTGAGGTAGCGGCAGCGAGGCTTAGCGCAAATGCGCCGAGCACAAAGAAGGCTACCCGCAGGGTCACTGCTTTCTGCCTCTGAGATTGCATATTCGATCCCCTGGTCCTGGCCGGCCAATGCTCCCCACTGGCCCATCGCCATCGACGTTAGGTAGACGATCTGGCTCTGTCAAGCAATACAACCGTAAGGCGGGTGACAGATGTTGCACATGCCCACTTCGTGCTCAACAGTAAAGCAGGAGCCCCGTACCCGGCAGCTCCTGCTTGTCATTGCCTCTCCGCTAGCTAGCTAATTTTGTAGTCAATGAGGTTATATTTGGCATCCAATTTGCCGCTCGACGGGCAAAAGACGTTGCTGTTCTCTCGGGTGAATTCCGGTTCGCCAGTCATCGCCAATGTGGCCGGGACAACATTTGTCGTGAAAGTGCCCACGACCGAGGTCGTACGGTCGTAGATACATTCGCCCACAGCAGTGTGGAGGATGAATGTGAGTGTCTGCGCTGCAGTTGATGTGCAAGCCCTGCCCTGCAATTCCCACTGGTGCGTGGTTTTGGTCGTCTTGATGCACCAATGGCCAGTTCCTCCCTGATCTTTCAGAGCGGGAATTGTCACGGTAACTTCACCAAGGCCATTACTGGAGCATTTCCCGCCCCCCGTGCCGGTGAAGGTAGCGCCTTCGATTGTGCCTTCGATGAGGGTTCCGGTATTTGCGTGCACGGTCCCTGTCATTTCTGAATGAGCGCAGGTCACGTTGACGCCGTTGGAGCCTGTGAAGACGATGCTTTCATCGTTTGTCGCAGTAATTTTACTGCCGACCGACACCGCTTTTCCTGCTGTGTCTGTCAGCACCGGCGAGGCGGAGGCCGCAGCCGGTACGACCGCGAGCGCCACGAGCGCAGCGCAGATCGCGAGGATCTTCTTATGCATGTGAGATACTTCCTTCCTTGATCCGGGTTAACACCCGGGTTTCTTGCTCCCGGGGTGCGCTAGACCCGCTCGCCCTGGGAGCTTCTTTGTTTGCTCAGAAAGAGCAAATCGATTCGAGAGGCGTTCTACAGCGGCTGCCATGGCGATGTCAATGGCAAGGAGGTGACAGCAGTGGAGGGTGACAAATGTCACCCTCGTGTGATCGGCTGCGCCGGAAGGGCTGCTGCCAGAAGTTTTAGATGAGCCAAGAGCAGGAGCCGCGCTACGCGGCTCCTGCTCCTAATTCTTCAGATACGAGGCCAGTTTAACTAGCTGATTTTGTATCCGGTGAGATCGTATTTCGCGTGCAGTTTGCCACTGGAGGGGCAAAGCGCATTGCTGTTCTCACGGGTGAATTCCGGTTCCCCGCCAAGCGTCAGCGTGGCCGGGACCACATTTGTAGTGAAGGTACCGGTCACCGAGCTGGTGCGCGTGTACTGGCATTCGCCCACAGCGGTGTGGAGGATGAATGTAAGGGTGCCGGACGCGGTACCGCAGTTGGCGCCGATCAGTTCGAACGCATCAGCGGTTTTGGTCGTTTTGATGCACCAATGGGAGGTCCCGGCTTTCAGCCCGGGGACTGTAACGCCAACTTCGCCGAGACCGTTGCTGGAGCATTTGCCGCCGCCTGCACCGGTGAAGGTAGCGCTTTCGATTGTGCCTTCGATCAGGGTGCCGGAGTTGGTTTTGACCTGGCCGCCCATGGTCGAGCTGCTGCAGGTGACGTTGACGCCGTTGGAGCCTGTGAAGACGATGCTCCCGTTGTTGACGGCAGTGAGTTTGCTGCCGGTCGCCACGGTGGCCCCTGCTGAGGTTGTAAGCACCGGCGAGGCGGAGGCCGCAGCCGGTACGACCGCGAGCGCCACGAGCGCAGCGCAGATCGCGAGGATCTTCTTATGCATATGAGATACTTCCTTCCTTGTTTCCCGAGTATTCGGGAGATTTGACCCGCTCCCGGGACGGCCAGTGGAATGAGCGTCTCGGGAGCTTTTTGTGATCGCTCAGCATTTGCCGAACGGTTCGTAAGTTTCTACACCGCGGTTTTTTAAAGTCAACCGCTCTCAGGTGACGGGAGAGTTCGGTGACAACTGTCACCCGGCCTCGGGGAAGGAAAAATCCTATTGCGAGTGCCATTTTCCGCGAGGTCGATGAGTCACCCGTAGTTGTTCCCAGAGTCACTGGCAGCGCCGAAAACGGCGTCTATTGTCGCTCGGCGCCCATCCTGGGCGATGCGGAACAAGCTAAGGGCGGGGTAGTGAAGAACGGGCGATCGGTAACGGAGCTGACGACGGCGAACATGCTGCGGCTGCTCAGTGCCGGGGCCAGCGGAGCGATACTGATGGCGCTTGGCGAGGGGCCGCTGCGGACCAAGGAGCTGACGGCGAGGATCGCCGGCTATGCGCCGCGGACCATCTACCGCTACAGCACCAAGCTGGCCCAGCTCGGGCTCGTCGACCGCGACGAGGAGCCGGGTGTTCCTTCGAAGGTCGTCCATACCCTCAGCGAGCCCGGCCGCGAGCTTTTCGACCTGCTCGCCGCCTATGCGAGCGCCTCCCTGAAACGGCTGCCGAACGGCGAGATCGCCCCACTTGACTGGGGGGCGCTGGCCGTCGTCGCCGATTTCTGGGAAACAGGCATCGTCGACGCGCTCAGCCACGAGCCCCGCTCCCTGACCGAGTTGGCCCACCACGAGCACGGCCTCAGTTTTCACCAGATCAGCCGCCGCGCTGCCCTGTTGAGCAGGGACGGGTTCATCGAAGTCGCCGCCGGGAGCGGCAAGGGACGTCGCTACTCGCTGACTCCGAAGGCGCGCCGGGCGACGGGCCTGATCGCCGGCATCGGTCGCTGGCGCCGCCGCCACGTGGTCGCGGAAGGGAGCGGCCTCACCGCCGCGGAAGCGGCCGGTCTGCTGCGGACGGCGCTGCCCTTGGTCGCGCTTCCCGACCACGGCGGCAAGCGCTTCGAGCTGAGGATTGCGCCGGTGGGCAAACGGATGACCGCGGAACCGGTCTGGGCAGCCGTCGAAGGAGACGGAGCAATCGTCAGCTGCCCCGATGCGCTGGAGGAAGTCGACAGTGCCGCCCACGGGGACGTGATGGCCTGGGTCGATTCGGTCCTCGACGGTCCGCGCAACGGGCTGAAGGTGGACGGAGACAGCGAGCTCATCGCCGACTGTTTGCGGGAGTTGCACGCGACCCTGTGGCAGAACGGGAACGGCTCAGCGGCCGCGGCGGCCAAAGCTGTGGCCGCCCGGGGCAACGGCGCGTAGCTCGGCAACCGCCTGTTCCCGCGGCTGCGGCGCGGGGCTGCCCGATTTCGGCGCCGGCGGGTTCGGCTCCAGCGGCGCCAGCTCGGAGACGACGACGTTGACCGTCCCTTCGCGCTGCTCCAGCCGGCCGCGGGCGCGGAGCAGGGGCGCGTTGCGGACGAGGGGACGGTGGCGGTCGTAGACGGGGGGCGGGACGACGAGGTTGACCGCGCCGCGCTCGTCCTCGAGCAGCATGAAGGTGATGCCGTTGGCGGTCTCGGGACGCTGGCGGGCGGTGACCATGCCGGCGATCTCGACCGTGGCGCCGTGGTCGATCTTCGCCAGGTCGGAGCTGCGGACGAGCCTGGGATCGAGCCGCGGGCGCAGCAGCTTCAGCGGGTGCTTCTCCACGCTCATCCCGGTCGAGCGGTAGTCGGCGATCAGCCTCCCCCACTCGCCCAGCGGCTCCAGCTCGGGCGGCGCCGGCGGCTCCATCGGCAACGCCAGCTGGGTGGCCTTGCCGTTCATCTGACCGGCGGCGGTGACGCCGGCCCGCCAGAGCGCCTCGCGCCGGTCGCCCTCCGAGCCGGCGGGGATGCCGTCGAGGGCGCCGGCCCAGGCGAGCCGTTCCAGGCTCGGCAGACCGGCGCCGGCGCGGGAGGCGAGCTCGGCGATCCCCTCGTAGGGCCCGCCGCGCTCGCGCTCGGCGACCAGCGCCTCCACCTCCTCCTTCTTCACCCCCTTCACGTAGCCGAGGCCGACCCGCACCACCAGCCCGCCCCGCACCTCCTCTTCCTCGCGCGGCGTTTCCACGTGGCAGAGGACCTTGCTGCGGTTGGCGTCGGGCGGGGCGACGCGGATCCCTCGGCGCTGGGCCTCGTGGACGAGCGAGTCGGGCGGGTAGAAGCCCATCGGCTGCTCGTTCAGCAGCGAGCAGAGGAACTCGGGGCCGTAGTGGACCCGCAGCCAGGCCGACTGGTAGGCGAGCAGGCCGAAGGCGGCCGAGTGCGCCTTCGGGAAGCCGTAGCCGGAGAAGCCCTGGATCTGGCCCCAGACCCGTTCCGCCACCTCCTCGGAGACGCCGTTGGCGGCGGCGCCGGCGAGGAAGCGCTGGTGGTGCTCGCGGATCGCCTCCTCGGAGCGCTTGCGGCTCATCGCCCGCCGCAGCCCCTCCGCCTCGGAGGAGCTGAAGCTGGCCAGCGCCATCACCGACTCGATCACCTGCTCCTGGAAGACGATCGTCCCCAGCGTCTCCTCCAACACCGGCTCCAGCAGCGGGTGCTCGTAGGGGATCTCGTAGCCGGGGTCCTCGCGCCGCAGCTTGCGCCTCTCCATATAGGGGTGGATGGCGCCGCCCTGGATCGGGCCCGGCCGCACCAGCGCCACCTGCACGATCACGTCGTCGAGGTCGCGCGGCTGGGTCCGCGGCAGCATCTGCATCTGCGCCCGGCTCTCGATCTGGAAGACGCCGGTGGTCTCGGCGGCGCGGATCGATTCGAAGGTCTCCTCGTCGTCGAGCGGGATCCGCGAGAGGTCGAGCCGCTCGCCGCGGGCGCGGCCGATCTCCTCGACGCAGCGCTCGACCGCGGAGAGCATCCCCAGCCCCAGCAGGTCGATCTTGAGGAAGCCGGCATCGGCGCAGGAGTCCTTGTCCCACTGCACGGTTTGGCGCCCCACCATCGCGGCGGGCACGACCGGGCAGACGTCCACCAGCGGCCGGGTCGAGATCACCATCCCGCCCGGGTGCTGGGAGGAGTGGCGCGGCAGGCCCATGATCTCCTCGGCCAGCGTCAGCAGCACCCGCCAGCGCGGCTCCCCCGCGCGCTCGGCGCCGAGCGCGGCGACGAGGTTGCGCTCGACCTCGGCCGCGCTCTCGTGGAAGCCGACCGTCTTCGCCACCTTGTCGATCTCCGCCGGCGGCAGCCCCAGCGCCTTGCCGAGGTCCCGCACCGCTCCCTTCGGCCGGTAGGTCGGGAAGGCGGCGACGAGGGCGGAGTGCTCGTGGCCGTAGCGCTCGTGCACGCGCGGGATCAGGACCTCGCGGATGTCGCGGGGGAAATCGAGGTCGATGTCCGGCATCGAGGTGGTTTCCTCGTTGAGGAAGCGGCCGGAGAAGAGGTCGGCCTCGACCGGGTCGACGTGGGAGAGGCCGGTCAAGTAACAGACGATCGAGCTGACGCTGGAGCCCCGGCCCCGGCCCGGCGGCAGGACGTTGCGCGCCGACTCCGGGCCGCGCACCTCCAGAGCCACCTCGCGGGCCAGCTCGAGCAGGTCGCGGTGGAGGAGGAAGAAGCCGGAGAGGCCGAGCTTGCGGATCGTCGCCAGCTCCTCCTCCAGCCGCCACTGCGCCTCCAGCAGGCGGGCGCTGCCGGCGTAGCGCTCGCCGAGGTGGTGGTTGCAGACGCGGGCCAGCTCGGCGTCGGCGCCGGGGTCTTCGCTGCCGGGATAGCGGTAGCCGAGCTGCTCGGTGAGGCCGAAGCGCAGCCGCTCGGCGAGGCGCCCGCTCTCGGCCGCCGCCTCGGGGTATTCGGCGAAGCGGGCGGCCATCGCCCCGGGCGAGGTGAGGGCCGAGGTCGAGTTGCCGCGGCGGTAGGGCTCGGACTCCTCCAGGGTCTCGCAACGGCCGATCGCGACCAGCGCGTCCTGCAGCGGCGCCCGGGAACGGTCGTGGGCGTGGACGTTGCCGGTGGCGACGCAGGGGACGTAGAGGCGCT
>Ga0157284_10000036_pt1 | contig 17765 bp, 17 predicted proteins | sample NitcycUS059202B1_FD_108392 | JGI IMG/M metagenome (GOLD analysis project Ga0157284, IMG submission 108392) | Soil microbial communities from Arlington Agricultural Research Station in Wisconsin, USA - Nitrogen cycling UWRJ-S059-202B-1 | ecosystem: Environmental > Terrestrial > Soil >... | reverse complement strand
GCAAAGGGGTCGAGTCGGGGGAGATCGACCTCCCCTCCGACGTGCGACGCGGGGCCGAGGTCCTGCACCAGGCGATCATCGACCTGCGCCGGATCCCCTACCCGGTGATCGGGGCGATCAACGGACCGGCCGCCGGGGCCGGGTTCTCGCTGGCGCTCGCCTGCGACATCCGCATCGCCGCCAACACCGCCTTCTTCGCCCCCGCCTACGGGCGGATCGGCGCCTCCCCGGACGGCGGCATGACCTACTTCCTGCCGCGCGTGGTCGGACCGAGCAAGGCGCTGGAACTGCTGCTCGACGATCCCAACCTGGGCGCCGAGGAGGCGAAGGAGCTGGGCTTGGTGAGCGAGGTGGTCGGCGCCGAGGAGCTGATGCAGCGGGCGCGGGTGCGGGCCGACGAGCTGGCGAAGAAGGCGCCGCACTACGTGCGGATGGCGAAGAAGCTGGTCGGGGTCAGCATCGAGAACAGCATCAACGACCACCTGCAGCTGGAGCGGCACGGAATCGCCGACTCGATGGCGACTGAAGACCTCCGCAACGGCGTCGAGACCTTCTTCAGCGGCGGAACCCCTGAGTTCCACGGCCGCTGAACCGGGTAGCGGCACTGTACGTATCGCGACTAGATTTCCCCTGACCAGTTCCCCCGCGGGAAAGGACTGAAATGAAGAAGCTCGTACCGCTGTTCGCCCTGCTCCTCGCCGCCCTGGCGCTTGCCGCCTGCGGTGGCGGTGACGACACCAGCGGAGACACCTCGCCGGTGGCCGGCGCCGTCGAAGACGTCGAAGACAAGGCCGGCGAAGCGAAGGAAGAAGTCGAAGACAAGGCCGGTGAAGCCAAGGACGATGCCGAAGGCGGCTCCGCAGGCTCCGCCGCCGCGGTCGACATCGAAGCCGACCCCAGCGGCCAGCTCGCCTTCACCAGCGATGAAGCAACCGCCAAGGCCGGCAAAGTCACCGTCAACTTCACCAACTCCTCCCCCATCCCCCACGACGTCCGAATCGAAAGCTCCGGCGGCGAAGAGCTCGGCGGCACCGAAGTGATCAGCGAAAAAAGCGAATCCGCCACGGTCGACCTGAAGCCGGGCGAATACACCTTCTTCTGCTCCGTCCCGGGCCACCGCCAGGGCGGTATGGAAGGCACGCTGACGGTCGAATAACCCCTGCGAGCGCAGCGGTGTGCCTTATCCCCGTATAGCGAGGAAAAGTCACACCGCTGCAATCCCTTGCTCGGCTAGCTTTGCCTCCAGGTTCCCTCAGGGGAGCCCTCCGGCATTCTCATCGGAGAGTGCAAGCTATTTGAGGCAGCAGCACCGAACCAGCCAGCCCATCGGTCTACGAACTCCTCTAAATCACCAATCTCAAGTCGAGTGAACGGCCACGCAACCTGCCTAGTACCCATCGCAGGAGCTAAAGCTTGAGCGGCCTCGCTGCCAGGGGGCAATGAAAAGGGGGTCAACAGACTGCGTTCTCTGATCAGAGGAGAAATCATGAAGGCGGTCTCAAACCAGGCATAGCTACCCGTCTCTTGGGCATCGCAGAACCACAGGGAGTGACTCCTGCCTCCGTATTCATTATCTGGCGGATTAACCACTTCCAGAGAGGCAAAGAGAACTACATCGAAGGTCTCTAGGGGCTCGCTGACAATGGATTCAGGATGAGTTAATTCCAAGACAGCATCTTGGATCGTGATCTGCCATCCATGCGAGTCATCCCCGACCACGCTCGCGCTCGGAGCAGCATTCAGTACTGCCGAGCGAAGCGTTGAACCAATCTTCTCCAATGCTTTCATTCCATCCGTTTTCAAAACCTCGCGTCGAGCGGCCGCAGTGCGAGCCTCCGAAGCCCGTCGATCCTCCTCACTCCTTTTCGCAACCACAGCACGATTGGCAGCTTCAAGACTCGCCAAGCCGGCAGAGGGCGCAGAGACGCCAACTCTGCTCAATCTCTCAGCAGCATTCCCGGCACTGGGACGTGCTCCTGGCGACTTATATAGACACTCCTGCACAAGTGCCGCCAGCGAATCGGGGACATCTTCAAGCTCGCTTGGGTCGTCGTGGAGGTGCTGCTCTCGGAAGTCCTCTGCCGTTGGACCGGCAAATGGAGGCGCGCCTGCCAACATCTCGTAGAGCACTACCCCTGCGGAGTAGATGTCAGTCGCACTCGACACCTGCTCATTACGCCAACGCTCTGGTGCTGCATACGGAGGTGACAAGGCATATTTTCGAGTATCAGGAGCAGTGGTGGCTTCCGCGTACCGCGAGATTCCGAAATCGGCTAGGCACCAGCGTCCATCAAGACGAAGAAGATTTTCAGGCTTCAAATCTCGATGAACAACCCGTCCGTCGAGAGAAGCCAGAGCCGCAAGCACATCCGATGCAACATCTACCGCAGCAGAGAGAGATAAACGACCCCCGGATTCGTGCATCTCTTTTCTTAGCGTCGTTTCTGCGAGTGGCATTACCAGGACCCAGGCATCGGAAGTCTCTCCACTATCGATTATCGGCACCACGTTGACTACGTCCCCCAGGTCCACGAAAAGCAGCTCGCGCTCTGCTCCAGGATCCTTTGGAACGAGCTTGATTGCCGCTACCTGATCATCGCTCGCAGCTTCAAAGACGCTGCCAAAGCCGCCGCTCCCTAACCGCTCCCCAAGATTCCATAGCCGATTGAGTTGGATCTGGGTCAACTTAGGTCCATTTTCAAACGGAGGAGCAAACCAGCCCGTGACTCAACTGACCATCACCCGCGTCACCGAATCACCGACGAAGCAGGGCTTATCGGCGCCCTCGACTTCGAGGGTGAAGCGGGTGACGACCTCGTACCAGTTGCCGCCCTTCTCCTCGACTGAGACGACCTCGGCTTTGGCGCGGATCTTGGAGTCGACGGGGACCGGGGCGGGGAAGCGGATCTTGTTCCAGCCATAGTTGACGCCGAGGGCGAAGCCGGTGGAGCTGATCAGCTCGGTGCGGAAGCCGTCGACGGTGGCGAGGGTGAGGTTGCCGTGGGCGATCGTGGTGCCGTAGGGGCTCTCGGTCTTCGCCCGCTCAGGATCGACGTGGATCCACTGGTGGTCGCCGGAGAGCTCGGCGAAGGCGTCGATGTCCGCCTGGGAGATCGTCCGCCACTCGCTCGGCCCGACCTCCTGACCGACCAGGCCCTTCATCCCCTCCACTCCTTGCACCTCTGCGGCTGGCATCGGCGGGCAGTCTAATCGCGTTCAGTCGGTCCAGAACTCGTGGTCGAGGGAGCCGTCGCCGTCCTTGCGGGGGCCGAAGGCGATCACCTCCAGCCCGTCGTCGCCGGCTTCGAAGGCGCGCGTCACCTCGGGGGAGACGCGGATCGCGTCCAACCTCTCCACCTCGATGATCTCGTCGTCGAGTTTGAGCAGCCCGTGGCCGCGGACGATCACGTAGACCTCCTCGGCGTCCTCGTGACTGTGGCCGAAGGGCTGGCGCTTGTTCGGCTTCAGGCGGTGGAAGCTGAAGCCGGTCTCCTCCGTCTCCAAGTCGCCCTTGGCGAAGCGGGCCTCCATCTTGTCGGCGTGGCCGAAGTCGGCCGCCGAGTCCTTGACCTCTTCCAGCTTTTTGTGGGTGAAGGGGTTGCGCATCGGGATCCTTTCGTCGCTGACGTCATGGGCAGGCTACCCTCGCGCAGTAGCCTTGACGCGTGGCCGGTCCCGTCAGTCGCGTCCTCTCCAGCAGCCAGCTCGCGACGCTGGCCCAGCACGGGGAAGAGCGGAGCGCCGAGGTCGGCGAGAAGCTGTTCGAGATCGGCGACGCGACCTATCCCTTCATCGCGATCCTCGAGGGCGAAGCGGTGGTGCTGGACGCGGCCGGGAACGAGATCGTCCGCCACGGCCCCTCCGGCTTCCTCGGCGAGATGAACCTGCTCTCGGGCCAGACCGTCTTCCTCACTGCGGAGGTGACGAAGCCGATGCGCTACATCGCGGTCGAGCGCGAAGAGCTGCGCAAGCTGCTGTTAGAGGACGCGCCGCTCTCGGACATTCTCCTCTCCGCCTTCGTGCAGCGGCGCGAACTGCTGCAGCAGCGACAGGGGATCGGGGTCGAGATCGTCGGCCCGCGCGATTCGGCGCCGACCCGGCAGCTGGTCGACTTCGCGAAACGGCAGCGATTGCCTTTCACCTGGACCGATACGACGGACGACGAGGAGGCGGCGCGGGCTCTGGAGGGCCTGGAGCCGTCGGAGATCCCGCTGGTGCGGTTGCCGGGCGGGGCCGAGCTGCGGGCGCCGAGCGACGGCGAGCTCTCGCGGGCGCTCGGGATCGGCTTGGAGCTGGGAGCGCGCGAGGAGGTCGACCTCCTTGTGATCGGCGGCGGCCCGGCCGGCCTTGGCGCCGCCGTCTACGGCGCCTCCGAGGGGCTCGACACGCTCGTCGTCGAGAGCACCGTGTTGGGAGGCCAGGCGGGAACCTCGCGGCGGATCGAGAACTACCTCGGCTTCCCGGCCGGGATCACCGGCAGCGAGCTGACCAGCCGCGCCGTCACCCAGGCGCGCAAGTTCAACGCCCGCACCGCGACGCCGTACCGGGCGCGGGCTCTGGAGCCGGGCGACGGGCGGCACCTGGTCCGGCTCGAGGAGGGCAACGAGATCTCCGCCCGCGCGGTGGTGATCGCGACCGGGGCCGAATACCGGAAACTCCCGGTCGCGGACCTCGAGCAGTACGAGGGGCTGAGCGTCTTCTACGCCGCCGGCCCGCCCGAGGCCCAGATCTGCGGCGGCCAGCGGGTCGGCGTCGTCGGCGGCGGTAACTCGGCAGGGCAGGCGGCCGTTTGGCTCGCCCGCGGCGGCGCCCTCGTCACGCTCCTGCACCGGCGCGCCGACCTGGCGGAGACGATGTCGAGCTACCTGCTCGACGAGCTCGACCGCTACGGGGTCAACGTCCGCGACCGCAGCGAAATCGCCGAGCTGCACGGCAGCCACGGCAAGCTCGAAGCGGTCACCCTCACCGACGGCACCCGCCTCCCCTACTCGTTCCTCTTCCTCTTCCTCGGCGCCTCCCCCTGCACCGACTGGCTCGGCGACGCCGTCGACCGAGACGAGAAGGGCTTCATCCGCACCGGTCCCGAAATCGGCGCTGAGGGTCTGCTGGAAACCAGCGTCCCCCGCGTCTACGCCGCCGGCGACGTCCGCGCTGGCTCGATCAAGCGCTGCGCTACCGCGGTCGGCGAGGGCGCGGCGGTAGTCCGCTTCGTCCACGAGCACCTGGTCCCGGCGACGCCGGCCCGCTGAGCGCTCAGACCGGAAGCGGCACTGCCTGGACCTGCGAGGCGAGTTCGCCGTCGGCCCAGACGTGGATCGCGAACCCAGGCGGATCGACGAACTCGACCTCGTCGCGGTAGTAGTTGGGAAGGACCTGGAGATAGGTGCTGGGGGCGGCAAGGACAGGGCAACCGCTCAGGGTCGAGGCGGCGACGCGATGCAGGTGGCCGCCGACGATCGCGCGCAGCTGCGGGTGCCGCGCGACCACCTCGCCCAGCGCCTCGCGGTCGCAGCGGTCGAGGTTGATCGCGTCCCACTCCGCCACCCCGGTGGCCAGCGGCGGATGATGCACCGCCAGCACCGTCGGTCGCTCGGGTTGCGCCGCCAGCTCCCGGTCCAGCCAGGCAAGCCGGCCCGGGTCATAGCTCCCGGGATCGCGCCCGGGGACGATCGAATCGAAGAGGACAAGTCGCAGCTCCCCGACGTCGACGGAGTAGTTGACCGGCTCGTCCCCCTCGCCAGGCAGGTCAAAGGCCGCCCGGATCCGCCCGCGATCGTCATGGTTGCCCGGCAGCACGTGGAGCGGGACCTCGAGCCGCGCCAGCATCTCCCGCGCGATCCGGTAACCCCCTCCTTCCCCATCGTCGGTCAAGTCGCCGGAAACCAGCACCGCGTCAGGCCGGTTCGGCAACCCCCGCACCGCCTCGATCACCGCTTCCAGCCGCGGGATCGGGTCGACCCCGTTCTCGCTACCCCCGATGTGGAGGTCGCTTAGCTGGACCAGCAGGACCGGGTCGGTCATCGCTCGCGACATCTTGCTCTAGAGGAGGAATCGCCACAGCCTTCCCCTGCCGAATGAGCTTCTCGACGTCCCATCCTTTCTCCGCCTCCCGAACAAGCTTGTCGATCAACTCGTCGGTGATCGGCTCACCCTTGATGGTTTCCCCGTAAGTCCGCTTCGGCTCCATGGTCATTCCCTGGGTAGCAGGTTGGCATATTTGGGTCTCATCTTCATTCCGTGAATCGCCATGCTTCAAAGCGCTGGCGTGAACCCGCCGCATCTTCACGACCCGGAAAGTCACGCCACCAGCCGCACTTCGAAGCTCGGCATTGCGATTGCGCCGGCGCCGCCGATTAGGGCGAGGATGCGGGTGACGTAGGCCTGGGTCTCGGGATAGGGCGGGATGCAGTGGCAGGCTTCGACCGGGGCGGGGCCGGCGTTGTAGGCGGCGAGGGCGAGTTCGGGGGAGCCGAACTGGCGCAGGAGGTCTGACATCAGATGGGCCTCGGCGTCGATCGCGGCAACGGGGTCGTAGGGGTTGGTGAGGCCGTAGGCGGCGGCCGTGGAAGGCATGAACTGGGCGATGCCCTGGGCGCCGGCGGGCGAGCCGGCGTTGGGGTCGAAGCCCGACTCGGCCATCAGCTGTCCCGCCATCAGCACCGCCGGTACGTTCCACCGAGCCGCGGAGCGGAGGATCGGCTCGCGGTACTGAGCCGGGACGAAGGATGGGAGGCTGGTCGAGCTCGTAGGGAGTACTGCTCCTCCCCCACCCGCGGACACGGCTTCTCCCTCCGGCGAGCAGGGTGCCGGGCCGCGCGCCAGACCCCAGTGCCACGGCTCCCACTGGTAGCGCAATTCCCAGCCGAAGCGGCTGGCATTGGCGGCCAGCCAGCCGTAGGCGGACGAGGGCCCGAGGTCGAGCTCGGTCGCGCAGCGGTGCAGCGAGTGGCCGGGCGGCGCCACCCAGGTCGGGTCGGGATGGGCGGCGAAGAGTTCCGCCTGCTCGGCGTCGGAGCGGAAGCCCGAGACGACCATGAGCACGACGCCGTCGGCGCGGGCGGCTGCGGCCATCTGGTCGTAGGCGGCGGCCGCATCCGGCCGCATCCCCTCGCCGTCTCGGAAGACCAGTGGCCCGCCGTAGCCGCCGCCGGTCGCCATCGCACTGGCTTCCGGCCCTGCGGCGCCGTAGGGCGCGGCGGCTTCGGCCACGGCGGAGGCTTCGACCTTGTGGCCGCCGCTCTCCTTCAACCGGGCGACGATCGTCGCTTTCGCGCGCACCGGAGCGAACGAGTCGGCGTCGGGGAAGCCGAGAATGACCCGCGCCGCGTCTACCTCGTTCTCCCGCGCCACCTCGAGCGCCGCCGCCCGCGCCCGCGCCAGGTAGAGGGACTTGACGATGTGCTCGGGGTTCGGCCGGCCGTCCGGGAGCCGCGGCGGCGCCAGCAGCCGCGGCAGATCGTCGCGCATCGAGCGCACCGCCGAGATGGCGACCAGGTCGGCGGCCCGCTGCGCCCGGCCCTTGCCGGTGACGGCGCCGGCGATCGCCACCAGCGCCAGCGCCGCCGCGATCAAAGCCAACGAGCCGCCGAGGGCGAGGATCAGGGCCTGCCCCGACTCCTTGCGGGCCCGCTTCATGCCACCGGTCCGCAGAGTCGCCGCACCAGCCGCTCGGGCAGGCCGCCGGACCCGCCCGGCGGCAGGACCCCGAAAAGCGCCCGGCGCTCGGCGACCCAGCTGAGGCGGCGCTTGAGGACGCCGACCGCGAGCTCCCTGTCCAGGAAGTCCCGCGCTACCAGCCCCACCAGCGAGCGGTCGCCCGCCAGGTCCGCGCGCAGGAGGACGCCCCTCGGCCGCATGCACGGCGAGGCGAGGGCGGACTGCAGCAGCTCCGGCGGCACGTGCACCACGACGAGCGCACCGCGCGCGACGGTGGTCGCGGCCACGGCTGCGTCAAACCCCCCGTCCTCGGGCACCGCCAGATGGCATACCTGCCCGCGAGCGGCGACGCGGTGATCGGGCAGGTGCGCCGCCAGGCGTTCCTCGAGCTTCTGCGCTGCCGCCGAGGCGACCAGCGTCGGCCGTGGCGCCCTGCCGCCGACGTCGATCAAAAGCGTGGCGAGGTCTACATCGGCGCCGGCACAGGCAAGCGCCGCCGCGGCGCCGCGCGACCCCTCCGCCTCACCCACCGCGCTCACCACGAGCGTCTTCATGTCCCCCAACGGGTTGACGAAGACGCTCATCGCGCCGGCCTCGCGGCAGCGCTGCTGCTGACGGTGAGGCGGTCGGCGAGAGCCTCGATCGGCGACGGTGGCCGCAGGCGCACCGAGACCTCGCCGCCCTCGACCGCCACCTCGACGTCGTCCTCGGCCCACCCAGGCAGCGCCCCCCGAGCCGCATCGGCGGCCGATCCGCCCGAGGCGAGCGCCAGGGCTCCCGCCTCCGCCGCCCCGTCGGCAAGGGTCATCGCGTACCCCGCGACCAAGAGCTGCAGCGCCACCAGGGCCGCCAGCAGCAGCGCCGGCAGTGCCGCGACCAGCTCCACGGTCGCCTGCCCGCGCTCAGCCATCGCCCGGCTCCAGAGCGCTCTCCGCCTCCACCCGTAACGGCGGCAGCGACGGGATCAGGCGCGGCACCTCGACCCGCACCCCCACGCCGTCCTCGTCCACGACCTTCGCCCCCGCCCGCAGCGAAGGCGGGAGCGCCGAGCGGGCCGCGTCGGAGGCGTCCCCGCCGACCAGCGCCGCCCGCGCCCCCGCCCGCGCGGCCACGCCCGCCGACCAGAGCGCCTGGCCGGCTAGCGCGATCTGCGCGACCGCCAGGACCGCGAGCAGCAGGAACGGGACCGCCGCGACCAGCTCGACCGATGCGGTCCCCTCCTCCCCGTGCGCTGCTTCCCCGGCTCCTGACGGCATGGGGCAACCGTGCCGAGATAGAGCGCACGCGTGGCGCGCAGATCGCAAAATCTTCGACTCGTGTTACCTACGTACTCGTAAACTGAGGGCATGCGAGCCGCCCGCAACGTCGCGATCGTCATGCTGCTGGCCCTGCCGGTCGCCTTCCTGCCCCGCGGCGACAACCTCGCCGAAGCCCTCCTGACCGCGCTGACGCTGGGCCTGCTCGCCGGGATCACCTGGGTCCTCTACACCTTCAGCCGCGAGAACCAGCTGACCCTGGCGACCCTCACCGACGGCCGCCGCGCGATCCTCTACGGCGCCTTCGGCCTGATCGCACTGCTGATCGCCGGCAGCGACAAGATGACCGCCACCGGCGGCGGCACCCTGCTCTGGATCCTCCTCCTCGCCGTAGCCGTGGCGGGCATCTGGCGCGTCTGGATGGAGGCCAACTCTCTTAGCTGACCCCCTACTTGTGGGTCATCACGACGATGCCGGTGATGACCGCGCCGGCCACGCACAGCATCGCCGCCACGCCGACCACCGCCGCCGCGGTCGCGGCAACCGGCCGCTTACCGCGACTCAGCTCGGTGAACTGACCCGCGCCCCAGATCCCCAGCGAGAAGAGAAAGGTGACGCCGACGCCGGCGATCACCGAGGCGGCGATCGTCTGCAGGAGTTCGTCGGTGTGGACGATCGTCGCGATCATCCGCCGGCCGCCGTGACCGGAGCGCCCTGCCGGGCCCGCCGCGCGAAGGCGGCCACGACCAGCGAGAGCGCCATCAGCGTGACCAGGATCGGGCCCAGGGCACCGGTGCCGAAGATCCGCGTGAAGCCGTAGGTGAGGGCGCCGATCGAGGCCGCCGCCGGCAGGGTCAGCAGCCAGGCGACGAAGATGTTGCCGGCGACGCCCCAGCGCACCGCCGAGAGCCGCTTCCCCGCCCCGGCCCCCATCACGCCGCCGTTGATCACGTGGGTGGTCGAGAGCGGGAAGCCGAAGTGGGTCGAGGCGAGGATCACCGCCGCGCCCGCCCCCTGGGCGGAGAACCCCTGCGCCGCGTCCATCTTGATGATCCGGGTGCCGGTCGTCTTGATGATCCGCCAGCCGCCGCTGTAGGTGCCGAGCGCGATCGCGGTCGCCGCCGAGGCGATCACCCAGAAAGGCGGGTCGGCTTCGGCGCCGAGTTCGCCGCTGGCGATCAGGGCCAAGGTGATGATCCCCATCGTCTTCTGCGCGTCGTTGGTTCCGTGCGCGAGCGCCAGCAACCCACCGGAGACGATCTGCCCGTACTGATAGCCCCGGGTGACGATGCCGGGCCGCTGCCTCCCGACCACCCGGTAGGAGATCCCGATCGCGGCGCCGGCGACGAGGAAGGCGAGCACCGGAGCGACGACGGCGGGGATCAGGACCTTGCCGACGAGGCCTTCGGCGATCACCGCGTCGACCCCGACCGCCGCGATCGCCGAGCCGACGACGCCGCCGATCAGCGCGTGCGAGGAGCTCGAGGGCAGGCCGAACCACCAGGTGATCAGGTTCCAGGCGATCGCCCCGATCAGACCCGCGAAGACGATCGTCGGCGTGATCACTTCGGCGTCGACGACGTCCTTGGCGACGGTCGCGGCGACGCTGATCGAAATGAAGGCGCCGACGAAGTTGAGCAGCGCCGCGAACCCGATCGCCACCTGCGGCCGCGCCGCCCCGGTCGAGATCGAGGTGGCGACGACGTTGGCGGTGTCGTGGAAGCCGTTGGTGAAGTCGAACGCCAGCGCCGTAGCGATGACGATGACGAGAATGACATCGCTGTCCACAGGCCGTCAGCTGTTCTTGATGACGATGCCCTCGATGATTTGTGCCGCGGTCTCGGTCGCGTCGATCGCCTCCTCGAGCACCGCGAACATGTCCTTCCAGCGGATCACGACCATCGGGTCGATCCCGTTGGAGAAGAGCGAGGCGACCGCGTCGCGGGAGATCCGGTCGCCGTCGTTCTCGAGCCGGTGGATCTCGATCCAGTACTTGTCGAGGTCCTTGAACGAGGGCAGGTTCTCCAGCCCCATCGCCAGCTGCTCGCAGGAGGCGACGAGAACTTTGGTCAGCGCCTGCGCCTGCTCCATCGGCGCCTCGATCTTGTAGAGGCCGAGGAAGTCGGCGGCCTCCTCGGTGAAGTCGACGATGTCGTCCATCTGCGTCGCCAGCGCGTAGATGTCCTCGCGGTCGATAGGGGTGACGAAGGTCGAGTTGAGCCGTTTGATGATCTCGTGGGTGATCTGGTCACCCTCCTGCTCGGCGATCACGATCTCGCGCGAGAGCCCTTCGCTCTCAGGCCAGGTGTGCATCATCTCGTCGAGCAGCTTCGCCGCCCGCACGGCATTTTGACCGCCCTGGATAAAGAGGTCGAAAAAGGTCCTGTCGCGAGGGAGGAGCGAGAAGCGCGCCACTCCTTCGCATCCTAATCAGGTGACAGGCGTACGCGGCTGCTCGGGGGGCGGCGCCGCCAGATGCTCTGCGGCACGTGCGGAATGTCGTGCCATCAGCTCGTCCTGCGTGCTGCGGGTTTCCCCGTCGGGCTGCCGCCGTGACCAGGTCCCCTCGGCGTCCAGCTCCCAGGAGCTGGCGTTGTCGGCGAAGCAGCGCTCCAGCACGTCCATCAGCTCCGCCTTCAGGGCCGTGTCCTCGACCGGCGCCACCAGCTCGACGCGGCTGTCGAGGTTGCGCGGCATCAGGTCGGCAGAGCCCATCAGCACCCGGGTCTCCTCGCCGCGGCGGAAGGCGTAGATCCGCGAGTGCTCGAGGAAGCGGCCGAGGATCGAGCGCACGGTGATGTTCTCGGAAACGCCCTCGACCCCCGGCCGCAGGCAGCAGATCCCGCGCACGTTGACGTCGATGCGAACCCCCTTCTGCGAGGCCTCGTACAGCGCTTGGATGCAGCGGGCGTCGACCAGCGCGTTCATCTTCAGCGCAATCCGCGCCTCCTCCCCGGCCTCGTGGGCGGCGGCGGTGCGCTCGATCTCCTCGACGATCTGGTCCCGCATCGTCGTCGGCGAGACCAGGACCTTGCGGTACCCCTCCGGCCTCCCGTAGCCGGTGAGGAAGTTGAACATCTCGGCGACGTCGGCGCCGAGGTCGGGGTCGGCGGTGAAGAGGCCGAGGTCGGTGTAGAGGCGGGCGGTCGTCGGGTTGTAGTTGCCGGTGCCGACGTGGACGTACTCGCGCACCTGCTCGCCCTCGCGGCGGGCGACGAGGATCGCCTTCACGTGCGTCTTCAGGCCGGGAATGCCGTAGACGACGTGGACGCCGGCCTCCTCCAGCGACTTCGCCCAGTGGATGTTCGCCTCCTCGTCGAAGCGCGCTTTCAGCTCGACCATGCAGACTGCCTGCTTGCCGCGTTCGGAGGCGCGGATCAGCGACGGCACCAGGGCCGAGTCGTCGCTGGTCCGGTAGACCGTCTGCTTGATCGCCAGCACGTCGGGGTCGGCAACCGCCTGGGCGACGAAGCGCTCGACCGAGGTGGCGAAGGAGTCGTAGGGATGGTGGACGAGGAGGTCGCGCTGGCGGATCTCGGCGAACATGTCGACCGGTTCGTCGTCCTCCCCCTGCAGGCGCGGCTGGGTGACCGGCGTCCAGGGCGGCCAGCGCAGCTCGGCGTGGCCGGGGACGTCGGCGATTGCATCGAGGTCGGCGAGGTCGAGCAGGCCCTCGATGTCGTAGACCTCGCGGTCTTCGAGGCGCAGCGCTTCGACCAGCTGCGAGCGCAGCTTCGGGTTCATCCCGGAGGCGACCTCGAGCCGCACCACCTCGCCGAAGCGGCGGCGGCGGAGCTCGTCCTGGACCGCCTGCAGGAGGTCGTCGGCCTCGTCGGAGACGGTGAAGTCGGCGTCGCGGGTGACGCGGAAGTAGCCGTGGTCGATCACGTCGATCCCCGGGAAGAGGGCATCGAGGTTGGCGGCGATCACCTCCTCTAGCGGGACGAAGGTGAGCCCGCCGTCGCCGAGCGGGAGGAAGCGCCCGAGCAGCTCCTTCGGGACCTTGACGCGGGCGATGATCTCGTTGCCGCTCTCGGCGTCCCGCAGCAGCACCCCGAGGCTGAGCGAGAGGTTGGAGATGTAGGGGAAGGGCCGGCCGAGGCCGATCACCAGCGGGGTCAGCGCCGGGAAGACCTGCTGTTTGAAGCGGGCGTCGATCTCCCGCCGCTCCTCCTCGCTCGCCGTCTCCAGGGTGACGATGTGGATCCCCCGCTCCTCCAGCGCCGGCTGCAGGTTGCCGCCGAAGCATTCGCAGAGGCGGTCGTCGAGCTCCAGCACCCGCCGCTGGATCGCGTCGATCTGCTCCTTCGGGGTGAGGCCGTCGGGGCCGCGGGGTTCGATCCCGGCGTCGAGCTGGTCGAAGAGGCCGGCGACGCGGACCATGAAGAACTCGTCGAGGTTGCTGGCGTAGATGGAGCAGAAGCGGACCCGCTCCAGCAGCGGAACCTCCGGGTCCTCCGCGAGTTCGAGGACCCGCTGGTTGAAGTCGAGCCAGGAGAGCTCGCGGTTGAAGTAGAGGGCCGAGTCGTCGATCGATCCATCGTACTGAGGGGCCCCTGGCTGGTCGCCGGGCTCAGACAGCACGGGCGAGCGTCTGCTGCCGCGCCGGCGCGGCAGCGTCGAGGGCGCGGCGGTAGCCGGCGGCGAGCTGGCCCATCGAGCGCTCCCAGGAGCGCTCGCGGGCGGCGCGGGCGGCGGCGTCGCCGAGCTGGCGGCGCAGCTGGGGCGAGGAGGCGAGTTGCAGCAGGGCGCCGGCGAGGTGGTCGGGGTCGGGGAGGCAGAGGAGCCCGGTATGGCGGTTCTCGACCAGCGCCGCCGGCCCGCCTTCGGCGACGGCGACGACGGGGAGGCCGCTGGCCGCGGCCTCGAGGATCACCTGGCCGTAGGTATCGGTGCTGCTGCAGAAGAGGAAGGCATCGGCGCTGGCGTAGGCGCGCGGCAGCTCCTCGCCGGCGAGCCAGCCGAGGAAGGTGGCGCGGTCGCCGAGCCGCTCGCGCAGCTCCCCTTCCTCGGGACCGCCGCCGGCGAGCAGGAGGTGCAGCCGCGGGTCGGCGGCGTGGGCGCGGAGGAAGGTCTCGGCAAGCAGGTCGACGCCCTTCTCACGGGTCAGACGGCCGGCGTAGAGGACCTTGATCTCGCCGGGGAAGGCATCGCGGTCGGCCTCGGCGGGGTCGAAGCGCTCGACGTCCACCCCGCGCTCCCAGCGGGCGACCCGGTCCGGATCGGCTCCGAGGGCGATCACCGAGGCGTCGGCCGAGGGGCTCGGGGAGAGGACCGCGGCCGGTGCCGTGTAGAAGGCGCCGAGGCCGGCCCGGGTCAGCGCCTCCAGGGTGCCGTCCTGGCTGCGCATGCCGGCGTAGGCGGCGATCTCGGTGTGGTAGCTGGCGAGCAGCGGCACGCCGGTGATCCGGCTCATCAGGGTGGCGGCGATCCCCGCCGGGCCAGGGGCGGTGACGTGGACGAGGTCGTAGGAGCCCTCGGCGAGAGTCTCGACCAGGTCCGGGAGGCCGGGGACGCCAAGGCTCATCCCCTCGTAGAAGGGGATCGCCAGCTCGGCCGCGGCGGGGAGGCGGCGGTCGACCCCGGGGTCGGTGCCGACGACGTCGATCTCGAATCCGGGCACCCCACGGTCGCGGATCTGTTCGATCGTGTGGGTGACCCCATGCATCGACCCGATCCCGTCGGCGATCACAGCGACGCGTCGGCGCTCTCCACGCCGGTCCCGCAGCTTCGCTTTCTCGCTGCCGAGGAAGGCGGTCGCGGGCGCATAGGGGACGGCAGGGACCAGCGCTTCGAAGAGGCCGTTGACAGCACCGGAGAAGTCTCCGCCTGAGACCGCTCTGGCGCCATCGCCGACGACCCGACGCAGTCGCCGCTCGTGAACGCGGCGGGCGCGCCGGTAGAGGTCGGCATGGGAGAACTCCTCAGCTTGCAGGTAAGCGATCAGCGCAGGACCACGAACCTCCAAGCCGATCCCATCAAGCCAAGCCTCCAACAGCGCCCGCGCGTCCCCAGGCCCAACATCAGCAGCAATCTTCCCCTCGCGAGCAGCCCCCTCCCGAATCACCCGTTCGGCCATCTTCAGCACCGCGCCGGCCTGGACGGGCGGGGGCCCCTCCCCGGACCCTCCCCGCTGTTGTCCGGGGAGGGGCCCCCGCCCGTCCCCCGCGGCTAGAGCCCTAGTCGCAAGAGCCATAGCGGCATGCGCCCACTTCGCAGCGCTGCCCTGTTCCCCACCCGCTTCGGCGTCGCCCCGCCGCAGGTGCCCAAGAAACTCTTCCGGCGTCGCGGCCGCGGGTGCCTCGGTGAAGGTGCGGCCGATGTCGACGCCGGCATGGTCGTCGGAACCGCCGATGCCGGTGCCGCCGTGCGTCTCGACGTAGATCGCGGCGGGCATGTTCAGCTCGGCGGCCCGAGAGCCGTTGCGGACCTCCCAGACAGGGAAGAGCTCCGCCAGTCGCCGCCGGTGGCGCCGCGTCAGCGGCGCGGCGACGTTGAAGAAGGGATGCGCCAGGGCGCAGGCGATCCCCTGCTCGTGAAGGTAGGCGGCGCAGGCTTCGACATCGCCGGAGTGCGCCTGCAGCCACTCGTGGTCTCCGGGAGTGATCCCGTAACAGAGGACGTGAACCGCCTGGGGCTCGCCGGCGAAGCGGGCGGTCAGCTCCTCGGAGACGAAGCAGTCGGGACGATCGGCGAGCTCGAGGCAGCCGTCGATCGTGTCGTGGTCGGTGATCGTGACGAAGTCCATCCCCCGCCGCTTGGCCAGCTCGTAGACCTCCTGCGGCGGCGTCGCGCACTCCGGCAGGCCCAGCGAGCGCTGCACGCCCAGCTTCGAGAAGTGCGATGCCGTCGAGTGGCAATGCATGTCAACACGGGAAGTCATCGGTGCTCTCCCTATCTCGGTTCGCTTTTCACCCCAAGGGTTCGGCATCCAACGGCGCGGGATGTGAAAAGGCCGATAACGCAACCGCGCCGCCTGGGCTTTCACCCAGGCGGCGCGTGTACTGGTCGTCTGCGGCGCTTTTAGAGCGAGGAGGCAGCCCTCAGGCCAGCGTCTTTGACGACCTTGGGGAGCGGTGCGAAATCGAGCGCCGCGCCGTATTTCTGGCCGATCGTCAAGCAGTACTTGGCGAACTGCTGCAGGAAGCCCTTCTGGGGGGCGTCCCGGGGGACGATCATGTAGGTGAAGGTCGAGATCGGGTAGGCGATCGTCGCCTTCTTGGGTGGATCGGTGATGCTGATCGTGTTGCTCGGCCCCAGCTTCTTCACGGTCGAAGCCGCACTGGAGATGTTGGGGATGTTCGGGAGCGTGAACCTGCCCGCCTTGTTCTGGATCGCGACGGCGTGAACGCCGGCGGCGATCAAGTAGTAGGCCGAGATGTAGCCGATCGCTCCTGGGGTTTTGGTCACGGTCGCGGTGACGCCGGCGTTGCCTTTGGCCCCGACTCCAGCCGGGAAACCGACGGTCGTCGCGTAGCCGACTTCTTTCTTCCAGGCGGGGCTGACTTTCGACAGGTAGTTGGTGAACGCGTTGGTGTCACCGGAGCCGTCGCTGCGGAAGACCGGGGTGATGGGAAGGCCGGGCAGTTTGACCCCCGGGTTGACCGCCTTGATCTTCTTGTCGTTCCACTTCGTGATCTGCCCGAAGTAGATCGCGGCGAGGATCTTGCCCGTCAATTTCAGCTTCTTGACGCCGGGGATGTTGTAACCGACGCCGGTCGCCGAAAGGGCCCACGGGATCTGCACGCAGTTGTTGCAGGCCGCGGCCTGTTCGGGCGTCAGCGGCGCGTCGGAGGCCCCGAAGTCGACCGTGCGGGCGGTGATCTGTGCGATCCCGGTCCCGGAGCCGACCGCCGAGTATTTGACGGGAATGCCTTCTTTGATTTCGAAGTTGCTGATCCAGTTCGCCATGATCGGGGCGACCAGCGTCGAGCCGGCTCCCGTCAGGCCGGCAGCCGAAGCGGCGGCGGGCGCGACCGAAGCCGTACCGCCGACAGTCGCGACTACCGCAATCAGCGCAGCAAGCAACCTATTCCGAAGCAATGCGGGTCCTTTCGAGTTCGATTTCACACCCGCAGCCTCTACCGAACGATTCGCGAAATTGTTTCAATCCCGTAAACCCGCGCAGTAACAACACTGTTACAAGTCGGCAAATGTGACTACATACCCTGGCGCGCGATGTCCACCGCCTCCCCCACCGTCCCCGTCGCCACCCCTGGGGCGCGGGTCAGCACCCTGCGGCGGCGCCTCGACCGGTTCGCCGACCGGGCGCTGTTCGGCATCTGCCTGCTGGCGGCATTACTGGCCGCCGCGATCATCGTCCTCGTCGGCTACCAGATCGTCGACGGCGCCTCGGCGGCGATCTCGAAGTTCGGCTTCGCCTTCGTCTACGAGACGACGTGGCAGCCGAACTTCGATGCCTTCGGCGCCGGCTCGCTGCTGTTCGGCACCGCCGTCACTTCGGCCTTCGCACTGCTGCTCGGGGGCCCGATCGCGATCGCGATCGGGCTCTTCCTGACGCTGCTGGCGCCGAGCGGCGTCCGCGGCGTCGTCGGCCCGCTGATCGAGCTGTTGGCGGCGATCCCGAGCGTCATCCTCGGCTTCTGGGGCCTGCTCGTTCTCGCACCCTTCGTGCAGGACAAGGTCGAGCCCCTCCTCCACGACACGCTCGGCTTCCTGCCGATCTTCGGCGCGCCCGAAACCACCGGCCTCAGCGTCTTCACCGCCAGCCTGATCCTGACCCTGATGGTGATCCCGATCATCGCCTCGATCTCCCGCGACCTCTTCGCTTCGGTCCCCCCCGAGCTGCAGGACGGGGCCAGCGCCCTCGGCGCCACCCGCTGGGAGGTCGTC
>Ga0157284_10000035_pt1 | contig 17974 bp, 13 predicted proteins | sample NitcycUS059202B1_FD_108392 | JGI IMG/M metagenome (GOLD analysis project Ga0157284, IMG submission 108392) | Soil microbial communities from Arlington Agricultural Research Station in Wisconsin, USA - Nitrogen cycling UWRJ-S059-202B-1 | ecosystem: Environmental > Terrestrial > Soil >... | reverse complement strand
CGTCGGTGCCCTCGCCGATCGTGAGGATCTTCGCGTCGCGGTAGAAGCGGCAGACCGGGTACTCCTCGATGTAGCCGTAGCCGCCGTGGATCTGCACCGCCTCCTCACAGCAGCGCACCGCGAGGCGGCCGCTCTTCAGCTTCGCCTGGGCGGCGGTGAGGGAGAAGTTTTCGCCGCGGTCCTTCATCCGCGCGGATTTGTAGACGAGCAGCCGGGTCGCCTCGATCTCGGTCGCCATGTCGGCGAGCTTGGCCTGGATCGACTGGAAGCGGGAGATCGACTGGCCGAAGGCCTGGCGCTCCTTCGCGTAGGCGAGCGCCTCGTCGAGGGCGCCCTGGGCGAGGCCGACGCCCATCGCGGCGACGCCGATGCGGCCGATGTCGAGCACCTGCAGGAACTGGCGGAAGCCCATCCCGCGAGGTCCGAGCAGGTGGGTCTCCGGGACGCGGCAGTCGGTGAAGGTGAGCGGGCGAGTGTCGGAGGCGTTCCAGCCCATCTTTCGATACGGCTCGCCCTGCTCGTAGCCAGGGGTGCCGTTGGCGACGATCAGGTTGGAGATCTCGTCCTCGCCGGTACGGGCGGTGATGCAGACGACGCCGGAGATCTCGGTGCCGGCGTTGGTGATGAACTGCTTGGCGCCGTCGATCACCCATTCGCCGCCGTCGAGCCGCGCCTTGGTGCGGACGTTGCCGGCGTCGGAGCCGGCCTCGGGCTCGGTCAGGCCGAAGGCGCCGAGGATCTCGCCGGAGGTGAGCCGCGGCAGCCACTCTTCTTTCTGGGCGTCCGAGCCGAAGAGATAGATGGGTTGCGTGCCGAGCGAGGTGTGGGCGCAGAGGGTGATCGCCACCGAGGAGTCGACTCGGGTCAGCTCCTCGACTGCGAGCGCGTAGGCGAGCGAGTCGCCGCCCCCGCCCCCGTACTCCTGCGGAAAGGGGATCCCCATCAGGTTGAGGTCGGCGAGCTTGCGCACGATCTCGTAGGGGAAGCGCTTCTCGCGGTCGAGCTCCTCCGCGACCGGCGCCACCTCCTGGGTGGCGAAGTCACGGACCGTGCGCTGGATCAGGCGATGCTCGTCGCCGAGGTTGAAGTCCATCCCCGCAGAATACCGAATCAGCGTTCGGTATTCGCTACCCTCACCCCGATGCCGGTCCCCTCTCCCCCGACCCGCCCGGCGCTGCGCGCCCGCTACGACGCCCGCCGCCGCGAGGTGGTGGCGACCGCCGCGCGGCTCTTCGCCGAGCGCGGCTACGACGGCACCTCGATCAGCGAGCTGACCGAGGCGACGGGCCTCGCCGCCGGCGGCCTCTACCACTACATCGAGGGCAAGGACGACCTCCTGATCGCGATCTGCGACCAGCTACTGGAGCCGCTGCTGGCGCAGGCGCGGGAGATCGTCGCCGCTGCGGCGCCGCCCGTGGAACAGCTGCGCGAGCTCGTCTCCGCCTGGGTCGCCCACGTCGTCGAGCACCGTCACCACATGCTCGTCTTCACCCAGGAGCGCCAGGCGATCGAGCGCGAGTCGCGCTGGCGCCGCGTCCGCTCCCAGCGTCGCTCCTTCGAGAAGATCCTCGACGACGTCCTCGCCCGCGGCGAGGCCGACGGCTCGATGACCTTCGCCGACCGCCGCCTCTCCCTCCTCGCCCTGCTGGGGATGGTCAACTACACCCCGCAGTGGGTGCGCCCGGGCGGGCGCCTCTCCCCCGCGCAGATCGCCGACGGCTACTGCGCGATGGTGCTCGGCGAAGCCTAGGCCTGGATGCCGCTGCCGGCGGCGACGAGCAGGGCGATGACCACCGCGATCACGAGGGTCAATACAGCCGTCTTGAAGGGTGCGGGTGGAGCGGAACGGATCATGCCCCGAAGGTACGCCGTCAGCAGCGATTTACCTGTGCGAAGTTGCACAGCTTGACGTTTGTCACATTGAGCGCCTCGCGGATCGACGGATCGCAGAGGGTGCGCAGCTCGATCTGGCGCTCGGCGTCGTAGGAGGAGGTCGGGACGGGACCGGCAGAGGGGTGGCAGCCGATCTCGGTCCAGCCGGGCGGCAGCTCGCGAATCAGCTTGGCCAGCGCCTCGGGCGCGATCCCCGCCGGGAACGGTTCGCCCTTGCCGCTCTGGCCGTAGAAGCCGCCCTCGTAGCGGATCGCGCGGTTGCGGAGGGGGACGCCGAGCTCGGCGGCCAGCGCTTCGGCGACCGCCGCGACCGGCTCGGATTCGTGCACGTGCTGGTGCGAGTCGAGGTGGGTTGGGGCGCGGCCGAGCAGGGCGCGGAAGCGCTCGAGCTGGGCCCGGCACTCGGCCTCGACCTCGTCGCGGTCCTCGGTGTCGCAGTGCAGGTAGGCCTGGATCCACTCGCCGTGCTCGTAGTCCCACTGGCCGAGGTCGAGGTGGAGGCCGATCGCCAGGTCGGGGTGGGTGGCCGCCGCCTCGGCCGCCGCCGGTGCGGCTCCCTGGCGGACCATCAGGCTGGCGCTGGTGACGACGCCGTCGCTGTGCGCCGCGAAGATGCCCTCGTTGACGGCGTCGGAGAGGCCGAGGTCGTCGGCGTTGACGACGAGGAAGCGCTCCTCGCTCACAGCTCCAACTCCTCCGCCAGCGCAACCGCCTCGCCGAGCCAGTCGTGCCGCTGCCCTTCCGGCGGCTCCCACTCCGGCGGCGCCCAGCCGAGCCACTGGATCGCGACCTGGAGACGGGCGAAGTCGAGATCGCGGCCGGTGAACGTCGGGACCCCCGGCTCGGCTGCATAGGCGGCGGCGATCGCTGCCCGGTCGCCGTCCGGCCAGCCGCTGACCAGCGCCGCGAGGTCGCTGAGCCCACTGCCGACCGCTGCCAGCTCCCAGTCGACGGGGGCGACGCGCGTATCCGATTTTCGCCCCACTGGGGTGTGTCCAGAATCGGAAGCGACGAGCACGTTCGAAGCGTAGAACTCGCCATGGACCACGGTCCGGGGCAGCGCCAGCAGGGCTTCGACGATCTGCTCGTGGCGTTCGGCCAGCCACTTGATCTCCTTTTCGTCGGGGGCAAACTCGCGCGCGCGCTCGGTCCAGCGGCGGTAGAAGGCGGCGTCGTGGTCGAGCAGCCGCGCCTCGCGGCGATGCCGCTCCCGCTCCGGCGCGAGCGCGGCGTGGAAGCGCGCCAGCCACCTCGCCGCCTCCTCCCACAGCTCCCTCTCCCCCACTTGGAATAGCTCGCGACCCTCCACCCACTCGACGAAGAGCCAGCGGCGATCGACCTCCAGCACCGAGCCGAAGAACTCCGGCGGCCCGGCCGGCGCCTGCGGCAGCAGCGCCCGGTAGACCTCCGGCTCGCGCTCGGGGTCGTGGAGGAAGCTGGGCTTGGCGAGCCGGGCGACGGGCTCGAGCCGGTCCCGGTCGAGCTGCTTGAAGGCGAGTGTGACGGGGCCCCTACCGACTAACCGGAGCCGCAGCTCCTCGATCGGAAAGCTGGTGCGATAGGGAGAGGGCCGGCGCTCTACCTCGCCGGCCAGCTCCAGGCCGACGCCAGCCAGCGCCCGTTCGAGCCCGGCGCGAAGCTCGGCGTCGCTCGGCGCGGTCATCCCTTCGCCAGCTCGGTCACCGCAGTCCGGGTGGCCGCGATGACCCGCTCGACCGATTCCTCGTCGAGGTCGGCGAAGAGCGGCAGCCGGACCAGGCGCCCGGCCATCTCCTCGGTGTGGTCGAGCGAGGCCGCCACGCGCCCAAAGCGTTGGCCGCCGGGTGAATCGTGGAGGGGCACGAAGTGGAAGACGGTGGCGATCCCCTGCGCGCGCAGCCGCTCGATGAAGACGGCGCGAACCTCGACGCTGGGCAGGACCAGGTAGTAGACGTGGCCGTTGTGGAGGCTGCCGGGAGGCGTGGCCGGGCGCTGCACCAGCCCCTCGCGCTCCAGCTCCTCGAAGCCGGCGTGGTAGCGATCCCATATTGCCCGCCGCCGCGCCGTCACCTCCGCCGCCGCCTCCAGCTGGGCGAGGAGGAAGGCCGCGGTGAGGTTGCTGGCGCCGAAGGAAGAGCCGACATCGACCCAGGTGTAGCGGTCGACCTCGCCGCGGAGGAACTGCGAGCGGTTGGTGCCCTTGTCCCAGATCACCTGCGCCCGCTCCATCAGCTCGCGGTCGTTTACCAGCAGCACCCCGCCCTCGCCGCTGGTGACGTTCTTCGTCTCGTGGAAGCTGATCGCGCCGAGGTCGCCGATTGAGCCGAGCGCCCTCCCGTCCTGCTCGGCGAGCAGGCAGTGGGCAGCGTCCTCGATCAGGGTCAGGTCGTGTTGCTCGGCGATCGCCTCCAGCCGCTCCATGTCGCAAGCGACCCCGCCGTAGTGGACGGCGACGATCGCCTTCGTCCGCTCGCCCACCGCTGCGGCGACCTGCTCCGGGTCCACGTTCAGCGTTGCCGGATCGATGTCGACGAAGACGGGCGTCGCCCCCTGCCGCACCGCCGCCGTTGCCATCGTCGGATACCCGAACGACGGCATCACCGCCTCGTCCCCCGGCTCCAGCCCGGCAAGCATCATCGCCGCCTCCAGCGCCCCCGTCGCCGAGTGCGAGATCAGCGCCAGCGGCGAGCCGGTCGCCTGTCGCAGCCACTCCTGGCAGCGCTGGGTGAACTGGCCGCCACCGGCGAGCTCCCGCGCGGCGATCGCCTGCTCGAGGTAGGTGAGCTCGCTGCCGGAGACAAAGGGGCGGTTGAAGGGGATCGGGTCGCTCACGCTAAACGCTCCAGCAGCCTCTGCAGCACCTTGCGCGAGTCCAGGTATTCCTCGGCCAGCTGCCGGGCCGCACGGCCATGGCGGTCCGGCTCTGCCTCAACCCCCTCGACCATCGCCGCCGCCTCCTCGACGCCGTCGAACCCCAGCAGTCCCTCGCTGACCGGGAGCGAGTGCGCGAAGCCGGTGTCCTGCGCGACCACCGGGCGCCCGCTCGCCAGGTAGCAAGCGCTGCGATCGCTGAACCAGCCGCTGCGGGAGTTGACGTAGCCGCTCTTGGCGACGCAGAGCTCCGCCTTCGAGCCGCGGACGAAGGCGGCGTAGTCGCCAGGGGTTCCCGCCACCTCGTAGGGATCGAGCAGGCCCCACCCTTTCTCGCGCAGGGCGCGCAGGTCCTCCACCTCGTCTGGATGGACTCCGAGCGCCAGCTCGAACCCCGCCCGCGTCCGGGTCGGCAGCTCGAACAGCGGGCGCAGGGCGTGGGCCCGCTGGCCGTAGTGGACGCCTTCGTGCTCGATCGAGCCGTAGCTGCGCCAGTGGCCGACGCTGGTGAACGCATCGCGAGCCGGGGCGGCGTCCGCCGCCGGCCAGCGCGCGAGGACGACGGGCGGCAGGGTCGGGATCCAGTTTCGGCCGAGGGTTGGGATCGGGCAATCCTCGGCGCCGATGCGGACGCCGACGGTGACGAAGTGGGTGTGAAGGTCGAATCCCATATCCGAGCCGGTCGCCTGCCAGACCTGGTTGAAGCCCGGGTCGAGGTCGAGGAAGGCCCGCACCGGGATCGACTCGAGCAGCCGCTCGTCCCGCAGCATCCCGGAGACGTTGAGCAGGAGATCGGCGCTGCGGGCGAATGCCAGCAGGTCGGCGTAGGGAGTGCCGGCGGTTTGCTCCGTGCCCCTGCCGAGTAGCGCGGCGCGTCCCTCGATCGAAGGCAATCCCTCGAAGTAGGTCGCGACCGCCCCCCCGGGATCCAGCGACTCGACGGGCACCGGCTCGACCAGAACCACCTCGTGCCCGAGCTCCTCGAGCCCGGTGAGGTACTGCAAAACCGCCCACGTCGCGCCCCCCTGGTGGGGATCGCCGGCGACCATGCCGCTGAGGAGGATCCGCAGCTTGCCTTCGGCGGGGCTCAAGGCGTCACCCTCAGCATCACTCTCACCAGGTCGCGGTCGGCGGTCTTGTGGCAGTCGCTGTAGCGGAACTGCGTGTAATAGAGGTACGGGCGGGCGCCGCTGGAGGCGAAGACACGCGACTCGCTCATCGGGTCGATCAGCGAAGGGTAGGCGAGCGGCGACGGGCCACCGCAGCGGTAGCTCTGCTTCGTCACCGCGCGGGTGACGAGCTTGCGCTCGCTCCAGTGGATCAGGTCGGCCGAGGTCGAGAAGTAGATCCCCCGCGTCTTCGGGCCGACGCTTTCCGGCCCCGGTGGCGCCAGCCCGACCAGCAGGTAGCGCCCCAGCACCGTGTTGTAAGTGAGGCTCTCCGCCATCTCGGCGATGTGACCGGGGTCGAGCGGCAGGCAGGGCGTCCGCCGGCGCGGCTTCGAGCGGTAGGGGTCGGTGAAGCGACCGCCGAAGCCGGTGCCGTCCCAGGCGCGCCAGCTCCCAGGACGCTGGATCCGGCGGGTTCTGATCAGGCAAGTGCCCCTCTGCACGCCCGGGTCGCGCACCCGCACCAGCGCGTACAAGGTGCCGTCGGGGCCGATCACGACGTTGCTCGGGGTGAAGACCCCGGCAGGTCCCTCGTCCGGCTGGTAGCGATAGGGGGCGGATGCGACGAGGTGACGAGGCGAGGGACTTTGCAGGTAACTACCCCCGCCATCGGTCGAGCGGGCGAGGGTGATCGCGTTGTACCAGCAGCGCATGTAGCGACCGCTGGGGCAGCGGCCGCGATGGCGGTTGCCCTGGTACTCCTCGTGGACCAGCGCCCAGATCGTCTTTCCGTCCCGCGTGAAGACCGAGCCGATCCACTCCCGGTCCTGGAAGCGTCGCGGCCGGGCGCTCCGGTCCGAGAGCATCACCGGACGGCAGTCGACCGTCATCTGGTCAAGCGAGGGGCCGATCAGCCGGAAGTTGTCGAAGTGCGAGATCAGCAGCTGGGTCTGGCCCCGATAGTCGCGGAAGGCGCGGGCCGGCAGGTCGGGGTAGTTGAAGGGCTCGCACGCCGACTCGCTCCAGTCGAAGACGACCTGCGGCTGGCTGACGACGCGAACTTCGGGACCAGGCGTCGCCGCGCGCGCCTCGGCGGCGACACCGAGCAGAGGCAGAAGCGCCAGCGCCAGCAGCGCCATCACGATCTCCAGCACCCGGCCGAGAACGCGGTCGGAGTCGAGGCGGTCCGCGGCGAACCGGCGAGCCGCGACCGATCGCTGCGGGAACTCGTCGCGGACGATTTCGGCAGCGGCGACGGCGGCGCCGAGGTCGTCGAAAGGGAAGAGCGCCTCCGGCGTGTCCTCTCGCTCGATCCCGGTGTCCTGGACGACTGCGGGACGGCCGCTGGCGAGATAAACGGCGGTGCGATCGCTGAACCAGCCGGTGGCCGCTTCGACGTAGACCCCCTGGGCGACCGAGAACTCGGCGCCGGAGCGGCTCACGTAGCTCCGGAAAGCCTGCGGGGTCCCGGCCGCCGCCCGCGGCTCGACGATCTCCCACCCGTGCGAGCGCAGCAGCTCGAGGTCGGCGGAGTCGCCCGGATGGATGTCCAGCGCGAGCTCGAACCGGACGCCCTCGACTCGTTCGGGCAGGGTCGCGAAGCGTCGAAACTGGTGGTGCTTGAGGCTCATCGTCCGGCCGTCGATCTCGGGGGGGCCGTAGGGGCTGCGCCAAGTGGCGATGGTGGTGAAGGCGAGCGGTCCCTCCGGGGCGGGAGCGAGCGGCCACTCGTCGAGCAACACCGGCGGCAGAGTCGGGATCCACTCGATCCCACCAGTCGGGACCGGGCAGCGCGACCTGCCGATGTTCTGCCCCACGGTCAGGTAGCGGTCGTGGCCCGCGACGCTGAACTCGAGGTCCGGGTCAGCGTGCCATGCCTGGGTAAAGCCGGGGTCCAGGTCGACGTAGATCCGCCGTCGGGGCGCCTCGAAGAGCGGGCCCGGATCGAGGTGGCCGCTGATGTTGAAGAGGCACTCGGCACTCGCCGCCACCTCGGCTAGCTCCGCTTCCCCGGGGCCGGCAAAGGCCTCGCCGCCGGGACCCAGCAGCGATCCCCTGCCCTCCAGGCCGAAGCTCGCGGTCACTTCCTCGAAGAAGCGCAGGGCATCCGGCTCCACCGCACCGAGCCGCTCGACGAACCAGACGTCCCAGCCGAGCCGACGCAACCCGAGCACCCAGGCAAGCCGCACCCACGCCTCGCCGCCGCTGTGCGGCTTGTTGGCGAGAGCCCCGGCCACGACGGCGATAGTCATCGAGCGTTAGGAGGGCAGGGGGCGCCGCCGCGCCCCGGGAACCCGCGACAGGTTCCGCGGGTTGTGGCGGGCGAGGACGGCGATTTCGCGGAGGGCCCGCCCCCGTTCTCCGTCGCGCAGCGACTGGCCGATCTGCGCCACCAGCAGCTCGCCGTAGTACGACTTCCAGAACCTGAGCGCGTTCTTGTAGGCCGCCTTCAGCTCCGGGTCGTCACGGGTGTAGGTCCTCTGCCCGCGCAGAGCGGCGAGGCTCCGCGACAGCATCCGCCCCGCGTCGCCGCTGGAGTTGCCGCCGTGGGTGCGGTGCTCGGCGACCAGCTCACCGTGGCTCCACATCGGGAACTGGCGGGCGATTTCCAGGTTGAACCCGAAGTCTGCCGTCTCTTCGAGGTCCGGGTCGAAGCCCTTCACGTGCTCGAAAAGGGCCCGGCGGTAGATCGAGCGGGCGGGGAAGCCCGACCAGTTCTCGGTCAGCAATCGGGCGTAGTGGTCGCGGCGCACGATCGGCTGCTCGAAGGTCTCGATCGGGGTCCCGTCCTGGGCGATCCGGCGGAAGCGGCCGCTGGCGGCTGCCGCCTCGTCGTGCTCCCTGAGCAGGTTGACGCCGGTCTCGATCGCCGTCGGCATCAAGCGGTCGTCGGCGTCGAGGAAGACGAGGAAGTCGCCGCCGGTGTTGCGGATCCCGAAGTTCCGCGCCCCAGCCATCCCGCGGTTCTCGCAGCGCAGGCAGCGCACCCCTGGGTAGCGGCCGGCGACCTCCGAGGCGTTGTCCGGCGAAGAGTCGTCGACGACGAGGACCTCGAGGTGGGGATAGGTCTGCCCCAGCACGCTCTCGATCGCCTCGCTCAGGAAGTGCGACTGCCCGAAGCAGGGGATCACGACCGAGACCAGCTCGGCGAACTCCGCTGCGGAGTCGCGGCGCCAGGTGTGGCGGCCGCGGACGATCCCGAACGGCACCCGCCGCTGCCCCTTCAGCACCGCCGTCAGCTCGATCTCGAAGTCCTGCGGCGTGCCGACCAGGTTGATCGTGGTCCGGAACCCGGCCCGGTCGGCGTCGGGGTAGTCCGGGAACGCCTCGGCGAGATCCTGGCGCTCCGCCCGGACCGCGGCGCGCCAGAACGGCTTGCCATCCATCAAAAACTCAACGGCGACCACCCGCGCGTCCTCGCCCAGCGCCCAGCCCAGCAGATCGACCGCGTTGGCGTCGAGAACGTTCCCCGGCTTCGGCTCGTCGACGAAGGCGCCGTGCAGCTGCGACGGCGGCGAGACCGAGACGTCGAGGATTTCAACCAGCGCGCCCATGCCCGGATCCTCCCTCAGCCGCCGGACCCGTCTTCGAACCGCAGCTCGGCAAAGCGCACGCGCCGTTCCCCCGGCAGCACCGCGACCGCCTCCGCCGCAGCGCCGGGCGGCAGCTGCTGGGCGTTGACGGTGGTGCGGAAGCCGGGCGAGCCGACCTCCCGGTCGGGAAACGCTCGCTCGATGTCCGGGCGCGGCAGGTCGACGGGGGCGCGCCAAAGCCGCTTCCCCGCCACCCACAGCTCGAACGCCTCGACCGGCGCGTCCCTCCCCAGCACCCAGCCGATCGTCGTCACCGCGTGGGCGGGAAGCGAGGCGTCGGCGGCCGGTGCCTCGAGGTTGGCCCCGGCCAGCTCGCCGGGAAGCGTTTCCTCGCGGACGACCTCCACTCGCCGGGTCTGCCGCACCGGAACCGTGGCCCCCTCGGCGTCGAGCGGCAGCTCGAAGACCGTCGTCGTCTCGTCGTCCCAGACCCGGCGGCCCTCCCGCGCGAGGTACTCGCACAATCCCTCCCGTCCCCGCAGCCACTCGCGGGCACTGCCCGGGACGACGACGAAGCAGCCGCCCTCGCCCGTCGCCTCGGCGCCGCCGCGGTAGTCGGGCCGAACCGGGGCCAGGTGCCCGGCGGCGCGGCGGATCATCTCCAGCTCGGTCACCTCCCGCCCGTCGCGGCGGGGCAGGTTGCGCGCGTGGCGGCCGTTGAAGTACGGCTTCAGCTCGCGGCGCGGGTCGACGAGGACGACGCAGGCCCCGAAGGGGACGCCGAGGCACTCGACCGCGAGCTGGCTGTGCCGGAACTGCATGGAGCGCTCGATCAGCTCGGCCTGGGCCGGCATTTCCGGCAGCAGCTTCTCGTAGAAGCGCAGGTCCTCCTCGATCTGGCTGATCCGGTCCAGGGCCGTGAACATGCCGCCGTCGTGGAGGCGGTAAGCGGCCAGCGGCTCGGGGATGTAGCCGAGCGGCCCGCGCTCGGCGCAGCGGATGTGGATTAGCCAGTCGATCCAGGCGGAATCGAAGGCCCACTCGGGAAGCTCGGCGATCAGCTCGCGGCGGAACATCATCGTCGGCGAAGGGACGAAGCACTCGGTGAGGATGTCCTCGAGCGCGAAGCTCGCCTCAGCCAGGGCCGGCGTCGTCAGGCCCGAGGGGGTGGCGGCGACGTCGTAGACGAGGCTGGCGTCGTGGAAGCAGCTGACGCAGTCCTCGTGCGCTTCCAAGTATTCGACCTGGCGGCGCAGCTTCGCCGCCGAGGTCCAGTAGTCGTCACCGTCGAGGTAGGCGATGAAGCGGCCGCGGGCCGCCTCCAGCGCCCGCGACAAGATCTCGCCGTGCCCCAGGTTCTCCGCCGGCAGCACCGCCCGCACCCGCTCCGGGAAGCGCTCGGCATAGCGCTCGACGATCTCGCGGGTGCCGTCGGCCGAGCAGTCCTCGCCGATCAACAGCTCGAACTCGAACCCGGTGTCCTGGATGAGGACGCTCTCGATCGCCTGGGCGACGAAGGGCGCGTGTTCGTAGGTGCGCATGACGGCGCTGACCACAGGGGCAGGCGACGTGGTCACGACTCCAGGCCCCCTTCGAGGTGCTCGAAGCGGGCACCCGGTTGACCGACGCCGCGCCGCCGGTAGCGCAGGAAGGCCCCCGGGTCCCAGCGGGCGAGGGTGCGGAGCCCGCGCAGCACGGATCCCCACTCGCGCCGCCGCCAGGCGTTGGCCACGCGCTCTACCAGGGCCTCCCCCTGCTTGACGCGGGTGTTGCGGATGCCGAGCCGGCGCGCCGCCTTCTCCTCGCTGCCGTGCAGGTGGCGACGCTGCCCTTTCAGGACCTGGATCTGCGAACTGAGCACGAGGCCGGCGTTACGGGTGGTGTTGGAGCCGTGGCGGCGGTACTCGGTCACCACCTCCTCGTGGCAGACGACCGGGAAGGCGCGGGCGAGCTTCAGGTACAGCTCGTAGTCGTCGGCGGCGACCCGCCGCTCGTTGAAGCCGCTAACCGCCTCCAGGGCCTGGCGGCGATAGACGAGCGAAGAGCCGGACCAGATGAAGCATTCCTCCAGCAGCTTCAGGTAGTGGTCACGGGTGACGAGCGGCTGCCTCGCTTCCCGCACGACCCTGCCGTCGCGGCCGATGTCGCGGGACATCCCCGCCGCGAAGGCCGCCTCCGGCTGCGCGGCAAGCTCCCCCACCCCCACCGCGAGCGCCTGCGGCAGCAGCCGGTCGTCGGCGTCGAGAAAGGCGACGTACTCGCCTCTCGATTCGGCAAGCCCGAGGTTGCGCGCGGCGGCGACGCCGCTGTTGGCTTGCCGCAGCGCTCGCACCCCTGGATAGCGCGCGGCCACCTCGAGGCTGTTGTCATCGGAGCCGTCGTCGACCACCACCAACTCCAGCCGTGGGTGGCTCTGCGCGAGCACGCTCTCGATCGCCTCGCCCAGGTAGTGAGCCTGGTTCCAGCAGGGGATCACGACCGAGACCAGCGGCGCGGCCGCCGCGTCGCCGCTATCAACGCGCCGCACCCGCACCGCGCCGACCTCTGCCCGCGCGCCGTTCGCCAGCACCGCCCGCACTCCCAGCTCCAGCTCTTCCCCGCTGCCCAGGGCGGCCACGTTGAGGCCGGCCCGGAAGCCGGTGTCGGCGGCAAGCGGGGCGTCGAACATCTCCACCACCCCCGGCCGCTCGAGCCCGATCTCCGCCCGGCGCACCCGTCGCTCCTCGCAGGTCAGCTCGACGGCGGTGATGGGAGCCCCCTCGGGAACGATCCAACCGGCGATCTGCAGCCGCTTCGGATCGACCTCTGCCCTCTGTTTGGGATGGTCGATCCGCCATCCGCGTATGGCCGGCCCCGGGGGCAGCTCCGCGACGGCGGTAACTTCGAGCGCCGGCCTCAACGATTGCCGAACATGCGCGCGAACAGGCCGCGGCGCTTGATTTCGAGCGCGATCGTCGCGATCGATGCCCGCTCGCCGCCGTCGATGACCCCCCGCACCGCCAGCTCGTGCCGACCCTCGCCGCTGCCCTGGACGACGAGGCGGAACCCGGCCCGATCGGCGCCCGGGGTGCCCGCATAGGCGTCGGCGACGCCGGGGCGCTCGATCTCCAGCGGCGCGGTCGCGACCACCTCCCCCGCGGCCAGCACCTCGACCGACTCGACCCGGTCTTTTTTACCCACCGCCCAGCCGATGATCCTGAGGGCGTTGGAGTCGAGGTCGGACCCCGCCTTCGGCAAGTCGAGGTGGGCCTTCCGCAGCCCGCCCTCCGCCTCTGCCGTGGAGACGTCGATCACCCGGATGCTTTCCCGCCGAGCCACCGCGGGATTGTAGCCCGCTCTGGCGTCGGTCCAGGACTTTTGCCGTTTGCGGGAACGCCGGGATTCACGCGGCGCCCGAGCCTCGACGAAGATGCTCTCGTCCTCGCGGTTGTCGAGCTCGACGATCTCCGGGATGCCGCTGGCGGTGACCCCGAACGAGCACTCGGCGACGTCGACGAAACCCGCCTTCTCCAGCAGCTCGATGGCGAAGTCGGCGGTGAAGAGCGAACGCGAGTAGCCGTACCAGAGCATCTGCACGACGAAGCGGCCGCCAAGGCTGCTGACCTCGTCGGTCCCGACCTTGAAGTAGCTCTCGTCCTTCGCCAGGTAGGCGTCGATGCCGCGGTGCAGGTCCGGCAGCGCCAGCCGCAGGGTCCCGCCGGGTTTCAGCACCCGCCGCAGCTCTTCCAGGACCGGCACCAGCTCCGGATAGGCGAACTCGGGGAGGGCGTGGATGCTGACCGCGTAATCGATGCTGTCGCTCGCCAGCGGCAGGCCCTGGCGGATGTCGGCGACGAGGTCGACCCCGGCTTCGTCCTTGACGTCGGAGTTGATCCAGCCCGGCGCCACGTGCGCGCCGCAGCCCCAGTTCAGCCGCTTCACGGCGTCACCTCCTCCAGCAACCGTCCCAGCACCTTCTTCGCCTCGAAGTGCTCCGCGGCGATCTCCCGCGCCGCTCGGGAGTGGCGCTCCCAGTCGCCACGGATCCCTTCGATCCCCTCGCGAGCGCCGTCGAGATCGTCGAAGGCCACCAGCCCCTCGCCGCTCGGGTAGCGCTCGGTGAAGCCGGTGTCCTGGGCCAGCACCGGCTTGCCGCTGGCCAGGTAGGCGATGCTGCGCTCGCTGAACCAACCGCTGCGGGCCTTGACGTACATCTCCTTCGCCACCATCAGCTCGCCGCGCGATCCCTGGATGTAGCGACGGTAGGCGTTCGGATCGCCGGCGGCCGCAGCAGGATCGGCGAGGGTCCAGCCGTGCTCCTCGAGCGCTTCCCTATCGGCGGCATCGGCAGGGTCGATCTCGAGCGCCAGCTCCAGTTCGGCTTCGACCAGGGACGGGAGCTGGATCAGCTTGCGCAGCTCGTGCGCCCGCAGGCCGAAGCGGCGGCCCTCGTATTCGACCGGGTCGTAGGGGCCGCGCCAGCTGCCGACGCTGGTGAACCGGGTCCCGCCGGAAGCAACCGGCCATTCCTCCAGCACGATCGGATGCGGCGAGGTCACCCATTCGATCCCGCAGGTGGGGATCGAGCAGTCGGGCTCGCCGATCTTCTCGCCGACGGTGACGAAGGCGTCATGACCGGCGAAGGCGTCGTGCAAGCCTAGGTCCTTCCACATCTGGCCGAAGCCGGGGTCGATGTCGAGAAAGACGTTGCGGGGCGAGGCCGCCAGCACCTCCTCGTCGTCGATGAAGCCCATCACGTTGAGCAGCAGCATCGAGTCCTTCACCCGCTCCAGCACGGCCGGGCGCGAGAGGCCGACCTCCCCCTCACCGAGGAAGAGCGAGTAGGAGTCCTCCAGCCCCGCTGCCTCCATCAGCTCGGCGAGCCAGCCGACGCAGCGCCTTTTGGCGGCGGCGGAGGGAGCCATCTCCGGAGCGAGGCGATCGAGGAAGAGGACCTCGTGGCCGAGCGCCCGGAACCCGAGCAGGTAGTTGAACAGCGCCCAGGCATGACCGCCGTAGCCCGGCCGCTGGGCGAGCGCCCCTCCGACGACCACTCGGCCCACGCGCGGTCAGCCCTCCGAGGCCACGAGCGTGGGCTCGTAGCCGAACTCGGTCAGGACCGGGTCGAGCACCTCGGCGCAGACCTCGGCGAGCTCGGGGGAGAGATCCTGCTTCCAGCGGCCGATCGAGGCGGAGGCCTTGGCGGTCGTCCGGTGTTCGTCCAGCGACTCCGCCTCGGCCCGCTCGAGCGTCGCCGCGATCGCCTCTTTGCTCGCGTCGAGCCCGAGGAACCGCATCGTCGCCCCCAGGGTCTCCGCCGGTTCCTGGATCAGGTCCTCGTAGCGAACCAGGTGGGCGGCCTCGCCCCGGTCCCGCAGCCGCCGCAGCAGCCGCCGGGCCGAGTTGGCCACGGTCGTTTCGACGTACTCCGCGTCGCTCCCGGCCTCGGCCCGGCCGAATGCCTCGTATCCGCGCTTGCGGTTGAAGGCGATGATCGAGCAGAGCATGTCGCGGAAATCGCGAACCAGGATCACCTCGCGGGCGCCGGGGTACATCTCCGCCAGCAGGTCCGGGGCAAGCTGGAAGGGGAGGTACTTCTCGACGAAGTAGCGCGGGCTCTCCCCCGGCTCCGCCAGGCGCCTGTAGAAGGCCTCGATCCGCGACTGGCAGACCTGCGCCAAAGACTCGATCGCCTCGCCGCCGAGCCAGCCTTCCAGCGCCTGGTCGCCGCCGACTCCGACGTGGAGGTCGGAACGGTCCAGCCACCAGTTCTGCTGCTCCAGCGGCCCGGGCATCAGCTGCGCCAGGTAGCTCTGCGGTCGCGAGAGGGTCTGCAGGACGCTGGTCCAATAGGTGCCGACGCGGGCGTCGCGCGCCCAGGGGCTGAAAGCGACCGCCTCCGACAGGCAGCTGAGCAGCCAGACCAGCCAGGTCGAGCCGCTGCGCCCGATCGTGTTCACCATCAGGGGCTGGATCAAGTCCTCGCCCGCGGCCGGGAGGGGCGCGCGGGTACCGGTCACCTCGGCCACCCGGGAGAAGGAGCCGTCGCCACCGCGAGCGACCACGGAAAGCTCGAACTCCTGGCGCAGGTCCAGGGCGCTGACCGGCATCCGGAAACCGCACTCGGCGGCGTGCTGGACTGCGGGAAAAGCGGCAGCGATGTCCCCGCGGGGTTTGCCCGGCTCGCCCTCGGCGACGACCCAGCCCTCCTGCAGGACCTCGATCTTCGCCAGCGGCGCCGACTCGGCAAGGGCCCAGCCGACCACCTCGAAGCCGTAGCTGTCGCTGCTCGAGTCCTCCTTCGGGCCGTCGAGCCGGCCGCCGAGCAGTTGCCCGCTGCCACCTTTCCGCTGGCTGACGTCAGCGATCTCTACCAGTGCCATCCGCGCTCCATCTTCGGGCAAGTCATCAGACCTCATAGCCGAACTCGGTCAGCCACGGGCCGAGCTCCTCGTTGCACACCGCGGCGATCTCCTCCGGCAGGTCCTCGCGCCAGCGGCCGATCGAGGCCGCCGGGTCAGAGGTGGTGCGGTGATGGTGCATCGCGGCAGTGTCCTCCTCCGCCCGCTGGATCGTCGCGCTGACCAGCTCGGGGTCGTTGGCCAGGCCGAGATCCGCGAAGAGCTCCGTCAGCGTCGGCTCGGGATCCAGGACCAGGTCCTCGTAGCGGACCAGCCGCGGCCCGCCCGCCTCACCCCGCAATCGCTCGGCGAGGGTGACGGCGGACTGGCGCATGCTCGTCCGCACGTACTCGGCGTCGTCGCCGCCCTCGGAGCGGCCGAACGCGTCCCAGCCGCGCTTGCGGTTGAAGGCGATCACCGAGCAGAGGATGTCGCGGAAGTCGCGGACGAGGATCACCTCGCGGGCGCGCGGGTAGATCTCGGCGAGGAGATCGGGGACGACCTGGTGGGGCAGGTACTTCTCGACGAAGTACTGGGGGCTGCGCTCGGTGGCCAGGCGCCTGTAGAACACCTCGATCTGGCCCCGGCAGAGGTTCGCCAACGACTCGACCCCCTCGCCGCCGAGCCAGTACTCGATATCGGGATCGCCCAGTTTGCCGGCGCCGCTGCCGAGCCACCAGTGCGGCGAGTCGAGATCCGGGGGATCGAACGGAGCCAGGTAGCTGGCGGGCTCCGCGAGGTCCTGCATCACGTTCACCCAGTAGGTGGAGACGCGAGCGTCCTTGATGAACGGCGAGAAGGCGACGACGTCTGGGTGCGAGCTGAGCAGCGTCACCATCAGGGTCGAGCCGCTGCGGCCGATCGTGTTCACCATCAGCGGCTGGATCTCGTCCGCGGTAGAGGCCGGCAGGGGGCGGCGGCGCCCGCGCAGGCGCGCCAGGGGCAGCAGCGTCCCGTCCTCGACTTTGGCCCGCAGCACGAGCTCGAACTCCCGTCCCAGCTTCAGGGAGCTGATCGTGGCGTGATAGCCGCTTCGCTCCGCTCCCTCGACCTCGGGGAAACCGGAGGCGATGTCCGGGCGCTCGACGTCGAGGGGGACGGTGAGGAGCCGGCGCTCGTCGTGCAGCACTTCGACGTGCTCCACCGCCAGTTGCCTACTCAGCACCCAGCCGTCGATCGTCAGCCCGTAGGAGTCGCCCGTGAACCCTTCGCCCGGCGAGTCGACGTTGCTGCCGTAGAGGTAGTCGTTTTCGCCGACGTTCTCGGCCTCTTCGATGCTGATCACCGCGGTCGTGGCCAGGTCGGGGGCCATCAGACGGCCTCCTGGACTCGGGCGCTCCAGCGCTGGTCGAAGAGCCAAGCGTTGAAGCGGTTGCTCATGTCCACGGCGGAGGGGACGTAGGAGCGGCCCTCGAGGTGGCAGAGCTCGACCTCCGGCACGTACCAAGTCTCCAGCTCCCGCTCCTGGATCCGCATGCAGAGCTCGGCGTCCTCGTAGCCGCCCTTGACGTAGTCGGCCGAGAAGCCGCCGAGGTCCTCGAACAGCTCTCGCTCGACCAGCAGGCAAGCCCCGCTAAGCGAGGGGACGGGCCGCTGCCGGTTGGCGTCGGCGAAGCTCCGGTGCAAGCCCTTGAAGGCGTGGGCCAGCTCCCAGCCTCCGCTCGCCGGGTTGCGGCGGAACTCCATACCCGCGTGCTGGATCGAGCCGTCGTCGTAGAGCAGCTTGGGAGCGACGGCGCCCGCCTGCGGCAGCGCGTCGTGGGCCTCGACGAGGTCCGCCAACCATCCCTTCCGTTCGGGCAGGACGTCGGAGTCGAGCAGCAGCAGCAGGCGCCCGCTCGCCTGCGAGGCCCCGCGGTTGACGGCGACGGCGCAGCCGCCGTTGCGAGAGAGCGTGAGCAGGCGGAACGGGATCCGGTAGAGCTCGTGCAGCTCCGCCACTCGCGGCAGCAGCTCCGGCGCCAGCTCCGGCGAGTCGAGGACGTAGATCAGCTCGCACCCGAGCATGCTCGGGTCGTTCGAGAACTGCGCCAGCTGGTGCTCGATCAGGTCGACCCGGCGGTAGAGCGGGACGACGACCGAGACCTCCGGCTGCGCCGGCACCGCCCCGAACTCCTCCACCTCCTCGATCTCCACTCGGTCCCCCAGCTCTTCCTGCAGCCGCACCACCGCGGGGACCAGCTGGCCCATCAGCGGCGTGTCGACCCGG
>Ga0157284_10000034_pt1 | contig 18353 bp, 30 predicted proteins | sample NitcycUS059202B1_FD_108392 | JGI IMG/M metagenome (GOLD analysis project Ga0157284, IMG submission 108392) | Soil microbial communities from Arlington Agricultural Research Station in Wisconsin, USA - Nitrogen cycling UWRJ-S059-202B-1 | ecosystem: Environmental > Terrestrial > Soil >... | reverse complement strand
TAGGTATGCAGCTTCCAGCGGTCGAGCCGGTACTGCCTGATCTCTTCGTTGAGCCGGTCTATCTCGCCAGCCAGGCGGGAACGCTCTCGATGTGCGCCGCGCACCAGCTCCTTGGTTTCCTCAGGATCCCCGAACCGCACCAGCGCGTGCGCCAGCATGTCCAGCTCGAAACGCGTGTCTGCCGGATGCTGCCAGAACGGCGCGAGGTCGCGACCGCGATAACCCTCAGCCAGATAGGCGCAGATGTGACCGGCTTTCAGCTTGATGTGGCCGCGCTTGTTCACCCACAAAAGCCCCCAGCGTTCGGGAAGGTCATCGAGGCCGATCAAGCCCTCAGGGCAGATGTAATACCGGTACGTTCCCATGCCGGCCGATTTTCCGTTTCGGTGTGGTTTCGCCCGATCTGCCAGAAAGTCCGACCGGCTGACCTTCGACTCGACAACCACGGAACCGCCGTCAAATCCCCACCGGTACCCGAAAGCGTCGGCACGCTCGCCACCGTACAGCCCGCCGACCTCAGACAATGCCAGCTGACAGCCTGGCCCGTTCCCGCTCGATGGCCGCTTGAGCCACCTCACCGCGAGCGCGTTCAATTCGTTATGCGTCACCTCCTGCCGCCTTAGGCTCTGCCAGTTTGTGTTGTTCATCCAGTGCCAGCGCCTGAGCTACTACCTCAGCCTTGCGGGCTTCGAAGGCCAGCCGTTCGGCCTCACGGCGCTGAGCGCGTTCCTCATCTTCCTGCTCGGCGTTGGTCTTCATCGTTTCGGACAGGTTGCGCAGCGCGGCCACCAGCTCGACGCGCCGATCCTTCGTGCCTTCGGGGTTGGGTAACGCTGGTACCGGTTTGGGCGGTGGCAGCAGGCCAGCCGTTCGGGCCTTCTCGACGGCGTGCTCTCGCATGCCAGCATCCCAGCCAATGCAGGGGAACCAGTGCGCGGGCTTCCCTGTCTCGCGTGCTGCCTGCACCAATCGCTCATAAGCGGGAATGAACGCCATCCGTGCGCCCACCTTGTCCCGTGCCTGCATGATCGGCAGCGCAATCGCCCAAGCCTTCGCAATCTCGTCAGTCCAGACGACGGTCGCAGCTTCATCGAAAGCAGGCAGGGCAACAGCCCACGCCTCATTCGCGGTCAGCCACGCGCCGCCATCCTGCAACCGGTCGAGGATCGCTTTCGGTGTCAGCCTGCCGCTCAGCTCGGCACGGCACCGCGCCAGCGCTTTCCTCAAGGCGTCGAGCGGGTACTTTGACAGGTCATCAGCCATCAACATGGCGGCAGCGGGCCGAACCTCATGGCCTAACACCTCAGCCGTGGCACATAGCAGGTCGATCAGCTGCTCTGTCTCATGGTCATTCAGCATTTTCGCCCCTCTCCCGTGCGCGTTTTTCCCTCAGCATGGCTTTCGCCTCGCCTGCCGCGTTGAAATTGGCCTGAGACTGGTCGAGCTGGCGGGCGCGGGTGTTGGTCATCGCGTTGCCGGTGGCCCACTGCGTCCGGTAAGCCTCAGCGCCAGACACCAGCGCCCCCAAATCGTGCATCTTGCGAGTGACGAACGCCTCGTTGACGTTCATCACATAGAAGGCGGCGACCGGCGCAGCTTCCTGCCCCAGCCGGTTAACCAGTGTCTTCACCTGCCCGTTGACGCGAGCGTTACGAACCGGTGCCGTCTGGTAGCGCTGCTCATAGGCAGTCTTGTAGGAGTGCCACGTCTCTTTGCATTTCAGCTGGAAAGCCGTTTCCTGTTCCGGTTTTCCGTCCATATGTTTCGATTTTGGCAACACTTCACCCACCAAACCACCACCAGCGACCGATGCTGATTTATCAGCGGCGGGAATGGTTTTAATTACAGGTTTAACTTCCTGGTTAAGATTACTGGTTTGTAGCTCACTGTGAACCGACGGTGCCGGTCGCTCTGACCCTACCCCTCCCCCTAAATCTGACCCTACCCCCTTGCTGTTTTGAACTGAGTGGGTTCCCTGTGAACTGACCCCTAAATGTAAATGGTACTGGTTCGGTAGCGAGACGCCGTTGACCACACGTTGCTCGATGGTCAGAAGCCCATAGCTCTCTAATTTGTCGATAGAACGCTTCAACGTGGACAGGCTCATGCCGCACTCGCGAGCGAGACGCTTGTGGGCAGGATCACACCGTCCGGTGTCGTGGTTGCAGCGGTTTGCCAGCATGACCAGCACAATCTTTTCGTTCGACTTCAATTCCTGCTCGGTGGCCCATGTCATTGCCTGAAAACTCATGAAACACCGCCTTCCGGTACCTTCACCAGCACATGATCGTAATCGACGTGTGGGTTTCCGCTTCGCATGTCATCGGGCATCGCATAGGTACCGGCAGCGTATTTCTCAAGCGGCATTAGTCCCGTTTCAAAGAATGACAAACGGCCATTAAAAGGCACAAACGGCACCGGATAGGCGTCTGTCAGGGTGAAGCCCTTAGGGCCAAAAAACCACGGCGACGGGCTTTCCTCGACGCAATCGGTGATGGTGGCGACACCGACGATGCCGCCGCGCTCTAACTCATCGAACGGCGGCAGAGTGATGCGGTGACTTGACGGCATGCTTTCGCAAATTGCCTGCACCAGCAGGTATTCATGCCGTGTCATCCCCATGCTGGCGTGAATGAGCACCGGCCCACGGTATTTCGTGCGCCAGCTGCGGTTCTCGATATCCTTGTGGCCGTTGACGATCAGCCACGCCCACGGTTGCCGGATGGAAAGAGCTTTCATAAGTCAGCCCCCGCGTTCTTCATGACCAGCCCCATGTCGTCATCGTCATCGTCATCGTCGGGATCGACGCCGGTCATGGTCACAATTCCACGGGACACCAGTGAGGCCATATATGCCCTCTCGGCAGGGGTGAAGGTGATGATTGGGCGGTACTTCATCGGAACGTCCACCCCGAAACCAAGCACGATAGGCTTGCGCTTTCCGGTACCGGCCAGCTCAACCATTTGGCGCGTCACCTCGATGCGGCGGTGTACGGTCTGGTCATCACCGGCAGCGGGATCGATGCCAATCCACAAAGGTGACGGTGTAACGGGCTGATAGTGGCCGGACTGAGCCTTAACCAGCGAAGCGCGGGAATTCGGCAGCGGGTTGAAGGTCGCCGGTACCAGCTCGATATCAGGGAACGGGCAATCATCCCCCCAATGGTGCCAGCCAGGCGCGTCACCACGGCTGAAAAGCTCGATGCGGGACACGTCGCCGTAAAGCTGCTCAAGGCGCGAACGGGCCTCTGCCGGTTTGGCGCTGTGCTCGTCGCGGCTGCTAACAATGACCTGTTTAACCCCAGCGCTGGCGCGTTCCAGACCGGCACCGCGTACAGCAATCAGCATGTCCTCACTGTTGGCGCGGGTGTAGTTCCCGCCGTTCATGACGATTTCAGCGTTTAACAGGTTGTACCAGTCGTAAATGTCGTGGATTTCCTGCTCGCGCAAAGCCTTCTCGATGCGCTGTTGCGCCAGCTCGTTGAGCTTCACCCACGTAAAGCCTTTCATGGTGCGAACGTCGAAGCCCCATGCTTTCGCCAGCTCTCTGGCCTCATCGACGTGGTTGCCGGTGAACCACATACAAAGCACGGCATCATCAGCGGCAATCGACCAGACCGGCAGGCGCTTCAAGTCCTCAAGCTTCATGGTCGGGTAATGGTTCGCAGCGGCACCGTTCGAAATCTTGTTTTGGTACTGCCACGGTGGATCAGCATAAATCAGTTTGTAGCTCATAATGGCGCAGTCTCAGGTAGTGGCTTCGGTGCGTAGGCGTTGAGGAATGTCTCGGCGCTTTTCAGGTGATGCGGTTTGACTGTGATGGCGTGTTCGAACATCAGCTGTTCGACCAGCTTCTGACGGGCAACCTTGCGCTGATCCATGCTGACGACGTGACGCAGGGCGCGGAACCAAAACTTACGGTCGCCTTCCCGTGCCTGCTCGCGCAGATGGTCACGCAGCATTTCGAACTGAAAAGCGCCGTCCTCTCCGAATCCTTCCCAATCGGACTCTTGGAGAAGCCAGTCGCGAGCCTGTTCGCACGGCAGGCAGGTCTTGTACCGGCTGAATTCACCGTCCCACTTGCCGGACTGGTTCTCGTAGACGTACAGCGGCTTGATAGCGCCGTGGCATTCACAGCAGATGTGGTACCGCTTCGCGACCACATGTTTGACGTTAACGTAATCAGGCATCATACTGACACCTCAGAGTTTTTGCTTTTGAGCATTTTGCTATCCTCACACAGCCCGCATCACGGATTTGATGCGGGCTTTTTTTATGGTCGAATCACTGTTGCCGTTACACTTCCACTGTTGCCAGAATCGAAACACCTTAGCGACTCGAAAAGTCCTCAAACTTCCAGCCCCCACCGTCCTTTGCTTTTTCCTTGGTGATGGCGATGAAACGAAACGGGTACAACTCGGCGGCGACTTTGATTTTAACCCTCGCGTCATCAGTCCAGAAGCCTTTTACCTCATGGGCCTCAAGCTCACCGTTCGTCAGCATTACGAAGTAGTCGCAGGTGTAAAACGTGTTGTCGGCCAGACGCAGTTTAACACCCTCAAACTTGAACCAAGCCACCTCACCCCGATGTTTCCTAAGCTCAAGGTGCTGTTCATAGCTCAGCTCCGTTTTGTTTTGCTGTCCGGTTTTGAGGCGTCCAAGAGCCTGCATTTTCGCCTTTGGGTTCGGCGTTTTCGACTTTTTAGCGGCCTGTCGCTTTTGATGGGCGGCGAAATCTTCTTCTGTCCAGGCCACGGGATATCCTTCTTCGGTTTGTAGGTATTGTAATGCACTACGCCATAAATCGCGGGCTGGCTTAATCCGTACAGCCTGCCCAGCTCCGGTTGATTGAAGACACCGGCAGCGTACAGCTCCCTGATTTCGGTCGCCTCGCGTATGGTCAGCTTGTGTTTTTTGCTCGGCACCGTATCCAGCCATTTCGGCAGCGCCAGCCCTGCGGTGATTTCTCTTCGCCACTTCCTGTGGCGGATCTGCGATACGTAACTCTGAGACACCCCATAGTAAGCGGCAGCATCGGCAGGGTTCAGCGGACTGGTAAAGACAGCCCGCACAACATCGGGCAGGATCATGGGCGTGGCACCTTGTAAAGAGCGCCGCGCAGCAGGGCGTACATTGAACTTTCCCGACCGCCGTAGATAGCGACCAGCTCAAGGCAGCTATAAACGCCGTGGCTGTGCAGCTGCCTGATTTCCTCGGCTTCGCGGAGGGTATAGCTGCGGCACCGGCTCGACTGGCGATCCAGCGGCGGGCAGCGATTAAGCCCCTCGGTGGCTGCTTTGCGGATCTTGCGCTCGCGGATCTTGTTGACGGTGGACAGGGCAACACCGAATCGCACGGCAGCGGCCTGAGTACCCAACTGGCTGGTGAATATGGCCTGTACTGTTTCAACGGGGATCATGCTTCCACCCCCAGCTCGCTGCGAACCTGCGCCAGCAATTCCAGCTCGGTACCGAACTTCTCTTCCCATGCCTGTTGTCCGGCGTGGATAGCCTTGCCGTGACCGCCCTGCCGGTGATGCCACGGGCAAAGGGGGATCGTGTCATAGTCGCTGGCGCGTTGGCCGCGCCCTTGTCCGGCGCGGATATGGTGGATTTCTGCCGGTGTCTCACCCAGCCCAGCATTGCGGCAGGCGACACAGCCCAGCTCGGCCACGCGGGTCAGGTGCTCTCTTTCGGCTTTGTTGCGTGATTTGCTCATGATGGGCGCTGCTCAGCGACGGCGAATACTTTGCCTTTGTGGTACTTCGCCAGCGTCATGCCACTCGGCTGGTAGGCGAAATAGACGTAGTTGAGCTTGCCGATCCGCACGTCAAAGAACTTAATGCGCCATTGCTTATCGTTCGGCCAGTTCTCGTCTGCGTCGAACGTCTCGACTACTTTCTCTTTGATAATGTGGCCGTCAGCGTCGATGTGCTTCGAATATTCGTGGGTGATGTTCCACGACTTAGAACGGCCATCGGCCTGTTTGATGTGAACATAAGCTTCGCCGGTCAAGAACAGCTTGAAGTGGCTGTCAAACTCTTCCTGAGACGGACGCTCAACGTAATGGACGGTATAGGCTTCGTCGTACCGGCTGCGGTCGCGATACGTCACCATGATTTTGTAGTTGTAGCCAGGCATCCAGCGGGTGTCGGCTGACTTGATAGCTGTCGGGCGGGTTTCTTCCGGCACCGGCTCAGGTTTTGGCGTCAACTCAGGCTCTTTGTAGACGTTTTCCAGAAGCGTCACGGCTGGCGTGGCGTCGGGATCGACAAGAATAGCCGAACGTCCGGTCGCGATTGCCTCGCGGGTGGCGTCAGTCAATGCGGAATGCTCAGGGCAATGGCGGATTGCGTCGAGTAGACCGTGGCTCAGGATGCTTTCGACCACTGGCGCTGTCGAGCCGGTGCGCAGTGCTTCGGTTGCCACGCTGACGTTTTCAGTCTCGACCACCATGCGGTAGAGGTGATTGAGGTGGCGCACTTCGACGGCGGTGAAAGTCTTGCCGGTCAGCAGGCTGAACAGGTCGAGCGTTCTTTTGATCACAGCGTTATTTTCAGAGTTCACTTTCCTTTCCTTCTTGGGTTGAATTATCGGCATTCCATGTAAAAACCGGCGTCTATCGCACCGTTTTCACCGTTTTCGACTCTGAGGTCGGCCACAACGGCGTGCATCGCCTTGTAAGCGTCCTCGTAAATGATTGGCGTTTTTGAGTGCCATGTTGTTGTGAGTTTGGTGCCGTCAGGCTGTAAAAACCAAGCCTCGCCCCACCATTTGACCGGCTTCTTCGGCAGCGTGACCTTGTTGGTCAGCCTTGCTCGGCCAGTGCCGAACCGCCAGACTACGCGGGCCATGACAGTGTTGCCATGTAAACCAAAATGCCGATCACGGCAGCGGTTGTCATAGCGCCAGCCAGGAAGAAGCCCGCCGACGCGATGATGATTTTGCGCGAGTGCGCCAGTTCCGATATTAGATAACCCACCAGCGCCGCCGCGATGATGACCAGTATTTCACTCACATAAAAGCCTTAGACGCCATAAAGGCGAACAGTCCTAACTTCATGAGGGTGCCGACCGTAAGGGACAGCATGAATAGGAAAACGAGCGTCGCAATCGTTACGTCGATCACGTCGGCAAAGCCTTCCTGATAGTCGTTGTAGGACGTGACCGGATTAGTATCGCGCAACAGACCGACGTACCAATTGCATAGACGCTTTAACATGGATGACCCCGTTACTGTTTTCCGACGATTTCTAAAGCGTCTCTAAGCTGCTCAACACTTTTCTCGATCAATCCACGGGCATTTGCAACCCGTGCGTTGTCAGCCAAAGACATTTGTCTTACGAACGACACGAATTCTTCGCTTTTAGGATCGGTTGGGATACCCGCCGCGTAATGCATGTAGACCAGACGTTTGACGGCCTCGCGCATTTCGCTTTTCCCTGTTTCGTAAGCGGAACCATTGGATACGGTACAGCCAACAGCACCCCAAAACACTTTGAGCGATAAGCCCAGGTGTTCGCGGAACTTTCTGACCGTTACCGCATTGATATCGCTGTACTCTTCCAGCTGCATAATTTTTACCATGTCGTGAATTAGAATTTCATGTTCGCAAAAAAGAATGTGAAAAGCAATACGGGTGATTGCATTTCAGCAACAGTGATCGTAGCAAGGGGGAAGTAGGCGGCTGAGCAGGAGGTTCTAATGCCCGTAAACAAACGATTCTTCGATGACATAATGTCAGATCGAAGGATTTCGCTTCGGAGCGTTGCGCGTGAAATGGATATCTCACCGTCGCAGCTCTCCCGCACCATCAACGGCCATCGCCGGATGCAGCTCACCGAAGCGGTTAGGCTCGGCCAGATTTTGGGCGTTCCACTGGCTGAGGTCATGATCAATGCCGGTATCGAGGAAGCCAAAACAGCCGGTCGCCGCTGTTCAATCGTCGGTCATATTCTGGAAGACGGTTATGTCCACCTCACCGACGAAGGCGCAATTGAGCGCATTACCCTGCCGGACGGTGTGCCGGACGAGGACGTATTCGCGATCCAGTTCAGAACGTCGGACACAGCCCTGTCATTTGCAGACGGCTGGGTAATGTTCTTTGAGTCGCCCCGCGATCCGGTCGATAGCCTCGGCGTTTTCGCCCTGTGCAAGCTGGAAGACGGTTCGCAGATAGTTGCCACCATCCGGCGCGGTTACGCAATGGGTACCTATAACCTTTTCAGCTACAACTCATTGCACATCAAAAGCGCCAGAGTGATTTCAGCCGCCCGCGCTATTCTGACTATTCATTAGCGAAAACTGTTTGCATTTTAGAAACGGCTTGTTCTAATATACAAACACGCGGTGCAGTGAATGCCGCTAAAGGTGAACGGTCATCAGATTATTGACCGTTCTTTCGCCAGCCGTTGACACGTTCCCGCTGGCCTACCCTCACCGGTACCAAATATGACCACTACCGTTACATGCTACGTCAGGCAGGCAAGACCGTCTGATAATGAGGTCGAAGCGTTCTGGAAGCTCTACCGCGCCGCCGACCGTATCGATAGCCGCTGGGGCGGGTTCACTATCCCTGACCTGAATGAAGAGTTGCAGAAGACCGCACCGGATGACTGGAACGTAGGGATCGACCGCGCTCACCGCCTGTTCCTCCTGCGAGCCTATCAAGTGCTGGTATGTCAGGGCGGGTTCGGTCGCTTCATGGGTGCCTTCGATACGATGGCCCACAACATGCAGGATCCGAACGCGGACACCGTAGACTGGAAGCCTGAAATCAAAACTGCCCTCATGGATGGCGATATCCTGCCGGTTGTGCTGGAAGCCTATGAAGAGGCCAAAGCTCACGCCGAAAGGCTTCAACGTATATTGGACGCGCAGCCTAATCTCAAAAAATGCCAGCACACCAGCTGGGAAACGAAGGCGCACGGTGATCGTGTGTGCTGCGACTGCGGCGACATGATTGTCACCGGCTGGGACGACTAACCCTTAATATCAACAATCACTCAACTACCCGTGGGCGAAAGGCCACATAAGGAACCATGTGAATACTCAAGACGACAAACTGGCAGCTGACCTGAAAGCTGTCAGCCCTTACGAGGCGGTGCTGGAAGGATTGAAACAGCAAGCCCGCGACGGAATGAAAGGCTCAGTCGGTGACGGTCGAGCCGTCGAACTGGATACCTTCATTCGCAGTGTCACCGCTGAATATGCGCCAGTGCTGGGAATGACTGAGCTGGAAGTGCTATCAGCTATCGAAAAGCGCCGCGATTACAGCGCCGTGAACTACTACCAGCGGGCAAACTTTCCCTCGCTGAAAAGTGTGCGCATGTTCGAAACCCGTGACGATTTCCGCGCTGCCATCCCAAGCAAAACCTTTCGCTGCCCTTCTTGTAAGGGTGCCTCGCACGATCCTCAGGACTGTGACACCGGCATCAAGGATAAGGACGGCAATGCTTGCAACTGGAAATCCTACGGCTTTTTGGGAACATTAGGCGCTGGCGCTTCCATCGTCATCAAAGCTGACTTCCTTGAGGATGGTCGGGTTTATGAGATTTTCATGCCGACTGACTTTGAAAAGACGGCTGAGCCAGCTGCACAATGAGTTCCACCAACTTGGTTCTACTCGGCATCGTCATCATATTCGCGTTGCTGGCCGTTCTACTCCACGTTTTCTGAGGAAAGGAAATGTTCAAATCTATCCTGCGCTGGCTGTTTCGGGTGAAACCGGCACCGGCACCGGCTGAAAAGCCACCAATGGCAGTCCGAAACAAGCCTAAAGCCAAAAAGGTCGCAGGCTGGCCGATTGCTGAGGCTCCCTTCGTGGCAATCTGCGCACGCCAGATGGAAGCTATTCGCCGCGTTTCGCTTGATGTTCAATTAGCAGGCGAAGAGGCAAAACGACGGCAGGCTCAGGCGGCACTGGTGGCTGAGGAACCATTGGAAATTGAGAAGTGGGCTGACAGATTCAAAAATGGGTTGTCGCCATGCACATGCGACAGCTGCGTGTGCCGTCGCGCTCTGGTCAATACCGGCCCTCATGGTGTTGTATCGGCAGGTATGGCAGCTGACCGGCGCCTGACCTCAATGGAGCAAGCTCAGAAACAGCAGGCTAAGGCGAACCGACACATTACCGGCCACAGCGTGCCAGGCATTCTCGACTGATGGAAATCGAGCGCGGTCGCGCCGCCGTCTGGAAGCACGCCGAAGAGGCTGGCATGCAGGACGACATAAAGCGGATCGCCGCGCTCTTCGATATCGCTGATATCGCCATCTTCACGCCTGGCAAAATGACCTACCTCGATCAGAGGCCAATGAAAGTAACCCGCGTGCGCGTCTTTCACAGCGACATGCGGCAGGATCCGACAACCGGCAAACTTGTGCCTAAGCAGGGGAAATGAGCAAAAAACCACTGGCACCGAATGCATGCGCCCCGCGCTTCCATATCGGTACCATCGTCAACTACACCGACCATCGCGGCAAAGAAGTGCAAGGCGAAATCATTGCAGCGACTGCCAATTGGAACGGATATGGGAAAGGTGGCGACTACACCCTGACCTATCAGGTGTCTCACCCGACCAGTTCACGCCACCAGCACCACGGCGAAGGCAACATTCACGGCGAGGTGGAGTGATGAAATCCTACCAGCTGAATCAAATCGGGCTGTTCTCAGCCATTGCTACAGAAATTGGTCGCCAATGCCCTGGCATTCCGGCAGACAGTCGCAGCAACGTGGTCATTCAGGCCGCAAACATGATCGTGGCAGCGTATGCCCGCGAACCGGCACCGGCAGCGCCATCTATGGGTCTGGCCGCGTGGCTGCGCAGCGATGAGGTCGGCGCGAGCAGCGAATACATGGCGTGGGTGTTGTCAGAAGGCGATCCGGCCATATGGGGCGGCGTAAATGGCGTGCGCTTCAATCATCCGCATGATGCTGACGATTTCGGGCGCTGCGTGGGTCTGATTGCAGCCGCGCCTGAGCTGGCCGACAAAATCCACAAATTGCAGGTTGGTCACGGCTCGGATTGGGCACACGTCTCTAAAAACTGGCAGCTGTGGTCTGAGCTGTACAACACCAAACAGTTCGAAAAGCTGCATGACGCCATCGAACTGGCATTCGGTGAGGCTGGTGACGCATGAGCTACTTCAAGGTAGAGGCACCGGCAGCGCTGGCAGCATGGGATGAGGTGGACGCGCAGAACAAGGCGTTACAGAAGGCTGGCCGTGAGTTTGCCGCGCTGTTCGGCGGGATCGCCGTGTTTCAGTATTCTGTCACCTCGCGCTGGTTTACCGGCATCCGTATCAATCACCTCCCTGCCGGTCATGAACCGCAGCTGTGGACGGTACCGACGCCGAAAACTGGCTGGTCGTCTGTGCCACTTAGAAACTTCCCGCGCAGCAAATCATGGGGTGTCGGTGCCGACATAGCGGCCATCAAGCAGCAGCACGCTGATCTGGTGGCGCTGTGGGATGAGAAGCGCCCGACCGTGCGCGTCGAGAAAGAGGGGCTTTTGAAGGCGCTCGGCTACGATTGGGGAACGCTGGTCTTTGCAGGGTTCGAATATTTCCGTTTTGGCGATGCCGTCTACATCAACACGTCGGCAGCGCCAGCCACTGAGGCCGGTGCGGTCGAGATTTTAGGCAGTGTGTACGATGCCGCTCGACGTGACCTAGCCGCAATGAAAGATCGTGACCTAAAGCCGGACGCAGACGAAGCGTAACCGGCATACCCGCCCGCCTCAGCGCGGGCCAATAATAACCCTCAAGGGGAATTCCATGAATACCGATTTACCGCTGTACAAGTGTCACAAGGTTGTCCGTGCTGGCATCATTCACGGTTCTACGCGTGCAGCTTGGTCAAATGTCCTGACCGTCAATGTGCCAGGCGCAAAGGCCATGATCGAAGTCACCGTGCCGGATGGCTGGTGTAAAAAACATGACGTGCAACACGGCGGCTACTACGTCGAGTACCAAGACGGCTATCAGTCCTATTCACCGGCTGACGTGTTTGAGGCTGGCTATAAGCTGGTTCAGGAAGCCGAACAGCTGACCAAAGACGATGCGAGCGTTGCTTGCTCTAACGCCTGCGGCATCACCGCCGACAACCTGCCAGCGTTCGACTATGTGGGCGAAGCGAAGCGCCACACCCTCAGCCAGATCCTTATCGGGCGCAGCTTCGGTGGAAGCACGCTCACTGATATTGCCAACGAAATCACCAAGGCATTCGACGCGCTGGAAGGCAAGCCGATGCCGCACGCCTCGCAAACTGACTATGCTGAGTTCCAAGAGCTGATCGATAACCTTCAAAATCTCGGCACTCGCTTCCGCTGCCCTGCCGGAATGCAGCGCTTCGCCTGGTTGCGCAGCGAGCTGGAAGAGCTGGAAAAACGCCGCGCCGATGACTGTCCAGACCTTGAAGCCGCTGATTTCTCAGACGCCCTGATGTGGCTGAAAGATGGGAAACGTGTTGCTCGTAGCGGCTGGAATGGTGCGGGCCAGTGGGTTGAACTCTTCAAAATGGAAGGCTTAGTTCTGTCGTTTGACCATAACGACGACAAATATCCCATTGCGCAAAACTTCGTATTGAAAAACGCGCAGGGGGTTGCCGTGCCAGGCTGGACACCTTCAACCGGCGATCTGATGGCGACCGACTGGTACGTGGTCGAGTAACCCTACCCGCCCCGCTTTCACAGGGGGCTTATTCACTGTGAGATATCCATATGAAAGGCTTCATAGAAAAAACGCAGCTGGTCGATTTCGTCGTTTTTGATGGCGGGCAACAGCCAATAGACGAGCTGGAAAAGATACTCAGCGGTCACGAAAAAATCGACACCTTTAAAGTGCATAAGGCGCTATCTGGCGGGCTTATCATCGAGGTTCTTCGCCTTGGTTTCGGCATCCAAGAAACCGCTGTAGAAGTAGGCGAACATATCGTCATAAAATCTAATGGTCACATCGAGCGAAAGGTCAGCAGCTGCCAGCGGGCTGGCGAAGTGTCTGACGGCTACCACACGTTCGATGAGCTGTATGACCACCGCGTGCGCCTGTTCTCTTCCCTGATGCGGGCTTATCCGCACCTGTCATGGTGGAGCGAGAAACACCACGACGGCACCGCGTGGGACGGCTGGATTATCGCAGGCATCGACACGCCAGCCGGTACCGTGACCTATCACCTGCCGGTCAGTGAGATTAAGCACCTGCCAATCATTGCCTCGCTGCCGGTCGGGAAAGAATGGGACGGCCACACCGCCGACGATGTACTGGAACGCCTGAAAAGCCTTTGGGGCGAAGGTGCCCAACATAGCGCCAGCAACCTGCCAGCCCACCAGCAACGCGTCATCGATGAGCGGGCCGAACTGGAAGACCGGCACGGCAAGCTGAGCATCTTCCTCGACGCGCCGCTGTTCCAGACGCTGCCGGAAGAAGACCGCGCCCTGTTGAGTGAGCAGTTCATTCACATGACGGATTACCTCAACGTGCTGACGCGGCGGATCGACCGCTTCTAAGCCCCTGCCCGCCTCGCTGGCGGGCTTATCACCTATCAGAGACAACTATCATGGAACCGAACCACAAAGCACAGGCAGCTGTGGCGCAGATCGAACGCGAGCAGTTTTTGCACCAGCAGACCGTAGCCATGACGGCAACGCCGCTGCGTCAGGTTGAAGACGTGTTGATGCGACACAACCGGCTGATCCTCGACAACGCCATTCAGTACGCAGCCACGCTCGACCAGCGCCAGTTGATGATCGAAGGCGTGCGCCAGATGGCAGTCTCCTATCGAAAAGAAGCAATCGTGTGCCACCAAATCGGTGAGCTGATGGAAAGCCAAGAGTGCGAAATGATCGCCCGACATTGCGACGAGTTCGCCATAGAGCTGGCACAGGGGCCGAAATAACGGAATCCCCCTTTTCAGTCCGTTTCGTTCCTGTTAACTACTGTTTCGATTTCAGCAACACTCAGGAGCAAAAACGGTGTCAAAGAGGCGTTATCTCTCTCAGGACGAAGTAGCTGACCGGTACCGTGGGTTGGTATCGGTTCGCACCCTGGCTAACTGGCGCTCGATGCGCATAGGGCCGAAGTTCACCAAAATCGGGAAGACCGTTCTGTACGAAGAGGGTGAGCTGGACGCGTGGGATGACCGGAATACTGTCAAATGTGCGGCCACTGTCCGCGAATAAGGAAAGGTATGACTTTTAATGTAGGCGACTTAGTAGACCTCGGCCTGACAAATGGCGGGACGCAGCAACTGGTTATGCCAGTAGTCCGTGTTACCAAGACAACGGCGATTTTACAGCTTGGTGAGCGCGTCGAGCGAATTCACCGTATGACCGGCAAGCTGTTCGACAAATACAGCAACAAACGCGGTGTCATCTTCAATGGCAAAAACTACCGCCCTTTGTGGCCGGAGGTTGCAGAAAACCAGCCAACACCGGAGGCACCCACGGCAGCGGATTACGATGAAGTGCTGACCGACCACCGCCGCCTCGTTCGTGAGCTGGACATGTTGCTGAATGGCGAGAACGCAGCTCAGCAAGCCAGCCTCTGCGATATCGTCGCGCAGGTTCGCAGCGAGAAAGAACGGCCAGCGCCGGACGTTGACGAATACGCTTATGACCTGTCTCGGCAGATTATGCAGTTGGTCAGTCAAACCCACGTTGGCGGCCTCACGCAGCTGCAAGCCAAAATCCAGTGCCTGATTGCTGAGACGGCAGCACCAGCCACGGCACCGGCACCGGTACCGGACTGGTCACAGGCTGAGCGCCGCGACTGCACCAGCTGCGGATCCGAAGGGGTCAGCACGCTCCACTATAACGGCGAGGCGGTCTGCTACGATTGCTGGCCGACCGAACCGGCACCGCCTGCCGTGTCGTTTTTCCGTGACGGCATTGTCGCGGCGGCAAATTGGGTTGACGAGTCGCGAGAAGCGTTTGAGCGCGAGAGCGGGCAGGTCGATCCCGACACAGGTACCTTTGAATTCAAAAACAACGCAGACGCTGAATATTCTAGCGTTCTGTTCGATGTGGCTGAGGGTATCCGGCAGTTGCACCCTGACGCGGCACCGGCAATGACGGAAAAGCCTTTTAAAGACGTTGCCCCGAATGACGTTGTGCCGGTCGGCAATGACTTTTTCCGCGTCCGGTACATCACCCGTCACGGTGACGACACCACTCTACATCTGCAACGGGAAGCCGAAAAGCTGTCACCTTACACTCAGAACGACGTGATCCACCTGTCTGTAGCGAACGCGGTTAGTTTGATGACGAAAGTTAAGGCCGGTCAGTAGTGGACGGCGGGAAAGCGTATTGGGATGGCAGGCAGGTCACATGCCGCTGTCCCGCCTATGATTTCCCGCACCGGTTCAGCGGCGGCAGGTGCAACGGCTACCACCTCGCGAAAAACTGTTTCGACAATCGTCTCAGCTGCCGGAATTGCAACTGTCTTCACCCTGGCGGCTGCGACGTTGTGAACGAAACCGAAAGCCCTGCGGAATGTCCGTATGTGCAGGACTTCTGCGCGGAATATCAAATCAATTTATGAGAGCAACCATTATGGCTGAGACAATCAAAACTGTCGGTCGAACAATTGGGGAACTGGCAGAGGAAAGCAACCGCCTTTTCGATAAGCATGCCCGCCTGAGCGAAGAGCACGAAAAGATGAAAGCCCGCTTTCAGGATACATGCACCCACAAATACGGGAGCATGTACGATGGAAAGACAAACAACATATGTCCGAACTGCCTATGGGATAAGGACAAGTGCCAGCACAAAGTTAGCCGCCAGCGCTGTGATAAATTCTGTAGCGAATGCGGGGTGGCGTTATGACTGAGACAACTGATATCGCGGCGCTATCTTCCAAGATAGTTCATCAGTTAATGGATTTGGGCAGCGCGGACGACGGCGTGGAAGAACGTGCGCTGGAATTTGTCTCCGATGTGCTCAGCAAGATTGTTGATAAAGAACGCCAGCTGGCTAACGAAAGCGGTGAGCGTTTTTATAAAGCAGTCCAGTACGGTGCAAAGCTTGAGGCCGAAATCGCAGCGCTGAAAGGCGATCAGGTGCCGGTTGCTTTTACAGGCTCTGGTTCATTGGCGGCTATCAAGGGCGGGCATGAGGGCCACATTTGGGGTACTCCCGCCGACGCTCATCCGGTGCCGCTTTATGACCGCCCGCAAAAGCCTACCCCCGAACAGCTGATCGAATGGCTGGAAGGTATGGAGGTTTCTGTAGACGTAAGCACCTGCGATGCAGACCACGGAAACCGGTTGTTCGGCAAGGTGACTGAGGTCAGCGAGCTGGAAGGTGCAAAGAATGGCGTGATCCTTCTGGTGCAAGAACCGGATGCCAATTTCACTGCCCCGCAAAAGCCGGACGCCCTACCCGATTTGGTGATGCTGGTGAAGGTGCTCGCCCGCGCCTTGAAGGTCGCAAAGCCAGACAGTACGAAACCGGCTGAGGCTATCGACTTCCTGCAACGCAGCGGGCTGATTAGCGCCAGCGACTGTCTGAGGGGTGCAACTGATTCGGTCGCTGAGCCACGCCGGAAGTGGACGGGCAAACGGTACGAGTGACTGACCGTGAACTATCCGGCGCTACCGGATGGTTGCGGGTATGTGGCGGGGGTCAAATGTATTCAGCCCCCATTAACCGCCACCAGCCAGCCAGATAAAAAGCTTAACCACCTTGATTTATAACGATAATTTCGTTTTAAATTGGAAGTTGCACAATCACCCAACTCACAGTTTTTAGTTCACGTTGGTTCACGCTCAAACCCGTTGAATCCCTTAGGGAAAACGGAATGTTGACGTGATTCACGGGTTGATCAATAACAGGGGTACGTCGGCCTTACCGACACCAGTAACCGCCCCTGTATCATCCCCGAAACGCCCCCAGCGAGGTACCCATGCCAGCACTCACAGACGGACAAATACGAAGCGCGATAAAGCGCGTTCAGAAAACTGGAACCACTGAAACCCTGACCGATGGCGAGGGGCGCGGAGTCGGTCGCCTGACGCTGGTTCTCAAGGCAATGCCTACCCGCGTCACCTCAGACTGGTACGCTCAGCAGTACCGCGACAACAAGCGCACCAAGTCGAAGGTAGGCAGCTACCCGCATATGTCGCTGGCCGATGCCCGCGAGGTTTTCGCCCGTGACTATGCCTCCATGATCCACAAGGGCAGTTCCATCAAGGTCGTGAACGATACGCGCCCTGGCACCGTCAATGACCTGTTTGACGCCTATGTCGAGGCGATGAAGGCTGACGGCAAAAACTCATGGCCTCAGGCAAAGAAGGGGCTGAAAAAGATTGCTGACCAGCTCGGCGGCAACCGGCTGGCGCGGGATATCGAGCCGGACGACGTGCTGAACGTGATCCGGCCTATTTTCGAGCGCGGCAAGAAGGCGATGGCCGACCACGTTCGAAGCTATATCCGGTCAGCGTACAGCTGGGGCATTAAGAGCGAGCATGACTATCGCAGCACGTCACCGCGCCGGTTCAAGCTGGTTCACAATCCGGCAGCGGGTATTCCGACCGAACCGAAGGTGCGCGGCGAAAGGTGGCTCGATGTAGACGAGTGGGTCGTGCTGTGGCGCTGGCTGCAAAATCCTGACGTTGAAATTCATCCGGCCTACCCACGGGCGATTATGTTGCTCATGCTGACCGGCCAGCGTGTGCAGGAGATTTGCACCCTCCACACTGACCAGTATGACCGTGAAGAGAAGATGCTGGACTGGTCGAAGACGAAGAACGGAAAGCCGCACAGCATTCCCTTGCCCTCGATTGCCTGCGACCTGTTGGACAGCCTCACGCCGAACGAACACGGCTGGTTCTTCCCAGGCAGCAAGGATCCGTCGAAGTCCGTGCAGCACAGCACGCTCTACTCCTTCCTGTGGCGCGTCCGTGATCAGGGTAAAGTGCCGACTGTCACGAACCGCGACCTGCGCAGGACGTTCAAGACGCTGGCGGGCAAGGCCGGACTGACGAAGGAGATCCGCGACCGGCTGCAAAACCATACGCTCCAAGACGTGAGTTCGAAGAGCTATGACCGGTACAGCTATCTCGATGAGAAGCGCGAGGCGATGGAAGTGTGGGATCGGTTCGTGCGGGAAATGATAAAGACGAAAACGCCGCCACGGCTGACGGTCGTGCAGAACGGTTCCGTTGCCGCTTAGAGCGTCGCCCCCTATTCGGGGGCTTCTTGGCTACTCTGCGCACGATGGCCGTGGCCTGCGTTCACCCGCTGAAATTATGGCATAAAAAAAGCCCCGCGAGGGGCTTTCTTCATTTCAGGCAGACGTTTCGGATATAGGCTTGCAGGCCGTCGATCATGGCCTTGCTGTCACCTATTCGGTCGCTGAGG
>Ga0157284_10000033_pt1 | contig 18409 bp, 14 predicted proteins | sample NitcycUS059202B1_FD_108392 | JGI IMG/M metagenome (GOLD analysis project Ga0157284, IMG submission 108392) | Soil microbial communities from Arlington Agricultural Research Station in Wisconsin, USA - Nitrogen cycling UWRJ-S059-202B-1 | ecosystem: Environmental > Terrestrial > Soil >... | reverse complement strand
CGACTGAAACACGCTAAACTTCGCAGTCGGAACCCTTATCAGTCATGCCGCAATCAGGCGGGGCTGCTTTAATATGCCGCAGCGCCTGCCCTTCGCAGACAGCGCGCGGCCCGCAGAAAGAGGCTCAAAACAACGTGGCTCAATACGTATATTCCATGCATCGCCTCGGCAAAGTTGTTCCGCCGAAGCGTCATATTCTTAAGAACATCTCCCTGAGTTTCTTCCCTGGTGCCAAAATCGGCGTACTGGGTCTGAACGGTTCAGGTAAATCCACCCTGCTGCGCATCATGGCCGGTATCGATACCGACATTGAAGGTGAAGCACGTCCGCAGCCTGATCTGAAAATCGGTTATCTGCCGCAGGAACCTCAGCTCAACATGGAACACACCGTGCGTGAGTCCGTGGAAGAAGCGGTTTCTGAAGTCGTGGGCGCGTTAAAACGTCTTGATGAAGTCTATGCGCTGTATGCTGAGCCGGAAGCTGATTTCGACAAACTGGCCGCTGAACAGGGCAGACTGGAAGAGATCATTCAGGCGCACGATGGCCATAACCTGAACAGCCAGCTGGAACGTGCTGCTGATGCACTGCGTCTGCCAGACTGGGATGCCAAAGTCGCAACGCTGTCCGGTGGTGAACGCCGCCGTGTGGCACTTTGCCGCCTGCTGCTCGAAAAACCAGACATGCTGCTGCTCGACGAACCGACCAACCACCTGGATGCTGAATCCGTGGCATGGCTGGAACGCTTCCTGCACGACTTCGAAGGTACCGTTGTGGCGATTACCCATGACCGTTACTTCCTCGATAACGTTGCCGGTTGGATCCTTGAGCTTGACCGCGGTGAAGGTATTCCGTGGGAAGGCAACTACTCCACCTGGCTGGAACAAAAAGATGAACGTCTGGCGCAGGAAGCTTCTTCTGAAGCGGCCCGTCGTAAGTCTATTGAGAAAGAGCTGGAGTGGGTTCGTCAGGGCGCTAAAGGCCGTCAGTCTAAAGGCAAGGCCCGTCTGGCACGCTTTGAAGAGCTGAATAACACCGAATATCAGAAACGTAACGAAACCAACGAACTGTTCATTCCACCAGGTCCACGCCTGGGCGACAAAGTTGTCGAAGTGAAAAACCTGAGCAAGTCTTACGGTGATCGCGTTCTGATCGACGACCTGTCCTTCTCCGTGCCGAAAGGCGCGATCGTCGGCATTATCGGCCCGAACGGTGCCGGTAAATCTACCCTGTTCCGCATGATGTCGGGTCAGGAAGAAGCTAACAGCGGCACTATCGAGTTGGGCGACACCGTGAAACTGGCGTCTGTGGATCAGTTCCGTGATTCAATGGATAACAGCAAAACCGTGTGGGAAGAAGTGTCCGGTGGTCAGGACATCATGCGCATCGGCACCACTGAAATGCCAAGCCGTGCTTATGTCGGCCGCTTCAACTTCAAAGGTGTTGATCAGGGCAAACGCGTGGGTGAATTGTCCGGTGGTGAGCGTGGCCGTCTGCATCTGGCAAAACTGCTGCAGGTTGGCGGTAACATGTTGCTGCTCGATGAACCGACCAACGACCTCGACATCGAGACCCTGCGCGCACTGGAAAACGCCTTGCTGGAGTTCCCGGGCTGCGCAATGGTCATTTCCCATGACCGCTGGTTCCTCGACCGTATTGCGACCCACATCCTCGATTATCAGGATGAAGGCAAAGTCGAATTCTTCGAAGGTAACTTTACCGAATACGAAGAATACAAAAAACGTACTTTAGGTGCCGAAGCGTTAGAGCCGAAGCGCATCAAGTACAAAAAGATGATCAAGTAATCGTCTTTATAAAACTGCTAAGGCCCGGAAACGGGCCTTTTTTTCATCCCGTCATTCACTGAAATCTATCCCGCCAGCGCCTCGCTGTAGCTCTTCGCAAAACCATATTCCTCCAGCATAAACTCAATGAAACAGGCCAGCGCCGGCGAATTCAGTTTCCGCCCCGGATAGACCAGATACAGATCATTGCCCTCGGCTTCCCATTCCGGCAATACGCGCACCAGTGTGCCTTTTGCCACTTCGTCATGGCATAAAAAGGCCGGTAACAGCGTGATGCCCGCGCCTGCCAGCGCGCATTCCCGCGCATACAGCAAATTGTCGGTGGTATGCGCGGAAGGCAGCAGCCAGCGGTGATAAATTTCGCCATGATGCAGCACCCATTCCGACCAGGCCCGGTGTGCAATGCAGTGATGCGACGCCAGCTGTTGTGGGGTTTCAATCGCCGGATGCTGCGCCAGATACGCCGGTGACGCCAGCAGATAGCGCGGACTGTGCCCCAGCTCACGACCAATCAGCGAGGAATCCTGCGGTTTACCGGTACGCAGCGCGATATCAAATCCTTCCTGCACCAGATCCACCATCGCGTCGGAAACTGACACTTCCAGCGACACGTCGGGATAGCGTTTCTGAAACTCCACATTCACCCGCGCCAGCAGTGTTGCCCCCAGACCGGCGGGACTGGTGATGCGCAACCGTCCGCTCGGATTATCACGCAGACGGCGGATGGCCAGTTCCGCCCGTTCGCTGGCCTGCATCATTTCCTGACAGTGGATCAGATAGCGTTCTCCGGCAAACGTCAGATTCAGCTGCCGCGTCGTGCGGTTCAGCAAACGCAGACCGAGGGATTTTTCCAGCTGACTGATACGCTGACTGACGCTGGATTTAGGTAATCCGGCACGAGTGGCGGCCTGGGTGAAGCTGCCGCATTCCGCCACCAGCGCAAAGAGCGCCATATCCTGCAATTGTTTAAACATGATTGTTCACCTCAGCCGAACACTTTGTTAGTTATTGTCCATCTTATCAGCTTCCGTCATGAGGACTAGACTGTCTGTATACCCACTGGAGGAATTGATATGTCAGTTAAAGCAATCGCAGTAAACCCGAAAGATCCGGCACACTTTATCGCTGTTGAATTACCCCAGCCCGTCGCGAAAGATTACGACCTGCTTGTGGAAGTAAAAGCGGTGTCGATCAATCCGGTCGATACCAAGGTGCACAAAGGCGTGCAGAAAAGCGGGCTGGATGCACCTAAAGTGCTGGGCTGGGATGCCAGCGGTATCGTGAAATCCGTCGGCAGCGCGGTGAAAAATTTCAAAGCAGGTGATGAAGTCTGGTACGCAGGGGATATCACCCGTTCCGGCAGCAATGCGACGGAACAGCTGATCGACTCACGTATTGTATCCGTCAAACCGAAAAACCTGGACTGGGCGCAAGCCGCCGCCATGCCTCTGACCACGCTGACTGCCTGGGAAGCGCTGTTCGAGCATCTGAAAATTCAGGACGCTTCTGAGGATAAAACCCTGCTGATCATCGGCGGTGCCGGTGGCGTCGGATCACTGGCGATCCCGTTTGCCTCACTGCGCAGCAAAGTGAAAGTGATCGCAACGGCTTCCCGTCCGGAATCAGCACAATGGTGTCTGGATCGCGGTGCGGATCTGACCGTGAATTACAAAGATCTGAAAGGTGAACTGGCGAAGCACGATATCAAACAGGTAGATTTTATTCTGTGTCTGAACGACACCGACGGCCACTGGGAAGCCATTTCTGACCTGATTGCACCGATGGGCCACATCTGTACCATCGTTGAAAACGAACATCCGCTGGACATGAACAAGCTGAAGCTGAAAAGCGCCGCACTGCACTGGGAACTGATGTATACCCGCAGCATGTTCACCACGCCGGATATTGCCGAACAGGGCGAGATCCTCAAACAAGTCGCCGCGCTGGTAGATGAAGGCAAAGTACAAACTACACTGAGCGAAACCCTTCATGGCCTTACCGTGGAAAGCATCGAAGCGGCACACGCCAAAGTGCTCGACGGCCATATGCAGGGCAAAGTCGTCGTCGCTTTCTAAATACGCTGTCGCCTAAAAAAAGCCCCGTCACTTTCATGCCGGGGCTATTTCATTCATATATTCCGGCTATTCGCCGTCGTCCACTTTCTGCCATTGAGTATCGGGGTCAAATGTCGTGATCGCTTTTGCCGCTGCATCAGTATTCTCGCCTAAATCCTGCTGATACACCTCGCCCTGCTGATTGATCATAAAACTGGTGACACCGGTATGACCGTACGCCGCCGGCCAGGCGATCAGCGCAAAACCTTTGGTCATCTTGCCATTTTCGATATAACTCAAGGCACCGCCGCTGGCATTCGCACCCTGCGACGTCAGAATGCGATAGTAATAGCCGTGATAATCAGACCCCGCCTTCGCATCACCAAAGGCTGGCCCCAGCGGACTTGGCGCTTCGCCCTCTTTCACCGGCCAGTAAAGGCCATCGTGTTGTCCTTCAGTGCTGGCAAAGCGCTGGGCATATTGCCCGGTAATCTGCTGATACTCGTGCTGGGCATCCGCATACGCTGACACCACCTGAATGGCAGAAAGCTCATTGCGACCAATCGTACGGGTTTCAATTTCAGCAGCACCGGCGGCCATATCAAATGACCAGCCCTGCGCCGTGTGTTTCATCGGGATCGGCAACTGCCAGTTCTCCGGACCGACATTCAGGTGAGCAATATCACCTTGTTCGGCAATCTTGTGACTGATATTCCAGTCCCGCAGAAAGCGGGCAACCTCATCCGGATCCACACCCTTTGGCGGCAGATAGACTTGCCAGTCATTACCGAGAAGTTGTTCAAGTGACGCATCATCGTGTGCCTCAATGGCTTTGACCAGCGCCTGCGCGGCCAGCTCAGGGCTGGTAAATGTCTGCTGCGCGAAACCCGTTAAGGGCAGTAACAGCAGGCCTGCGGAAATCAAAATATTACGCAATCTCTTCATTACCTTTCCTCGTCAGTCTAGCGACGGTGTAAATGAGCTGGCTCTGCATTCGCAGGGCGTGACCGCTGGAAGTTCTGCATATGCTCCCGGCTCTGATTACCCCGCGATTGCTGCTGTTGCCACGACGGACTACGACTGGAATTGCCACTGAATGCTGTGCTGTGTGATGCATTCAGATTCTGCCGCTGATGCTGATTCAATTGCTGCGACGGCTGGCGGTTCGTATTGTGCTGAGACAACGACTGCTGATGCTGAGGCAACTGATGCCCCGTGACATTATGGGTCCCGGCGCGATCTCCCGCACTGGCTGCTGGTGCTGAACGCGGCAGGTTCCGCTGCTGTGTATGCGCCTGCGGGGTGTTCTGATGCTGATTCATCACCGATGCCGCCTGCTGACGGCGCTGGTCCAGATTCTGATTCTGCACACCGCCGTTGTTACGTCCGACGGCATTATTGTTGCTGAAGCCGCGCGTGTTGTTATCGTAACCACGATAGTTGTTACGCTGCGCCGCGTTATTGAGTGCACGGTTTTGCGTCGCCCCGTTGAGGTTCGCACCGCGGTTTGGCAAACCGGCGTTGTAGGCCGGATTATGCTGCCAGCCTGCGGTATTCGCTGCGCCCGGATGATTCAGCCCGTTGTTATTGTTGCCGGAGATACGGTTGTAATTATTGACGTTCACATTAACGTAATTATTCTGCGAACCGCCATGATGTCCGTCGTCGTGGTGATCGTCATGATGGTCATCGTGATGGTGATCGTCGTCATCCCAGTCGATGCTGCCGAAAATGGCATACGTCGCGGCCACGCCGACACCAAATCCGATCCCCGAGGCCACGCCGTTCACGAACTGCTGCCCCGGAGGCGGTGGCAGATATACCGGCGGATAGGCCGGCGTCGGCCACGCACCGTAGACCACATTCGGGTTGTAGCTCGGCACATACACTACTTGCGGATCTGCGGATTCAATCACAATGGTTTGCTGCGGAGCACTTTTCACCACTGTAGTTGAAGCCGGTTTCGGTTTGACGGTCACCGTTTGCTGAGGTGTGCTTTTCAGCGCCCCGCTCTTTTGCGCCACTTCGCGAAATTTCTGCACCGTGTTCATCACGTCATCAGGTTGCGCCAGAAACGCGTTCCCCAGATTCTGTACCCATGCCGGATCTTCGCCCATCAGCGCCAGCAGTTGCGGGAAAGCGACCAGCGATTTAACGCTCGGATCCCAGGGTTCGCTCGCGACCTGAGTGACTGCGGCATCCCCCTGACTTTGCGGATGGTCACGCGACCATTGCACAGCCTGAATCACGTTAGTCGGATAAGTCGATGCCATCAGCACCTGCGAAAGCAGGCTGTCAGGATAAAGTGCGACTGGCGCGACCCATTGATCGAGCTGAGCTTGTGTAAATGCCGGAGGGGCAACGGGCGCAGGAACAGGAGCTGCTGGCGGAGGCGCGGGTGCAGCCAACGGGGCAGTCTGCGCCGTGGTTTCGGCCTGACTGCTGACCGGAAGCCAGCCTTGCATAAACATCACGCTGGCCAGAGCAAATGCCCCCACGCCGCACAATACTGCGATACCCCAGGGCTTGAATGATAAATTCATTCGGATCACCTTAGAAAGCCTCAGCGGGAATGAGAGGCATAATGAATGAGTATAATCGGAGAAATAAAACTCAACGGCCGCCACTGTATTTTTATTTCAGGTCAGCTATTTACACATAAAATGCGTAATAAAATCCCTAAAAAATGCGCCTCACTCAATGCTTTGAATAAAAAGAGAATTTTATTTTAAGGCGTTACAAAATGAATTAATAAAATTGCGCGGGCAGATAATCAGATGAATTCATTAATAATTATATAAAATGTATTATGGATTTATAATTCATTGCATGAATGATAATAAAAAAGCGCGTATCCCGGAGAATACACGCTTTTGATTTATGCCAGGTCAGGGAACCGGACGCTCATTTAACCGACTGGTATCGGCAGCCAGCATGTTCTGCACCAGTTCCACGCATTCAAGAAAACGCTGATCGTAATCTGAGGACTCAACGTGTACGTAATCCACGTTGTTTTCTTTCAGCATCTCGATGAGCAAATTCTGGAAAGACATGCGGTCGGTAGTGCTGCCTAAACTGCGCAGGCCATCGGCCACCCACGGCGTGTTGTTTTCCAGCAGGATCACCAGATCGAATTTGTATTCGTCCATCAGCGCCTGCACGAACGGATGTTCACGCCCCTCGTATTTTTTACAGAAGGCCTGAGTGGTCAGAAAATCGGTATCTATAAACGCCACTTTATTGGCATATTTCACCGCGAAATCAATATACTGTGCCTGCCCCAGCGCGATCTTGTCATAGTCAGAATATTGCAGCGCCATTTCGTCGCCGCCCAGGTGCGAGAACACATAATCGCGGCCATATTCCCAGGCGCTGGTGGTATTAAAAATGTTAGCGAGCTTATTCACCAGCGTCGATTTCCCGCTGGATTCTCCGCCGAGGATCGCCACGGTTCGCACGAAGAAAGGCTTCACTTCAGTCGGAATATAATCCCAGTAACGGAACGGATCCTGACGGATCTGACGACCGCTGATATTCATAAACGAACGTTTCGGGTCGATCAGTACAGTCTCAATACCGAGATGTTCGCGGTATTGCGGCGCATCAGCCTCTTCGCTGGAATAAATGGTATTGGGTTCAATGCCTTTCTGGCTCATGAACTCCTTAATGCCACGTCCCCAGACATCCCAGCCATGCGGATAGGGTTCCATTCCTTCTTCGTTAAAGGCATGAATACGGATGTTTTTCTGGTATTTGAATGTCTGCAGTAACCAGCGCAGACGATCGCTGACCGTCGGCTGCTGGGACATGGAACTGTTTTCAAACAGCTCGCGATCGCGCGGCTCGTCATAACCCATGATGATATGCAGTTCATCCACCTGACTGCAGGCGCGCTGGATCAGATAGATATGGCCGGTGTGCAGCGGATAAAACTTGCCGAACACCACGCCGATATTCTTTTCACGACGGGGAAACTCAAGATCAAGGAAGCGGTGCAAAGCCTCCAGCTTCTGAGCGCTGGGACTTTTTATCTTTGCATTCAACAACTGACTGAGATAACCCTTGGTCATCCCGCTGGCCTCAGCCACCTGCTGCAGCGTGCGTCCCTGTTGTTTAATCGCGGTTTTTAGATAGTCGAACTGTGACATGCCTTGTCCCCAGGTTTGCTGTACTAAACAAAATAGCTAAACAAAAAATAGCACAAAGACAGCCCCTGTTTACAGAGGAGAAAAGCTACAGTCGAGAACAGTTACAAATCATCGAGGATCGCCAGCGCATCGGCCAGTTTTTTGACGCCAAACACCTGCATACCTGCAGGGACTTTCTTCGGCACATTGGCATGCGGCACAATGGCGCGTCTGAAGCCGTGCTTCGCCGCTTCGGTAATACGTTCCTGACCGCTCGGTACCGGACGGATTTCACCGGCCAGTCCGACTTCACCGAAGACCACTAAATCCTGTGGCAACGGACGGTCGCGCAGGCTGGAGACAAGCGAGAGCAGCAGCGCCAGATCCGCACTGGTTTCGGTGACTTTCACACCGCCAACGACGTTGACGAACACATCCTGATCCGCCATCTGCAAACCGCCGTGGCGATGCAAGACCGCCAGCAAAATGGCCAGACGGTTCTGTTCAAGGCCGACCGCCACACGGCGCGGATTGCCCATCATCGACTGATCGACCAGCGCCTGAACCTCAACCAGCAACGGACGCGTTCCTTCCCACAACACCATCACGGAACTGCCGGAAGTAATCTCATCGCCACGGCTGAGGAAAATGGCTGAAGGGTTGCTGACTTCGCGCAGCCCCTGCTCGGTCATGGCAAACACGCCCAGCTCATTCACCGCACCAAAACGGTTTTTATGGCTGCGCAGCGTACGGAAGCGCGAATCCGCATCACCGTCGAGCAGCACGGAACAGTCGATACAGTGCTCAAGCACTTTCGGCCCGGCCAGTGAACCGTCTTTGGTCACATGACCGACCATCACGATCGCCACGCCGCGCGTTTTGGCGAAACGGGTGAGATACGCCGCCGTTTCACGCACCTGTGCAACCGTACCCGGTGATGACTGGATATCTGCCATGTGCATCACCTGAATGGAGTCGATCACCATCAGTTTTGGCTTTTCAATATCCGCAATTTCGCAAATCTGTTCGATGCTGGTTTCCGACAACATATTCATATTGGCTGTCGGTAAACCCAGGCGGTGCGCACGCATCGCCACCTGCTGCAAAGATTCTTCGCCGGTGACGTACAGGGTTTTCATGTTTTCGCTGAGATGACACAGAATTTGCAGCAGCAGCGTACTTTTACCTGCACCGGGGTTACCACCAATCAGGATTGCGCTGCCGGGCACCACGCCGCCGCCCAGCACGCGATCAAACTCTTTGAAACCGGTGCTGAAACGCGGAAGTTCATCAAGGCTGATATCGGAAAGTTTCTGCACGCGACTGACGCCTGCATCACCGGCGTAACCGGTCAGACGCTCGTTACGCGCCACAGTCGGGGAAGCCGCTAAACGGATTTCAGTAATGCTGTTCCAGGCCTGACAGGCACTACACTGCCCTTGCCAGCGCGGATAATCTGCGCCACATTCATTACACACAAATGCACGTTTTGCTGCTTTTGCCACAACTACCTCGATGATATTTAAAAGAAATTTATAATGCCTGGCTGCCGCTAAAAATACACAACACCCCAAGCAAATCGGCATGCCGGATACATACTGAAGCCTGTTCATACACTTTCGGCTTGGCGTGATACGCAATGCCCAGACCGGCCACCGCCATCATTTTCAGGTCATTGGCGCCGTCGCCAATCGCGATGGTTTGTTCCTGAGAAATCCCCAGTTTTTCCGCCAGCTTCAGCAAGGTATCTGCTTTATATTGCGCGTCGACGATCGGGCCAATCACACGTCCGGTCAGTTTGCCGTCGCGAATTTCCAGCTCGTTCGCCGCGACATCAATCAGATTCAGCTGATCGCGCAGGTATTCGGCGTAGTAGGTAAAACCGCCTGACGCGATAGCCACATGCCAGCCCGCCTCCTGCAGGCGTTTCACCATAACCGTCAAACCCGGCATCAGCGGCAGGGTTTCGCGCACCTGCTCAAGAATACCCGCGTCGGCATCTTTCAGAGTCGCAACGCGCTGGCGCAGACTGGCGGAGAAATCCAGCTCACCACGCATCGCACGCTCGGTCACTTCCGCCACCTGTTCACCGACGCCTGCCAGTTTGGCAATTTCGTCGATGCATTCAATCTCAATCGCGGTAGAATCCATGTCCATCACCAGCAGACCTGGCGTGCGCAGATAAGGCACTTTGCCAAGCTGGGTAACATCAAATTCGAAAGATTCAGCCAGCTGTTGCGCATCAGCGGTGAGCGAACCGGCAAGGCGCACAACCTGATAACCTTCCACCGCCCAGGCGCTGACAATCACCAGAGCACGACCTAACCGGCGCTGGAACTGCGTAATGCTCGTTTTATCGAGTTTTCTACCATAGAGCAGCCATCCGGTATGTCCGGCCCGGTAATCCAGCGGCATGACCTCGTCACCGCTCAATGAAAGGGGAAGTCCCGGCCATTGGTGGATCTCCGCAGGAAGATCGCAATAGGTCAGACTGTTTGGCATGATGGCTCCGGTAGATTGTTTGGTTAAAACGATTATTAATAAAATGGCTGAAAAGGCAGAGGCAACGTCGATAAAAACAGGCATCAAGCTACCTTATCGCCACAGCATCTGGCAACATAAAGTCTTCGAAAAACGCAAGGAAACAGAATGGCCAAGGCCAAACTTAAATTTCGCCTGCACCGCGCTGCTATCGTATTGATTAGCCTGGCGTTATTAGTCATTCTGATGCAAGGCGCATCCTATTTCAGTCTTGGACACCAACTGGCGCGTTCGACGCAGGTGGAACAGCTTGCCCAGACGCTCGCCAAACAGGTGGCGTTTTCCCTCGCGCCGCTGATGGACAGCACTAATGATGGCGCCGATATCGCACAAATTTCCACTATTTTGAGTCAGCTTACCGACGGAAGCCGCATTCTTGATGCCAGCGTTTATGAGTCGGATGGCTCTCTGGTCGCCCATGCCGGCGAACAGGTGCCGGTGCGCGACAGATTATCGCTCGATGGTAAACGCGCAGGCAGCTACTTCAATCATCAGATTGTAGTGCCAATTGAAGATAAGAACGGTCCGAGCGGATTTTTACGTATCACGCTGGATACGCACGTACTGGCGACTGAATCCAAGCAGGTGGATAACACCACCAACCTGTTGCGTCTGATGATGCTCGCAGCCCTGGGTGTGGGTATTATTCTGGCCCGTACGCTGTTGCAAGGCCGCCGTTCACGCTGGCAACAATCACCGTTCCTGCTGACCGCCAGCAAACCGCTCAAGGAAGATGACGAACAGGAAGAAGAACCGGACGAGTTCGGCCCGCCGCCGGTGCTGAACATTCCTGAGCCGGAATCTGAGGTCGCACCGGCAAAACCTGCAACCGAAGCGCAAACTAAAGAAGCCGCGCAAGCCGCTTACCGCAGCCTGAAACGCAGCAGGCCGAAGTGATTCAGGCTATGCATAGCAAAACGGGCGCCATTCGGCGCCCGTTTTAGTTTCTGCAATATAGGCAGGATTTATTCTTTGTCGCCCAGCAGAACGGATTCGAGTGCGATTTCGATCATGTCGTTGAAGGTCGTCTGACGTTCAGCGGCAGTGGTTTGCTCGTGGGTACGGATATGGTCGGAAACGGTACAGATGGTCAGCGCTTTTGCACCGAATTCTGCTGCCACGCCGTAGATACCGGCGGCTTCCATTTCCACACCCAGAATGCCGTATTTTTCCATCACGTCGAACATTTGCGGGTCTGGCGTGTAGAACAGATCAGCGGAGAAGATGTTACCCACGCGGGCATTAATGCCTTTGGCTTTCGCTGCATCAGCGGCGTTACGCACCATGTCGTAATCGGCGATAGCCGCGTAATCGTGGTCTTTAAAGCGCATGCGGTTCACTTTGGAATCGGTGCAGGCACCCATACCGATCACGATATCACGCAGTTTGATATCAGCACGCACAGCACCACAAGAACCCACGCGGATGATTTTCTTCACGCCGAATTCAGTGATCAATTCTTTGGCATAAATTGAGCAGGAAGGAATGCCCATGCCGTGACCCATAACGGAAATTTTGCGGCCTTTATAGGTGCCGGTGAAGCCCAACATGCCACGCACGTCGTTCACCTGTTTCACGTCCTGAAGGAAAGTTTCCGCGATGTGCTTGGCGCGAAGCGGATCGCCAGGCATCAGCACTACGTCAGCGAAGTCGCCCATTTCAGCATTAATGTGTGGAGTTGCCATTATCTTTTCCTAAAATTGGTATAAAAATTAACGAAATAAACCCAATGGATTTCGAGTGGTAGCCAGGCGGCAAGCGCGTGAATCCCCAGGAGCTTAGACAACAAAGTGACTGGGGTGAAGGCGCGAAGCCAACAACGCTACAACTTGAAAGACGCAGGGTTTATAGCATTGATTTGCCGTAATCCATTGGAGTCAGATCGAAGTATTTAGCGACGGTCTGACCGATGTCCGCGAAGGTTTCGCGGTGACCCAATGAGCCCGGTTTTACTTTCGGGCCATAGATCAGAACCGGGATGTGCTCACGGGTATGATCTGTGCCGCGCCAGGTAGGATCGCAACCGTGGTCAGCGGTAAAGATAATGATGTCGTCTTCTTTCACCAGCTCCAGCAGTTCCGGCATACGGCGGTCGAACAACTCCAGCGCCGCAGCGTAGCCCGGCACATCACGGCGGTGGCCGTAAGAGGAGTCGAAATCAACAAAGTTGGTGAAGACGATGGTCTTGTCACCCGCTTCTTTCATCTCTTTGATGGTCGCGTCAAACAACGCATCCAGACCAGTGGCTTTCACTTTTTTAGTGATACCGACCTGCGCGTAGATATCCGCGATTTTACCGACAGACACAACGTGGCCGTTCTTCTCATCAACCAGTTTTTTCAGGATGGTCGGTGCAGGTGGTTCAACCGCTAAATCGTGACGGTTACCGGTACGTTCGAAATGACCCGCTTTGTCGCCGATGAACGGACGGGCAATGACGCGGCCAATGTTGTAGCCACCTTCAGTCAGTTCTTCACGGGCGATCTCGCACAATTCGTACAGGCGATCCAGTCCGAAGGTTTCTTCGTGACAGGCAATCTGGAAGACCGAGTCAGCGGAGGTATAGAAAATCGGCTTGCCGGTTTTCATGTGCTCTTCGCCCAAATCGTCGAGTACCACGGTACCGGAAGAGTGGCAGTTGCCGAGATAACCCGGCAGATTGGCGCGCTCAACCAGTTTGTCCAGCAGTTCCTGCGGGAAGCTGTTGGTGGTATCACTGAAATAACCCCAGTCGAAAAGAACAGGCACACCGGCGATTTCCCAGTGGCCTGACGGGGTGTCTTTACCGGAAGACAATTCGCTGGCGTAAGCATACGCGCCGGTAATTTCAGAATTACCGTCCATGCCGTCAGGAATTTTACCGGTGGATTCTTCAGCGGCTTTCGCCAGCCCCAGACGGGTCAGGTTCGGCAGATTCAGAGGACCTTTACGGCCTTTGTCTGCATCGCCACGCGCACAGGCAGCCGCGATATGGCCCAATGTATCAGAACCGGCATCGCCAAAGCGCTCGGCATCTTCACTGGCACCGATACCGAATGAGTCTAACACCATGATAAATGTACGTTTCATTTTGCTCTCCTGCGAATGGTTACGCATTGGGTCACGCGGAACTGCGCGTACCTGATCATTCTTAAATGGGGGCGATATAGCCTGAAATCAAGCTTTGCCGCTGATCCGGCGATAAACCACCGGCGTGCTTTCCGGCGCTTTGTCACTCAGGACAATGGCCGCCCGCACTTCCTGCGCCGCCTGTTGCCAGGCCGCTTCACTGTTCGCGTGGATCATCGCCAGAGGCTGACGGGTATCCACTTGCTGGCCGAGTTGCGCCATGTGGGTCAGACCGACGCTGTAGTCAATAGGATCGCTGGCACGGCGGCGACCGCCACCCAGTGAAACCACCACCATCCCCAGCGCGCGGGTATCCATCGCGCTGACAATGCCGTTCGTTTCGGCGTAAACCGGTTTGCTCAGCGTGGCCTGTTGCAGATAATTGTCGTAATTTTCGATGAAATCGGTCGGGCCTTTTTGCGCGGCAATCATACGGCCAAAGACTTCCGCCGCTTTGCCGTTATCCAGCACTGCCTGCAGTTGACTGCGGGCGTCGGCGTCATCTTTCGCCAGTCCGCCGGACAGCAGCATTTCAACGCACAGCGCCATCGTGACTTCCAGCAGACGCGGATTACGGTATTCGCCGGTCAGGAAACGCACGGCTTCACGCACTTCCACCGCATTACCGGCACTGGATGCCAGCACCTGATTCATGTCAGTCAGCAGCGCCGTGGTTTTACAACCCGCGCCATTCGCCACGTCGACGATCGCCTGCGCCAGATCTTCGGACAGCTGATAAGTTGGCATAAACGCGCCTGAACCGACTTTAACGTCCATCACCAGTGCATCCAGACCTTCGGCCAGTTTCTTCGCGAGGATCGACGCCGTGATCAACGGAATAGAATCGACGGTGGCGGTGATATCGCGGGTCGCGTAGAAGCGTTTATCTGCCGGTGCCAGCGAACTGGTCTGGCCGATAATTGCCACGCCGACGTCCTGAATGATGCTGCGAAAACGGCTGTCATCCGGGAAAATATCAAAGCCCGGAATGGCTTCGAGTTTATCCAGCGTACCGCCGGTATGACCGAGACCACGGCCTGAAATCATCGGGACATAACCGCCGCATGCTGCCACCATCGGGCCCAGCATCAGGGAGGTCACATCACCTACACCGCCGGTCGAATGTTTGTCGACAATCGGGCCGTTCAGGTTAAGGCTTTTCCAGTCGAGCACGGTCCCTGAATCACGCATCGCCATGGTCAGCGAAACACGTTCTTTCATGGTCATGTCGTTGAAATAGATAGTCATTGCCAGTGCGGCAATTTGTCCTTCAGAAACCTGGCTGTCGCGAATACCATTAATGAAGAAACGAATTTCTTCGTCGCTTAAAGGCTGACCGTCACGTTTTTTACGAATAATTTCTTGTGCGAGAAACAAGGTATCCCCCTGCCTGAGCTGAACGCTAAATGTGAACGCCAGTACCGGACACTGTAAAACAGCGCCACAGTACCGGCATAACAACAGTGATTAGTAGCTGCTGGTGGCTTTCTGGCCAGCGTGACCCAATGTGGTCAGCAAGCTTGCCAGCAGGCTTGATGCGCCGAAACGGAAGTGACGTGCGTCAGCCCATTCACGACCCAGCAGGCGATCAGCCAGTGCCAGATATTGCGCGGCATCTTCAGCGGTTTTCACGCCACCGGCCGGTTTGAAACCGACGGTTTTGCCCACGCCCATTTCAGCAATCACGCTCATCATCAGCTCAGCGCTGTGCAAAGTGGCGTTTTCAGGCACTTTACCGGTAGAGGTTTTGATGAAGTCAGCACCCGCTTTAATGGCGATTTCGGAGGCTTTGCGGATCAGAGAATCTTGCTTGAGTTCGCCGGTTTCGATGATCACTTTCAGCAGGACGTTGGCGGCTGCACAGGCTTCTTTGCACTGTTTGACCATCTCAAAACCGATCTGCTCGTTACCGGCCATCAGTGCACGGTACGGGAATACGACGTCAACTTCGTCGGCACCGTAAGCGATTGCCGCGCGGGTTTCTGCCAGTGCAATATCCAGATCGTCATTACCGTGCGGGAAGTTAGTCACGGTCGCAATGCGGATATCCGGCGTACCTTGCTCGCGCAGAGTTTTGCGGGCAACAGGAATAAAACGAGGATAAATACAGACAGCAGCGGTGTTACCTGCCGGGCTTTTCGCCTGGTGACAAAGCGCGATCACTTTTGCATCGGTGTCGTCTTCGTTCAGGGTGGTTAAATCCATCAGGTTCAGCGCACGTTGCGCTGCGGCGGTTAAATCGGTCATATAACTCTCCAACAATTTTCAATTCCAGCGACCGGCCAGAACTGAGCATACAGTCATGAATTCGTTCCGGCGTAAATCGACCGGAAATGAATTCTGCACGGTTGGCGAGCGGACTTGGTTCCTTGAAGATAGCGTGCGTAAGCGGCGTGTCATGGCTTACGCGGCAACTGAGATCCTTCTCACCGCGCTTTGATTGGCTGACGCCAATTCGTTGTGACTATTTGAACACGTCACATCTGGTTCCTGTGTGCAGTATTTCACACAAAATGAAAACCGTTTGCAACGTTGCTTAATGAAATGAGATCTAAATCACACTTCACTGGCGTTATGCTCAGTATTTGGTCCAGATAAGAGTGTATACCCGATTCATGACAAACGGAGTGCGCACGGATATACAGCGATCACCGACCGGCGATCTTACGAACAATGTTATAATAATAACATTTCAAAGAGAACATAAATCGCATAGCCTGAGCAAATCCTTTAACAGGAAAGCATGAAAGGAAAATTTGAATGTTATTTAAATCACAAAATAAGGAAGAAAGGGATTACAGAGCAGATAAATTGAAGATACGACGAGTGTTGTCGAGCAAGGTGGCGGCAATCTGTTCGGGGGTTTCGCTGCGCAGACTGCACAATATCCCGAACACGTTCGCGGCACGCTCCGGACGATTAGGCTGTCCCTGAAAACCCTGCAACGGCATATCCGGCGCATCAGTTTCCAGAAGCAAAGAAGACAGTGGTAATTGCGCCATCACCTGACGGGTTTTCTGCGCGCGTTCATAACTGATGGTGCCGCCCACGCCTATCGCAAAACCCAGTCTGATAAACGCCTGCGCCTGCGAAAGACTGCCCGCAAAGCCATGTACCACACCGGTAGCAGGCAATTTAGCCTGCCGTAACATTGCCGCCAGCTGATCGTGACTGCGCCGTGAATGCAGAATAACCGGCAGCATTTCACGCTTTGCCATTGCGAACTGCGCTTTCAGCAGCCGTTGTTGTTGCTCAAATCGCGGCGCTTCCATGAATAAATCCAACCCGATTTCCCCGACCGCCACCAGATGCGGATCCCGTTGACTCAGCAACGAATCCAGTAATTCCAGGCAGCTGTCCTGATGTTCGGCAATATAAAGAGGATGCAAACCCAGCGCGGCGTGCAACTGCGGAAATGTTTTTGCCAGTGAAAGAATGCCGCGAAAACGATCTGACGTGACCGACGGAACGATAATCTGCCGGACGCCCGCTTCTCCGGCGAGACGCAGACTTTCAGCTTCCACACCGGTAAAAGGCGGGAAATCGAAATGACAGTGCGTATCGACGAAGGTATAACTCACAACTTATCACCCTCACTGGCGGGATAGGTTTCTGATGAACCGTTTTCTACCGGTGGCATTTCAGACGCCGCGCGTTTCGGTTGCGGGTCATGAACCATGTTGTCTTTAAAGGCGGCCGGGCGTACAACGCCGCCGTCGGCGACCATATCCGTCAGCACGGCGGGATCCAAAATGATTTGCTCCACCGAGCTGGCTGTGGCGGCCAGCGGAATAACGTTTTCAGGCTCATCCTGCGGTACCACAATCCGCTGAGGGTGACGAGTCACACGCGGTTCAATGTGCGGATAAGGCCGTTCATTTTCACGCGGAAGCAACCAGTGTGCTGCTGCCGACAGGAAATAACGCCCGCATCGACGGCCCAGATGGTAATCCTGATTTAAAGCGGGCAGACGACTGCCCAGCGCGTGACTGGCCAGAGGTTTCGGCGGGAAGATTTCGAAAATACGCACATCGTCCGGCGGATTCTCGATGAACTGCTGGATGCGGTGATAGCTTTCTTCATGATGCTGCATCATACGCACCAGCTGTTGCAGACTGCTTTCGCTCAGCCATTGTTCCATGCGTTTCATCCATTGCGGTGTATAGAACATCGCCGAGGGAACGGTGCGGATCACCACAATAGTATCTGCGCCACGGCGCCAGGCTTCTTCAACCGGGATAGCATCGCTGATGCCGCCGTCCTGATAACTCACGCCATCGAGATCGACGCCCATGCGGTAAAAGCCCGGAATAGCGCTGGAAGCTTTGATCACCGGCAGCCAGTTTTCCCGCGTCGGCGAGAAATAATTGGCCGCGTAATCATCACTTCGGCAGGCACACATCAGAAATTCACGGCCGTCAATCAACAGCTTTTCAGCGGTTTCCATTGCCAGCGGCATGTTTTTGGCAGTTTGTTCCACCAGCCAGTCGAGATCGATAAGGTGCCCGCCACGCACGAAACGCAGAGGATTGAAAAAGTCGGGGCTGGTGGTATAGCGGGTGATGACTCTTCTGGCATAACCGGGTTGCCCGCAGACAAAAGCAGAGAGATTTTGTGCGCCGGCAGACGTGCCCAGATATAAATCAAAGGGATTAAAGCGCGCGCGCTGAAACTCATCCAGTACACCGGCAGTAAAAATACCCCGCTGTCCGCCGCCTTCGCACACCAGTGCTATTTTGCCCGGTGTATACGGTTTATACGCCAGTGGTTCTATGTT
>Ga0157284_10000032_pt1 | contig 19173 bp, 20 predicted proteins | sample NitcycUS059202B1_FD_108392 | JGI IMG/M metagenome (GOLD analysis project Ga0157284, IMG submission 108392) | Soil microbial communities from Arlington Agricultural Research Station in Wisconsin, USA - Nitrogen cycling UWRJ-S059-202B-1 | ecosystem: Environmental > Terrestrial > Soil >... | reverse complement strand
TCCGCCGCCTCGTCGCCCGCCGCGACCAGGTCGTCAAGTCGCGCCGCTGGCAGCCGCTGGCGAGCCTCGCCGCCACCTGGCAGACCCTGCTCAACAGCGTCACCTTCGGCCACGACGTCGCCCTCGGCGCCCTGCGCGGCGCCCCGACGAGGCCCGCGGCCAAACCCTGGCAGCGCCGGATCGACGCCCTCGCCTCGATCGTCCTCGCGATCCCCGCACTGCTGATCGCGATACCGGTCGAGCTCGCCGGCGGGCCCTTCGGGCGCGGCAGCGTGATCTCGGTTCGAATCGAGCTCTTCTGAGCTAGCTCAAGCCTTCCCTGGCCTCACGCACCAGCGTGACCGCCTCGGGAAAGAGGACGCGGATCGCGTCGCGGACCTGCATCGCCTGCTCGTCGGCGCTGCCGGTGAGGTCGAGGCGGCCGATCGAGGCGACGGTCATCTCCACCGCCAGCTTGATCGCGTTGTCCGCCCAGGCGACGCGCTGGGAGGACTGCATCTGCTCTTGGAGCTCCTCCATGCGGGCGCGGAACTCCTCCGGGTCGCCGAAAAGGTTGAAGCCCTCCATCGCCCTGCATGTAAGCAGAAGCGACTCATTGGCGGGACACAATCGTCGCCTTCTGCGCGCCACACGTGCGCCGCGACGCCCTAGCGTCAGGCCGATGAGGGGGAGCCGGGATCGGGAGGGGGGCTCCGCCAGCGTCGAGCAGGCGGGGCTGGCGGCGCTGGTGGCACTGCTCCTGCTCGCCGGGATCGCCGCAGTCGCCAGTGGCGGGGAGGTCGACGCAGGGCGCCGCCTGGCCGACGCGATCGGCAAGAAGCTCCGCTGCGCTCCTCACCTCCCCGATGGCTGTCGCCACCATCCGCTGGTCCCCGCCTATGGCTGGCCGCTGGCGCGGTTGGCGCGAGCGCTGGCCCCGGCGCCGGTGGCGCTGCCGGGACCCTCCGGACTGCCGCTGGTGCCGGTCGACTTCCGCCGCTGCCGCCGCGAGAGCTGCGCCGTTGCCGCCGGCTCACACCTCACCGCCTCCGGCCGCCGCACCACCGCCTTCACCGAGCTGGTCGACCGCCGCCGAACGACCGGCCTGGTGGAAGTCGTCTACTGGCTCTACCGGCCGACGCTCGGCTGGGAACGGCAGGCGCGCCGCGCCACCCGGGCCGACGTCGAAGCCGCCGCCGGAGTCGAGGTCCGCGCCGAGGACGACCCCGCCCTCGTCCCGCTGGAGACCCTGCCCGGCCGCAACCACTACGAGTTCCCCGTTTCCGAACAGCCGCCCTGGCAATGGCAGATCGGCGGCCGCTACCCGGGTTGGTCGAGCTAGGGCGAGCTCGCCGCCTGCGCCGCCTTTTCGTCGTCGGCTTCGTCCTGTGCCTGCTTGATCAAGCCGCGCCAGTCCGTCGTCCGGAACACGAGCAGGATCGAGAGGAATCCCAGCACCACCGACCAGGCCGCCATCGCGATCTGGGTGCCGACCGAGAAGGAGAGGACCGCGGTGCGGGTCGGGCCCTGCAGGGTCGCCACCAGCAGCGCCTGCTGGGCGCCGGCGCCGCCGGGGGTGAAGGGGACGATGTTGGCGATCGCCTGCACGCTCATCACCAGCATCACGTTGCCGACGGAGCCGTCGATCCCGAAAGCCCCGAGGAAGAACCAGAAGGCCGCGAAGCGGAAGAGCCAGCCCACTCCCTGCCAGGCGAAGACCTCGCGCAGGTAGCGGCGCGGCTCGCTGAGGATGACGAGGCCCTGGCGCACCCGGGCCCAGAAGGCCCGCACCCGGTGGGCGAGCATGTAGATCGCGATCGCGATCGCCAGCAAAGTCACGCCGAGGGTGATGAAGAAGAGCTGCGGATGCTCGACCCAGAAGGAGATCTCGAAGGCCGGCAGCTTCGGGATCTGCGGCAGCGGCGGCAGCAGCCCCTGGGTGATCGCGTAGAGCAGGACCAGGATCCCAACCGAGGTGTCGAAGACGGTCTGGACCAGGAAGGACGAGGTCACCGCCGGGTAGGAGGAGTCCGGGATCTGGCGTTTGACCAGGAAGACCTTGGTCGCATCGCCGGCGTGGGCCGGGACGATCGCGTTGATCCCCGCCCCGGCCAGGTAGGCCGCGGCCAGGGGCAGGAAGGGGATCTTCTTGTCGGGGTAGGCCGCGCGGAGGACGTTGCGCCAGGCCCAGGCGCGGGCCAGCTGCATCCCCAACAGGCAGAGCAGGGCAAGCCCGAACGTGGTCCAGTCGATTTCCGAGAGGTGGCGGAAAAACTCGGCTGCCCGGCTGAAGAACGCCTCGAAGTTGTTGGAGAGATCGGCGACGACCATCGCAGCTAGACTAGCCCCGCCCGTGCCGGACACCGACACGCACACCTTGCCACCCATCCCCACCAGAGACCCCGCCGACGAAGCGATGTGCGGGCGCGCCCGCGAGCGCTACGCCGCCGATCGCAAGAGCCGCTGGCGCAAACGCCGCAAGCGCCACGCCCAGCTGCCGAACCTGATCATCATCGGCGGGCTCAAGTGCGGGACGACGAGCATCCACCACTACCTCGGCCTCCATCCGGAAATCCAGATGTCGAAGCCGAAGGAGCTGAACTTCTTCGTCGAGGAGCTGAACTGGGACCTCGGCCTCGACTGGTACGCGAGCCGCTTCGACGACCGCTTCAAGGTCCGCGGCGAGTCCTCCCCGCACTACACGAACCTGCCCCGCTTCGGCGGCGCCGCCGAGCGGATCAAACAGAACTGTCCTGACGCGCGGCTGCTCTACATGGTCCGCGACCCGATCAAGCGGATCCTCTCCCACTGGGTCCACGCCACCGGCGCCGGCTACGAGACCGGCGACCTGGTCGAGGTGCTCGCGCAGCCGGAGACCCAGTACATGAACCGCTCCAAGTACTGGATGCAGCTGCAGCCCTACCTCGAGCGCTTCGACCGCGAGCAGATCGAGATCATCGCCCAGGAGGAGCTGCACACCGAACGCGAGGAGACGATGCGCAAGGCGTTCGCCTTCGCCGGCGTCGACGAGAGCTTCACCTCCGAGCAGTTCGACCGCGAGTGGGAGAAGTCGAGCGCCAAGGAGGGCGACAAATACCAGCTGATGGAGAAGTTGGTGAAGCTGCCGGGCCTGCGCTCCCTCGACCGCAACTTCGACCGCCTGCCCGAGTCGATGCGCTGGCTGGTCGAGAAGGTCGTCCACGACCCGGACAAGCCGCCGGCGCCGAAGCCGAAGCTGCCCGACGACCTCTTCGAGACGATCCGCGGCCGCTTCACCGAGGACGTCGCCGAGCTCGAAAAATTTGCCGGCCGTGGGTTCGCCGGCTGGCACGACTACAGCTAGCGCCACTTCCGACTTTCGCCCCACCCTGGTGTGGTGAATCTCGGAAGCGCGGGTAGGTTCTTCCCGATGCGGCGGTTGATGCCTGATCCGGGCCCGACCACGATCTCCGAGCAGCTGGAGACCTACTGCCCGTGGGAGCAGGCGCACGAGGATCGGACCTTCCTGGCGATGAACTTCGTCGCCACGCTCGACGGGCGGGCGACGATCGAAGGGCGCTCGGGGCCGATCGGCTCCGACACCGACACGAAGATGCTGTCGACCCTGCGGACCCGCTTCGACGCGGTGATGATAGGCGCCGGGACGATGCGGGCCGAGCGCTACGCCGGCCTCGACAAGCGGTTGGTCGTGGTCGAAAGCGGCGGCGGCGAGTGGGCCGACCTCGGCGAGCTGCTCGCCTCCCTGCGGGAGGAAGGCGTGCGGGCGGTGATGTGCGAGGGGGGGCCGACCCTGCACGGTTCGCTCCAGGCGGCCGGGCTCGTCGACGAGCTCTTCCTGACGATCGCGCCGAAGCTCTCCGGCAGCGGGGCGCCGCGGATCCTCGAGGGAGGCCTGCCGGGCGTGACCGAGCTGGAGCTGGTCTGGCTGCTGGAGGAGGACGGCGAGCTCTTCGCCCGCTACCGGCGGGCCTGAGCCGACGATCCAATAGCGTTCCTCCCTCCGAAGCGGACGAGGAGAGAGGACGGAGATGGACTTCAACCCCAGCCCCGAGGTTGCAGAGCTGCGCGAGCGCGTGCTCGACTTCATGGACGAGCAGATCTACCCGCAGGAGCGGGAGCTGATGGAAGCGCTCGACGCCGAGGTGGCGCCCGGCGTCCCTTACCCACAGAACCTGATCGCCGTCCGCGAGAAGGCGAAGAGCGAGGGGCTCTGGAACCTCTTCATGCCCGACGAGCGCTTCGGTCCCGGGCTGAAGAACTGGGAGTACGGGCTGCTCTGCGAGGAGATGGGGCGCAGCCCGATGGCGGCGCCGATGGCCTTCAACTGCGCCGCCCCGGACACCGGCAACATGGAGATCCTCGCCGAGCACGGCACGCCCGAACAGTGCGAGCGTTGGCTGGAGCCACTGCTGGAGGGGAAGATCCGCTCCTGCTTCTCGATGACCGAGCCCGCGGTCTCAGGCTCTGACCCGACGCTGCTGCAGGCCCGCGCCGAGCTCGACGGCGACGAGTGGGTGATCAACGGCCACAAGTGGTTCACCAGCGGCGCGATGGGCGCCGAGCTGGCGATCGCGATGGTCGTGACCGACCCCGACGCCCACCCCTACGGCCGCGCCTCGATGATCTGCGTCCCCACCGACACGCCCGGCTTCAACCTGGTGCGGCCGATCGCGGTGATGGGCCACGACGGCGGCCCCGGCCACTGCGAGATCCGCTACGAAGACTGCCGGGTGCCGAAGGAGTTCCTGCTCGGCGAGCGCGGCGCCGGCTTCGCGGTCGCCCAGGACCGCCTCGGCCCGGGCCGCATCCACCACTGCATGCGGGCGATCGGGACCGCCGAGCGGGCCCACGAGATGATGTGCCGCCGCGCCAACGAGCGCAGCGCCTTCGGCGGTCCGCTGGGCGACAAGCAGTTCGTCCAGGAGTCGATCGCCGCCAGCCGGATGGAGATCGACCAGGCCCGCCTGCTCACCCTCTACGCCGCCTGGAAGATGGACACCGAGGGCAAGCGCGCCGCCCGCCAGGCGATCTCGGCGATCAAGATCGTCGCCGCCAACATGGTGATGGACGTCCTCGACCGCGCGATCCAAATCCACGGCTCCCTCGGCATGACCGACGACACCCCGCTGGCGATCATGTGGCGCTTCAGTCGCATGCTCCGCCTCGCCGACGGCCCCGACGAGGTCCACAAAATGGTCCTCGCCCGCCGCGAGCTGAACCGCTGGGCGAAGCGTGCCGAGGCCGAAGCCGAAGGGAACCTAGAGCCCCGGCACGCGACGCGGATGGTTTGAGGAATAGTCGTGAAAGCGAGCAACAAAGAGGCGAACGCGAAGGCCAGTGAGCGGGACACGGGGTATCGCCCCGAGGAGCGGGGACAAGGCTTCGCTTCCCTCGCGGGCATCTGGCGTGGGCAGGTGCAAATCGCGGATGAGTTCGATGAGCTGCCCGAGGATCTCGCTGATGCTCTTGGGAGGAAGCTCTAGTTGAGGCCCAGAAGAATTAGCTGCCGCGCTCGACGCGCTCGGCCTCTTCGGCCAGGCGCTCGACGAGGCGGGCGAAGGCCTCGACGCCCTCGTTGACCTTGCCGTAGCCGCCGGCGACGTAGCGGGCGTAGACGCCCTCGAGGATGATCGCCAGCTTCCAGTAGCCGAGGGCGACGTAGAAGTTGAGATCGGAAAGGTCGCGGCCGCTGCGCTCGGCATAGCGGGCCGCCAGTTCCTTCTGGGTCGGGAAGCCCGGTGCGAGGTTGGCGGGCATGCCGAGGGCGACGACGTCCTCTCCGCGCTCGGGCCAGTAAGCCATCAGCAGGCCGACGTCGGCGAGCGGGTCGCCGAGGGTGCAGAGCTCCCAGTCGACCACCGCGGCGACCTCGCCGTCGTCGGTGAGGATCATGTTGTCGAGGCGGTAGTCGCCGTGGACGATCGTCGCCGGCCCCTGCTCGGGGATCCGCGCCGAGAGCGCCTCGTGGACGCGGTCGATCGGCTCCAGCTCCCGCGTCTTCGACTTCTCCCACTGTCCCTGCCAGCGGTGCAGCTGGCGGGCGACGTAATCCTCCTTGCGGCCGAGGTCGCCGAGGCCGACCGCGTCGGGGTCGACGCCGTGGATCTGGACCAGGGTGTCGGCGACGCGCATCCCGATCGCCTGCCGGTCGCCCTCGGCGGGGAAGACCTCTGCCTCGGCGAGGCCGCGCAGGACCGGGCCCTCGACGAACTGCATCACGTAGAAGGGCGCCTCGTTGACGCTCTCGTCCTCGCAAAGCCCGACCACCGGGGCGACCGGCACCTCGGTGCCCCCGAGGGCGGAGACGACCTTGAACTCGCGCCCCATGTCGTGGGCCGAGCCGAGCCGCTTGCCCAGCGGCGGCCGCCGCAGCGCCCACTTCTGGCCAGCGGCGTCGGTGACGCGGTAGGTCAGGTTCGAGTGGCCGCCGGCGATCCGCTCGAAGCTCAACGGGCGCTCGACCCCGGGGACGTTCTCCCCGAACCAGGCTTCGACAGATTTCGCGTCGATCCCGTCGGGCGCCGCGACGGTTCCGCCCTGCTCGGTAGCCTCGTCAGCCATAGGAGCGCAAGCATATTCACGATCCAATGGGCGGCTGAGCCCGTCGCTCGCCAACCGGCTGCGGATCGGGTTCGCGATCGGTTTTGCGGTGCTCACGGCGATGGCGGTGATCGGCGTCGGCCGCTTCATCCAGCAGCGCCAGGACTTCGAGGACGCGATCGCCCGCTCCTACCAGGTGGAGATGGTGGCGCGGGAACGGATCGCCCGCGGCACCGGCGGGCAGGCGGCGCGGGCCGTCGTCACCCAGCAGGCCGACCGGCGCAGCGAACTGCGCGACGAGATCTCCGGCGACACCCGCGACACGGCGCTGCTGGTCGCCGCCGGCCTGTTGGCAGGCCTGACCGGGGCGCTGCTCCTCTTCAGCGGCTTGATCTCCTCGATGCGGCGCCCGCTCGAGGAGCTCGTCGGCGCCGCCGGCCGCCTCGCCTCCGGCGACCGCAGCGCCCGGGTCGAGGTCGGCGGCCTCGCGGAGACCGCCACTCTCGGCACCGCCTTCAACGAGATGGCCGAGGAGCTGGAGCAGGAGGAGAGCCGGCGAGAACAGCTCGACCGGCTCAAAGACGAGTTCGTCCTCACCGCCTCGCACGAGCTGCGCAGCCCACTGACCTCGGTCCAGGGCTTCGCCGAGCTGCTGATGCTGGAACGCGACTCGCTGACGCCGCGGCAGGCGGAGACGGTGGAGGTGATCCTCGACAACTGCCGCCACCTGGTGCGACTGCTGAACGACCTCCTCGACCTGGCGCGCTCCGACGCGGGCCGGCTCTCGATCCAGCCGCGGCCGACCGAGGTCGCGCCGCTCGTCGAGGACGTCGTGCGTACGATGCGCGCCCAGACCGAGGCAGGGGGGCAGCACCTGCGCGAAAACCTCCCGCCGGGGCTGCCGCCGATCGACGTCGAGCCCGACCGGATAAGGCAAATACTGGTGAATCTGCTTACGAATGCGCATGAGTACACGCCCGAAGGTGCGTCCATCGAGATCGGGGCGCGGGCCCTCGGCGCCGAGGTGGAGATCAGCGTGAGCGACAACGGACCAGGCATCCCGGAGGAACAGCTGCAGCGGATCTTCGACCGCTTCACCCGCGGCGACGCGGGTCTGACCCAGCGCGTCGGCGGCACCGGCCTCGGGCTGGCGATCTCGAAATCGCTGGCCGAGGCGCACGGCGGCAGCATCAGCGCCGAGTCGACCGTCGGCCAGGGTTCGACCTTTCGCCTGCGACTGCCGGTCGCGACCGGCACCGCGCCCGCTGGCGACAGCGCCTCCGGCCAGCAGGGCCAAACTGCGGAGGCGAGCTGATGGCGACGATCCTGGTCGCGGACGACTCCGAGACGATCCTGCTGCTGATGCGGACCCGGCTGGAGATGGCCGGGCACACCGTCGCGACCGCCGCCGACGGCCAGGAGGTGCTCGACCACATCGCCGACGGCGTCGCCCCCGACCTGCTCCTGCTCGACGCGATGATGCCGCGCAAGTCCGGGATCGACGCCCTGCGCGAGATCCGCGGCTCCGGCAGCGAGGTCCCGGTCCTGATCGTCAGCGCCCACCAGAACCCCGGCGACGCCGACGCCCCCACTGACCTCGCGATCGACGGCTACATCACCAAGCCGATCGACTTCGACCGCCTGCTGGAAACGATCGCCGAGCTGACGGCCTGATCGTTTCAGCGGCGGAGCACGCGGAACCTAAATAGGGCGGGACTCGGGTCGCGATTGCCAGCGCGGTCGATTGCGAAGACCCGGAAGGCGTGGCGACCGACCTTGACCCTGTAGGCGCGCGGCGAGGTGCAGCCGCGGAAGGGTCGCGCGTCCAGCTTGCAGCGGAAGCGCGCGCCCGGCTCGTTCGAAGCGAAGCGGAAGGCGACGCGGCGCCACTTGCGTTGCGTGAAGACGAGCGGGCGCGGGTGGGACCCGAGCGTGGTCCGCGGCGCCCGCCGGTCCACCGGCGGAGGAGGCGGTTCGGCCAGCGGCGGCGGGGGCAGCTGCGTGATCGTGCGGAAGTTGTTCGGATCGGCTTCGGCGACCGACTCGCATTCGACCGGCTGCGGGTCGCCGAACTGGGGGCGGTCGATCAGGGCGGAGTCGTCATCCGGGCCGCAGTTAATGACCTTGTCGGCATCGCCCGAGTTGGCGAGGATCGAGTCTTCGCCGGCGCCGGCGAAGAAGGCGTCGGGGCCGGGATGTCCGAGCAGCTGGTTGGGCCCGCCGTCGCCGTAGAAGACGTCTTCGGAGGAGGAGCCCTCGAGGTCCTCGACTTCGGCGATCGAGTCGAGTGGTTCGCCGCCGCAGGCGGGCGCTTCTCCGCTCCCCGGCCGCCCGGCGGCACCACTGGCGAGGTTCGCCTCCACCCCTTCTTTGAAGCGGGCCCAGGAGGAGTTGTCGCGGCCCGGCCCGCCGACGACGTGCTCGCCGTCGCAGACCGAGTTGGAGAGGAAGAGGTCGTTGCCGTCGCCGCCGAGCAGTTCGTCAGCACCACCGTTGTGGGTGAGGGCATCGTCGCCGCCGAGGGCGCTGAGGACGTCCTCGCCGCTCCCCGGGCCGTCGACGATGATGTCCTCGGTTTCCCCGCCGCCGCTCAGGTCATCGCCCCCTTCGCCGCCGATCGCGACCACCGCCACCGTGGCGGGGAAGTTGCCGGCCTCGATCGCCTCGTTGCCGCCCATGCCGGCGAGCAGCAGCGAGTCGAGCGGGGTCGACAGCGCGCAGACTGCTTCGGTCGCCGATTCGAAGGTGCAGCCGCCGGCGTCGCTCGGGCTCTGGTCGAAAGCACCCGCCGCCAGCGTGAAGGTGACCGTCGCCGGGGAGTAGGTGGCGGTGACGTCGTCGCCGCCGCTGCTGCCGACCAGGTAGAGCTGGGCGTAGGGAGTCGCCCCCGGCGGGGTCATGAAACCGACGCTGACTTTGGTCGCGTCCCGGGTGGCGACACCGCCAGCATCGACGTTGTCGCCGTCGGCGCCGCCGACGAGGGTGTCGCTGCCACCGCCCCCGACGAGTGCGTCGGCGCCGCCACCGCCGTAGATCGTCTCCCCCGCGCTCGTCCCGACAACGTAATCGGAGAAGGGCGTGCCGACGATCCTCTCGAAGGCCCCCACTTCGACTTCGTCGACACCGCCGCCGTTCGGTGCCACCCCGTTCTCGGCGTTTTCGCCGCCGGCCCCGAGTTCGAGCCGCAGCCCCCGTTCGCCCCCGGCCGCCGGGAAGCCGGCGACGGGGACCGTGCCGCCGAAGCCGGGGGTGATTCCGGTCGAGTAGCTGAGGGTGTCGGTGCCTCCGCCGGTGTCGAAGATGCGGTCGATCGTCGAGTCGCCGCGGACGTAGTCGTCCCCTTCGTCGCCGTCGATCGAGTCGAAGCCGAACCCGCCCGCGAGGCGGTCGTTCCCGGGTCCCCCGCGCAGGAGGTCGTCGCCGATCCCACCGAACAGCTGGTCGTTGCCGGGGCCGTCGCTGAGGATGTCGTTGCCGCGCTCGCCGAAGACGACGTCGTCGCCTTCCCCTCCTTCGAAGGTCTGGCTGCCGACGCCGAGGTGGCAGCCGGCGGGACAGGCCGCCGCCGCGGCAACGATCGTGTCGTCCCCGCCACCGCCCTGCACCGAAGTTACCTGCGCCGAGGCGACGATCGTGTCCGCGCAGGGGGTCCCATAAGTGGTCCCAGCGACGGTCGTCGGCCCTTCGGCGCAGGTCGGGGCCGTGTCAGCGCTCGCCGCAGCCGGCAGCGCGAGCACGAGACCGATCAGGAGCAACGGGAGATACCGCACACCCTCCGAATACCCGCAGCAGCCCCAGTGATTCGGTGCCGCGCTAGCTCTTGGCGATCTCGAGGCGGATCTCTTTCCCCTTCAGCTTGGTGCCGTCGAGGAACTCGACCGTGCGCTCCGCCTGATCCGGGTCTACCTCGACGAAGGAGAAGCGGTGGAGGACGCGGACGTCGTGGACGGCCTCGTCGGGGAGGACGGCGCCCTCGCGCAGCGCCCAGCGGAGCGACTCCTCGTCGATGCCGCTGTTCTCGCCGCGGTTGACGAAGAGCTTGGTCGTCTCGGCCTTCTCGCCGGTGCCGTCGGCCGCGGACTCCGGCTCGCGCGCCCGGCGCGGCTCCTTCTCCCGCTCGCGGCGGCGCCGACGCGGCGGCGGCGCGTGCTCGAGCCGCTCCTCCGGGGTCTCCCACTCGCCGATCTTGGTGTTGACGTCGCGCTCGATGCGGGCGATCTCGTCCTTCTGGTCGGGCGTGACGAAGGTGATCGCGCGGCCCGTCCGCCCGACCCGACCCGTCCGCCCGATCCGGTGCACGTAGGTCTCCGAGGAGTTCGGCACGTCGTAGTTGATGACGTGGGTGACGTGGTCGACGTCGAGCCCGCGAGCGGCGATGTCGGTCGCCACCAGCAGCCGCACCCGGTGGTCCTTGAAGGAGATCATCACTCCGTCGCGGACGCCCTGGCTGAGGTCGCCGTGCAGGGCCTTCACGTCGAGGCCTTTGTCCTTCAGCGTCTTCTCCAGCTTCGAGGCGCCGATTTTGGTCCGGGTGAAGATGATCGCCTGCTCGGGCTCTTCGGTCTTCAGCAGCTCGACCAGGCGCGCGGCCTTCTGCTTGGCCGGGACCTCGACGTAGGCCTGCTGGATCTTGTCGACCGTCAGCGTTTCCGGCGTGATGCTGATCGTCGTCGGGTCGTACATGTAGCCCTCGGCAAGCTTCTGGATCGGCGGCGGCATCGTCGCCGAGAAGAGCGCCGTCTGGCGCCCGCTCGGGCACATCCGCAGGATCTTCTCGACGTCCTCGATGAAGCCGAGGTCGAGCATCTCGTCGGCCTCGTCGAGGACGACATAGCGGGCCGCGGTCAGGACCAGCGAGCGCCGCGACATCAGGTCCATCATCCGCCCCACCGTGGCGACGACCACATGGGCGCCGGAGCGCAGCTGCGACTGCTGGGAGCGGATCGGGGCGCCGCCGAAGACGGCGACGATCTCGATCGGCAGGTGCTCGGCGTAGGAACGCAGCGCCTGCGTCACCTGGATGCAGAGCTCCCGCGTCGGGGTGAGGACGATCGCCTGCACCTCGTTGTTGTCGGGGTCGAGGTACTGCAGCAGCGGCAGCCCAAAGGCGGCGGTCTTGCCGGTCCCGGTCTGGGCCTGGCCGATCACGTCGTGGCCGGCGAGCAGCTCCGGGATCGCCTGCTCCTGGATCGGCGTCGGGTCCTCGTAGCCGAGCTCGTCCAGGGCCTGCTGGATGTCAGGCGAGAGGCCTAGTTCTTTGAAGTTCACTTGATGTGCGTCACTGAGACGGGTCCAAGAGGAGCTTGCCGCTGGTGCGGCGGGCGATCAGGTCTTCGTGCGCCCGCTGCGCCTCCGACAGTGGGTAGACCTCACCGATCGTAACCGCCAGCTCGCCCGCGGCGATCGCCGCCAGCAGATCGCCGATCATCGGCGCCAGCAGATCCTGGCGGACCAGCAGGTGGGCGAGCCAGAAACCGATCACCGACTTCGAGCCGCGCAGCAGCGAGGCGGTCGAGAGCTGGCGCTGTTCGCGCGAAGCGATCCCGAAGACGACCATCCGGCCGAGCGGGGCGAGCACGCCCATCTCCGCGTCGAAGGCCTCGCCGCCGCTCATGTGGAGGACCGCGTCGACCCGCTTGCCGTCGTTGGCCTCGCGAATCGCTTCGCCGAGGTCCTCGGCGCGGGAGTCGACGGCGGCGTCGGCGCCGAGGTTGCGGACCAGCTCGCGCTTCTCCTCGCTGGAGGCGAGACCGATCACCTTCGCGCCGGCCCGCTTCGCGATCTGCACCGCCAGGGTGCCGGTGCCGCCGGCGGCAGCCTCGACGACAATCGTTTCCCCCGGCTCGATCCGGGCGCAGCGGTGGACCAGCGCCATCGCGGTCAGTCCCTGCAGGAGGCCGGCCGCGGCCTGGTCGTAGTCGACCCCCTCGGGCAGCTCGATCAGCTGCGATTTCGCCACCGCGACCTTCTCGGCGTAGCCGCCGCTGCCGAGCAGGGCGGCGACGCGGCGGCCATCGGAGAGCTGGCCGCTGATCTCGGCGCCGGGGATCAGCGGCAGGGTCTGCTCGGCCAGGTAGTCGTTGCGGGAGGCGTGGGTGTCGGCGAAGTTGACGCCGCTGCGTTTGACGTTGACCGCGACCTCGGAGAGCTTGGGGCTGGGGTCCGGGACCTCGACGTGCCGCAGCACCTCCGGCCCGCCGAACTCCTCGATTTGGATCGCTTTCATTGGCCGGTGAGTCTCGCAGGGCAGCGGCGGCTGCGCTCTGCCGTCGCACCGCTCGCAGGGCAAGAGCCACTAGGCTGCCGTCCGGCATGTCGCTGACGGTAGTCGGATCGATCGCTTTCGACGCGGTGAAGACCCCCTTCGGGGAGCGCGAGCGGATGCTCGGCGGCGCCGCCGTGCACTTCTCGCTGGCGGCCAGCTTCTTCACCGAGGTGCGCCCGGTCGGGCCGGTCGGCGACGACTTCGGCGCCGAACAGTTCGAGGTGCTCGAAGGGCGCGGGATCGTCACCGAGGACATCGAGCGCGTTTCTGGCGGCCAGAGCTTCTTCTGGCGCGGCCGCTACGAGTACGACCTCAACGTCGCCCACACCGAGGACACCCAGCTTGGCGTCTTCGCCGAGTTCGAGCCGAAGCTCTCGGCCGCGTCTCAAAACGCCGACACCCTCTTCCTCGCCAACATCCAGCCCGACCTGCAGCGCCAGGTCCGAGCCCAGTGCGAGGCGGCGAAGCTGAGCGGGCTCGACTCGATGAACCTCTGGATCGAGACCGCCAAGGACTCGCTGACGGCGGCGATCTCCGAGGTCGACGTCCTCGTCGTCAACGACGCCGAGATCCGCCAGCTGACCGGCGAGTCGAACCTGGCCCGGGCCGCCCGCGCGGTGATGGCGATGGGACCGCGGGCGGTGATCGCCAAGCAAGGCGAGTACGGTGCTGCGCTGTTCACCGGCAGCGGCTTCTTCGCCCTTCCCGGCTTCCCGCTCGAGGACGTGCGCGACCCGACCGGCGCCGGCGACAGCTTCGCCGGCGGCTTCTTCGGCTACCTCGACAGCTGCGGCGACCACTTCGACGAGGCCGAGCTGCGGCGGGCGATGGGCTACGGGACCGTGCTCGCCTCCTTCAACGTCGAGGAGTTCGGGACCGAGCGGGTCTCGCGGCTGACGCGCGATGAGATCGACGCCCGCTTCGAGGAGCTGCGGGCGATGACGCAGTTCGAGAGCGCCCCAGCCTCTTAACAGCCGGCGAGGGCGAAGTGACAGAATGGCCGCCAATGGCCGCCGAGTCGCTGACCGTTACCGACAACCGCACCGGGAAAACCTACGAGCTGCCGATCTCCGACGGCACCGTGCGGGGGATGGACCTGCGCCAGATCAAAGTCGACGAGGACGACTTCGGGTTGATGTCCTATGACCCGGCTTTCACCAACACCGCGTCCTGCCGCTCCTCGGTCACCTACATCGACGGCGGCGCCGGGATCCTCGAACACCGCGGCTACTCGATCGAGCAGCTCTGCGAGAAGTCGACCTTCCTCGAGGTCGCCTACCTGCTGATCTTCGGCGAGCTGCCGACCGCCCCGCAGCTCGACCGCTGGGTCTTCGACATCACCCACCACACCTTCGTCCACGAGGACCTCAAGCACTTCTTCGAGGGCTTCCGCTACGACGCCCACCCGATGGGGATGCTGCTGGCCGGCGTCGGCGCGCTCTCGACCTTCTACCCGGACGCGAAGCAGATCGACGACCCCGAAGAGCGATACATGGCCGCGGTGCGGCTGATCGCCAAGGTGCCGACCCTCGCCGCCTTCTCCTACCGGCACAACATGGGGCTGCCCTACGTCTACCCCGACAACGAGCTCGACTACGCCCAGAACTTCCTCTCGATGGTCTTCAAGAAGACCGAGGACCGGCACATCCCCAAGGAGGCGTTGACGAAAGCGCTCGACGTCCTCTTCATCCTCCACGCCGATCACGAACAGAACTGCTCGACCAACGCGGTGCGCGGGGTCGGCTCCTCCGACGTCGACCCCTACTCGGCGGTGGCAGCCGGGGTGGCGGCGCTTTACGGGCCGCTGCACGGCGGAGCCAACGAGGCGGTGCTGCGAATGCTGCGGCGGATCGAGTCGCCGGAGAACATCCCCGAGTTCCTCGAGCGGGTGAAGCAGCGCGAGGAGAAACTGATGGGCTTCGGGCACCGGGTCTACAAGAACTACGACCCCCGGGCGCGGATCATCCAGCAGTACATCGAGCCGGTTTTCGAGGCGACCGAGGCCAGCCCGCTGGTGGATATCGCCCGCGAGCTGGAGAAACGGGCGCTGAACGACGAGTACTTCACCGAGCGCAAGCTCTACCCGAACGTCGACTTCTACTCGGGGATCATCTACGAGGCGATGGGGATCCCGACCGACATGTTCACGGTCATCTTCGCCATCCCCCGCACCGCCGGCTGGGTCGCCCAGTGGATGGAGATGCAGGAAGACCCGGAGAAGAAAATCGCCCGGCCGCGGCAGATCTACACCGGCGAGCGGGAGCTGGAGTACGTCCCGATCGAGCAGCGCCAAGGGCCGGAGAAAATCGTCGGGCCCCCGGCCCGCAGGCCGAAACGGCCGCGGCGCGGGGCTTGAGCAGCGTCCGTATAGCCTGACCGTGTGTCTCGCTGGAAGTTGACCGTCCGACATGGGTCGGAGGTGGATCACGGGTCGTTCGACGGCCTGGCTGAGGCTGTGGCCGCGATGAGGGAGCGGGCGTTGGCTATTCGGGCTGAGGGGCCGATCAGGGCGGTGCAGTCGTTGCGGGACTACGGGCCGGGGGATCAGGTGCATGCTCGGCTGCAGTTGAGCAGCGGCGGCCTCTTCCGGAAGTCGGTGGCGGGCGTCGACGTGCGGGGGGACGGGACGTTCGTGCCGTTCCGGGGCGGGATAGTGCGGGAGGAGCTCGACCCGACCAACCACGAGACGCCGTTCGACCTCGTGCGCGAGACTCTGGAAGCGGAGCGATGAACAAGGCAGAGACCGAGATCCCCAAGGGCAGCTACGCCGCCGGCGAGCGGGTGAAGCTACCGGCCGGGGCCGAGCCGCCGTTCACCGTCTTCATCAACGGGATCGAGCAGGGCAAGGAGAGCTACCGGATCGAAGGCGGCGAGATCGACTTCGGCCGGCCGATCGTCAAGGAGAAGGTGGGGACGAGCCGCTGGCTGGCGATGTACCTCGGCCTCTGGGGCACCTACCGCAAGAACGAGACGATCGACCTCCAGTTCACCCGCAACGGCAAGATCGAACTGCGCTCCGACCTGCCCGTCATCCCCTACGCCGAGGGCGAGGGACCGTGAACATCGGCTTCCTCCTCCTCTGCGACCACAGCGAGGCCGTCAACGGCAAGCTCTACCTGACCGGCGGCGGCTGGAACGTCCTCCGCCTCCCCGAGCTGCCGCACGAGTGGTCCTTCTCGATCGGCCTCGGCATCGACGTCGCCTGGCACGAGACCAACACCCCCCACGAGCTCGTCGTCACCGTCCAGGACCCCGACGGAACCGAGCTCGGCGAGGGCCTCACCGCCAACTTCGAGACCGGCCGCCCCCCCGGCCTCCCCGAAGGCCAAGAGCAGCGCCTCGTCATGTCGATCGCCGCCACCGCCGCCTTCACCACCGCCGGCCCCCACGCCGCCGTCGTCCAGGTCAACGGAGAGGAGCTCGGCCGCGCCCGCTTCTACCTGATGGAGGCCGGGCCCGAGGGGGTCGAGCTGGCTTAGTTGAACACGTAGAGCAGCAGGAAGGCGATGATCGCGAAGGCGGCGCCGGCGGCTTGAATGCCGCGGTCGCCGGCGATGATGCCGGACATCGAGCGGTCGTCGTTGCGGTCGTAGATCAGGTAGAGGTAGCGGAAGATGCCGTAGACCGCGGGCGGGATGGTGAGCATCATCTGGCTGCCGATCAGGGGCGAGTTGACGGTGTAGATCGCGTAGCTGAGCACGGTGCCGGTGGTGACCAGGGAGACCATCTGGTCGAGGAAGGGGAGCGAGTAGTGCTCGAGCACGGGCCGGGTCGAGGTGCCCTCGTGCAGCTCGGAGACCGCCTCCTGGCGGCGCTTGGTGAAGCCGAGGAAGGCGGCGAGCATGCCGGTGCAGAGCAGCAGCCATTCGGAGGCGTGGGCGTCGACGGCGCTGGCGCCGGCGGCGACGCGGAGGATGAAGAGACCCGCCAGCGTCATCACGTCGATGATCACGATCTGCTTGAGACCGAGGCTGTAGGCGGTCTGGGCGACGCCGTAGCCGACCACCATCAGCCCGACTTCCCAGTTGACCGCGCCAAAAGAGATGGCGACGGCGGCAAGGGCGAGCACCGGAGCGATCGTCATCGCCGCCCGCTCCGAGAGCTCCCCCGCCGCCAACGGCCGGAAGCGCTTCTTCGGGTGCTTGCGGTCGAGCTCGACGTCGATCAGGTCGTTGAGGAAGTAGCCGGCGCTGGAGACCATGCAGAAGGCGACGAAGGTGATCAGCGCCTCGGCGACCGCATGCGACTGGTTGAACTTGCCCGAGAAGAGCAGCCCGGCGAAGACGAAGACGTTTTTGACCCACTCCTTCGGCCGCCCGGTCTTGATCGCCGCCCGCAGCGGCGTGCGCCGCCGCACGATTTCGCCGGTTTCGGGCTCGCGCGAGTGCTCTGGCTCAGCCGGCACGGTGGGCTGTTCGGAGGTGATCGTTTCCATCGACGGGTGGCGGCGGAGCAGGCGGATTTCGCTGCTGCACCGGAAATGCGAGTCGCGAAAGGGTAGCGCCGAGCGGGGTCAACCCTCGGCCCCTGCCTCCCTCTGGGCTGCTTCCAGCGCTTCGAGATCGTCGCGATCGCGGAGGCGATCGCTAGCCCGCTTCATCTCGAGCAGATGCTCCAGCGAGCAGACGCGAACCGACCAGCCAGCGATGTCGACAGTGGTGGCCGCTTCCTCCAGGTGCCTGTAGCCAGGCACCTGCGGCAGACCTTGAAGGACGTCTACCTCTCCTAGCTCCGTACGTACGAGGGTCCGGTCGCCAGTCCGCAGAAAGGTGCCGATGGCATCAGCGGCGAGCAGGCGGCCGCCGACATCCACTTTTCCTCCCAGTTCGCGAAGCAAGGAATCGAGCCTCGCGAGGTTCTCCGGATCTGGATCTGGAACCACGTCGACGTCCTGAGTGCCTCTCATATAGCCCCAGGCATTCACTGCCAGCCCCCCCACCAGCACGAAGCGGATCTCGGCTCCGACAAGCCGCTCCATCAGCTCCTGTAGGCGCAGCGCGGGTTGCGTCAACGGCGCCTGGCGCTTCCAGTGAACGTGGAGAGGAATTCACTCAGAGCCAGCCCTTCGGCGAGATTGACGGCAAGGGGACGGCGTCCGTCTTCACGCAGCTGCCGTCGACGCGCGTCCTCGTTGACGCGCCAGGGGTCCTCTCGCTGGGGTTTGGGGGCTCCTTTGTCCGCCGACATGGCGAAAAGGGTAGAAGGGGTCGCCTCCACCTGCCGCGTCATCAGTCTCCGGCATCTGTCGCTGCAGTTTCCGTGGACTCCGGCGCTGGCGTGCCCCAAGGTTGCGCCGGACAATTGCTGTGACTCGCATCCGCTTTCGGCCTGTCTCGAACATCGAAGCCTCCTTCTTGCCTGACTGGAACGACTCCGATGGTCTCCGCCGCGCTTTTCGCGCTCGTCAAGCACGGCTAAGGAATTCGTAAGTCCGGTCAGGTGGGATCGACGAGCACGCCCGGATTCAGCATCCCCGCCGGGTCGAGCTCGGCCTTGGCGACGCGGAGGGCGGCGGCGAAGGGGGCTGGGCGCTGGCGGTCGTACCAGGGGCGGTGGTCGCGGCCGACGGCGTGGTGGTGGGTGATCGTGCCGCCGGCGTCGATCAGCGCCGCGGAGACCGCGGCCTTGATCTCGTCCCACTGCTCGACCTCGCCGCCGCGGACCGCGGGCGCGAGGACGGTGAAGTAGGGAGCGGCGCCGTCGGGGTAGACGTGGGTGAGGCGGCAACTGATCCGCGGCGAGCCGGCACCGTCGGCGGGGACGCCGCAGGCCTCCGCGGTCGCCTGCCGCGCCGTCTCTATCACCGTCCCCCGGAACTCCTCGAATCGGTCCCAGGTGATCGCCGTCTCGAAGGTCTCCGAGAGGACGCCGCAGGCGACGAAGGTGTCGCGCAGGTACGGCGCCAGCAGGAACGCCCCCCGCCACTGCCCGACCGCGTCGTCCCCCGCCCCGGAGGCGCGCACCTCGCCGGGGACACCGGCGTGGTCGCGGGCGATTTCGAGGGCTCGGTCCATCGGGGCGTCGACGGGGTGGTCGGCGGACTCGAAGCCGAGGATCAGGAGGTGGGCGCTGCCGTCGCCGGCACCGGTCAGCTCGGCCTCGGCGGCGTCGAGGAGGCGGCAGTTGGCGGGATGGAGACCGGACTGGGCGATCGCGCGCACGGCCTCCGCCGCTTGCTCGAACTCGCCGAACTCGACGCTGACCGACGACTTGAACTCCGGCCGTGGGCGCACCCGCACCCAGGCCTCGGCGATCACTCCGAGGATTCCCTCCGAGCCGATCAGCAGCCGGTCGGGCGAGGGGCCGGCGCCCGACCCCGGCAGCCGCCGGCTCTCCCAGGTGCCCCGCGGGGTGATCGCCCGCACCGACTCGACCAGGTCGTCGATGTG
>Ga0157284_10000031_pt1 | contig 19351 bp, 21 predicted proteins | sample NitcycUS059202B1_FD_108392 | JGI IMG/M metagenome (GOLD analysis project Ga0157284, IMG submission 108392) | Soil microbial communities from Arlington Agricultural Research Station in Wisconsin, USA - Nitrogen cycling UWRJ-S059-202B-1 | ecosystem: Environmental > Terrestrial > Soil >... | reverse complement strand
CACGAGCAGCGGCAGCAGCGCCAGGATCGGCGCCCGGTAGACCGCCAGCAGCAGGATCAGGACGAGCCCGAGGGTGGCGATCAGCAGGGTGCGGCCGGCGTCTTCGGCGACCCGCTCGAGGTCGGCGGCGATCCCGCCCGGCCCGGTCACGTAGGCCCGCAGGCCCGGCCGTTCGTGCGCCCGCAGGTAGCGGCGGATCTGCTCGACGCCGCTGACCACCGCGCCGCGGTCCTCGGCGTCGATCGCCAGCACCAGCAGCGCCGCTTCGCCGTCGCGGGAGACGGGGCCGATCCCGTTGGCGAGGCGCGCCACCGTTCCCAGCGCGTTGCGGTGTTCGCCGGAGAAGGGGTCGACGATCGGCGTCGCCCCGGCCAGGCCGAGGTGGCCGAGGCCGTCGCCGATCCGGCCGATCGCCCGCAGGTCTTCGCGGTGCAGGCCGCCGGGCCGTTCGAAGACGATCACGACCGGCACGTCTTCGCCGCCTCCCGGGGAGACATCCTGGAGCGCGTCGAGCGCGCGCGTCGATTCCGAGTCGGCCGGCAGGAAGCTGCTCTGCCCGGCGGCGGTAACGTCGTCGATGTGGGCATGGGCGACCAGCCCGGCCGCCCCGATCAGGAACCATGCCGCGACCGTCACCCAGCGTCCGCGGGGGCCGGTGATCACGGCGTCAGCCTAGATCCGCCCTCCGACTGATTTGGATCGCGCCAACCGGGTAGGCAAGTTCCACATGGGATTGAAGCCGCTGTTCGCCGCTGCCCTGGTCGCCCTCTCCCTCGGCCTTGCCGCTTGCGGGGACAGCGGCTCCGATTCCACCTCTGAAGCCGAACCAGCCGTCACCGAACAGGAATCCGGCGGCTCGGAATCCTCCGCCGAGCAACCTGAATCGACGGAAAGCGAACCCGCCCCCAGCGGCGAAGCCTCGAAGTCGGAAAAAGTCGACATCGTCGAATTCACCTACCAGCCCGATCCGGTCGTGGTCCAGGCCGGCGGCAAGGTGATCTGGCAGAACCAGGACACCGCGCCTCACACGGCGACCGCCGACGACGGCAGCTTCGACACCGGCACGATCGAGAAAGGCAAGATCGGTTCGGAAACCTTCAAGGAAGCCGGCACCTTCACCTACTTCTGCGCGATCCACCCGACGATGCACGGCACCGTCGAAGTAGTCGAATAACGGAGTCGCCCACATGCCCTTCTGGTTGGCCCGCAAAGCAGCACCCCACCTCTGGAAGCGGGTGCCGTGGGCGAAAGTCTGGGTGGCCAGCCTCTGGCTGCTGAAGAAGGGCCGCGACCGGATCGAGGGCAATCTCAGCCAGCGCGAACAGACCGAGTTCTGGAACCTGCTGAAGAAGTCCAAGGGCCGCCCGGACTACCTCTCCAAGCGCGACAAAACCCGCCTCAAGCACCTCGTCGGCAAGGCGATTCGCGGCTGAGTCATAAAGTGCCCCCGTGAGCGAGGGGGAGCGAGACGACCTGGCGGAGCTGCTGGCGCGGCGGGCGCTGACCGAGGACGCAGCGCGGCCGGAGGCGGTGAAGAAGCGGCACGCGGCCGGGGGGCGGACGGCGCGGGAGAACCTCGAGGACCTGGTCGACCCCGGCTCCTTCGTCGAGTACGGGCGCTTCGCGATCGCCGCCCAGCGGGGGCGGCGCGAGCTCGGCGACCTGATCGCCCGCACCCCCGCCGACGGGCTGATCGGGGGCACCGCCCGCGTCAACGGCGACCTCTTCGATCCCGAGCGCGCCGCCTGCGCCGTCCTCTCTTATGACTACACGGTCCTGGCCGGCACCCAGGGGGCGCTCGGCCACCGCAAGAAGGACCGGCTCTTCGAGCTGATCGAGCGGATGCGGCTCCCCGTCGTCTTCTACGCCGAGGGCGGGGGAGGCCGGCCCGGCGACACCGACTACCCCGTCGTCTCCGCCCTCGACACCCGCGCCTTCGCCCTTTGGGCGAAGCTCTCGGGGCTGGTGCCGCGGATAGCGATCGTCCACGGCCGCTGCTTCGCCGGCAACGCCGTGCTGGCCGGCTGCGCCGACCTGATCGTCGCCACCGAGAGCTCCTCGCTGGGGATGGGCGGGCCGGCGATGATCGCCGGCGGCGGCCTCGGCGACGTCCACCCAGACGAGGTTGGGCCGATCAAGACCCAGACCGCCAACGGCGTCGTCGACCTTGTCGTCGCCGACGAGGCGGAGGCGACGGAGGCGACGAAGAAGCTGCTCGCCTACTTCCAGGGCGCGACCGCGCCCGGCGCCGAACCCGACCAGGCGCGTCTGCGGGAGATCGTCCCCGACCGCAAGCGCCGCGCCTACGACCCACAGCCGATCGTCGCGACCCTCTGCGACGAGGGCAGCGTCACCTTCCTGCGCGAGCGCTTCGCGCCGGAGATGGTGACCGCGTTGGCGCGGATCGAGGGGCGGCCGCTGGGGATCGTCGCCAACGACACCCGCCACATGGCCGGCGCCGTCACCACCGACGCATCCGACAAGGCCGCGCGCCTGCTGCAGCTCTGCGACGCCTTCGGCCTCCCGGTCGTCTCCCTCGTCGACACCCCCGGCTACATGGTCGGGACCGAGGCCGAGGCGACCGGCCTCGTCCGCCACGCCTCGCGCCTGCTCGTCGCCGGGGCGGCGCTGCGGGTGCCGCTGATCGCGGTGGTGCTGCGCCGCGGCTACGGCCTCGGCGCCCAGGCGATGGTCGGCGGCAGCCTGCACGAGCCGCTGCTGACGGTCGCCTGGCCGAGCGCCCACCTCGGCCCGATGGGCCTCGAGGGGGCGGTGCGGCTGGCGCTGCGCAAGGAGCTGGAGGCGATCCCCGACGAGGCCGAGCGCGAGCAGCGCGTCCGCGACCTCACCGCCCAGGCCGAAGAGAACGCGAAGGCGCTGAACGCGGCGGCCCTGTTCGAGCTTGACGACGTCGTCGACCCGGCAGAGACTCGGGGCCTGATCGCTTCGACCCTGATCGCTGCCGGCGACTCCCGTCCCCCCGGCGCCCACCGCTTCGTCGACACCTGGTGACTCAACAAATGGCGGTCCACTGAAAGGAAGACACGACCAACATGCTCCAGACCGACTACTCCGACCTCAAGGCGCTCTTCGTCAACTGCACCCTGAAGCGCAGCCCCGAGACCTCGAACACGCAGGGGCTGATGGACAAGTCGATCGCGGTGATGCGGGCGCAGGGGGTGGAGGTGGACTCGATCCGGGCGATCGACCACGAGATCGCGATCGGCGTCTGGCCCGACATGACCGAACACGGTTGGGAGCGCGACGAGTGGCCGGCGATCTACGAGCGGGTGATGGCCGCCGACATCCTCGTGCTGGGGATGCCGATCTGGCTGGGGGAGAAGTCCTCGGTCGCGACCCACTTCATCGAGCGCCTCTACGGCAACTCGCACCTGCTGAACGACAAAGGCCAGTGGGCCTACTACGGCCGCGTCGGCGGCTGCATCGTCACCGGCAACGAGGACGGGATCAAGCACTGCGCGATGAACGTCCTCTACTCGCTGCAGCACCTCGGCTACACGATCCCGCCCCAGGCCGACTCCGGCTGGATCGGCGAGGCCGGCCCCGGCCCGTCCTACCTCGACGAGGGCTCAGGCGGCCCCGACAACGACTTCACCAACCGCAACACCACCTTCGCCGCCTGGAACCTGATGCACATGGCCCGCATCCTCAAGGACGCCGGCGGCATCCCGGCCCACGGCAACCAGCCCGAGGAGTGGGAAGCCGGCTGCCGCTTCGACTCGCCGAACCCGGAGCACCGCAGCTAGCTCACCAGAGCGCGTCGTGCTCCTCCATCACGCCCAGTCCCTCCTTTAGCTCGACCCCACCCAGGGCACCGCTGAAGCTGCCGAAGCGGTGGCGGTAGCGGGAGCGGATCAGGAGGTAATTGTCGTCGTGGGTGTGTTCGGACTCGCCGCCGAAGTGGAGGGTCTCGGCATTGCTGAGCTCGATCTCGTCGGGGACGTCAAAGGAAACGGGCGGCGGCTCGGTCGGCTCGCCGTCGATCCAGATCGCCCGCTCGCTGCCGCTCGGCGGGTCGTTGATCCCGGTGACGAGGTTCCAGGCGACGGGACGGCCGTCGGCGGCGGCGCCGACGCCGGCGGACCAGTGCCAGCTGGTGTGGCGCCGGTGATGGCCGGCCGATTCGTCGTCGACGCCGCGGCCCGCGACTTCCCAGCGCTGGCCCGGCACCTCGACGGTTCCCTCCACCGGCATCCCCACCCGCTTGCGGGTCCAGGCGAGGGCGCGGCCGCTGGGACAGGTGACCTCGATCGGCGCGATCTCGCCTAGGCGCAGCGAGGCGCGCAGGCCGGGCCCGTCGATCTCCAGCCGCGGCCCCTCCATCGTCACCTCCCTGCTGCCGGGGACAAGCGCGGTGTGGGACCACTGCTGCCCGCTCGCCCTGTCGAGGAGGACCCAGAATGACTGGGTCAGCGGCCCAACCTCTGCCCGCGCCGCGCAGAGCATCAGCTCCTCGGCGAAGACGCCGATGTAGCGCCAACGCTTACGCAGCTGCCGCTGCTCGAAGAGGGGGAGGGAGGCGGGATCCACCGGGCGACCGTACCCGCTCAATAGGCTCGCCGGGTGGACCAGGTGATCCAGATCGTCGGTGCGCTGCTGATCCTCGCCGCCTTCGCGGCGGTCCAGTTCGACCGCATGCGCCCCGACTCGCGCCTCTACCTGACCCTCAACCTCCTCGGCTCGGCGATCCTCGCCGTCCTCGCGGTCGCCGCCGAGCAGTGGGGCTTCGTCCTGCTTGAGGGTGTCTGGGCGATCGTCTCGGCCTGGGCGCTGGGCAGGGCGCTTTTGTCAACTACTGGTTGACAAAGTCGCCCCGCGTCAGGCGTTCGCTTCCAACCTCTCGGCGAGGCGTTTCATCCCCCGCGCACGCGCCGCCTCGGCGGCGCCGTGCCAGTCCGTCGGCCGGTCCTTCGGGCGCTCGACGGGGGCGTCGCGCAGGGTCGCGATGTCCTTGAAGACGAGCAGGTCCTCTTTGCCCTCGATCAACGCTCCGCGCAACGCCGGCCGCCGCTCGCGGATCGCGTTGTCGAGGATCGCCTCCAGCGACCCGTGGGTCCGCAGCAGCTCCGCCGCGGTCTTCGGTCCCACGCCCTTGGCGCCCGGCAGCCCGTCGGAGGGGTCGCCGCGCAGGGCGATGAAGTCGGGCACCAGCTCGGGGTCGATCCCGTAGCGCTCGCGCACCTCCGCCGGGCCGACCTCTTCGGCGCCCCCGCCTTTGCCGCCGGTGCGGACGTAGAGCACGGTCACGTCCTCGGTCGCGCACTGGTACATGTCACGGTCGCCGGTCAGCAGCAGCGCCCGGCCGCCGGCCTCGGCCTCCAGCTTCGCGTAGGTCCCGAGCAGGTCGTCGGCCTCGAGGTCGTCGCCGACCGCGACCGTCCAGCCGAAGGCCTCGAAGAACTCGCGCGAGTCGGCGAACTGGTGCGGCAGCTCGTCGGGCATCGCCTCCTCCCGCTCGGCGTGGTAGGCGGGGTAGAGCTCGCTCCGGTAGGCGGCGGCGTCGGGACCGAAGCAGAGCACCACCGCGCGCGGCCGGTGCAGTTCGACCTCGCGCAGGATCAGGTTCACCGTCCCCAGCAGCGCGTTCACCGGCCGCCCGTCCGGCCCCGTGATCTTGCTCGGCAGCGCGTAGAAGGCGCGGAACAGCATCGAGGGCGCATCGACGGCAAGCAAAGGTGCGGGTGCGGGCACGCTGCACTTATACGTCACCTCACTGCTTAAGATCCCCAGATCAAACGCTTGCTCCTCCTCACGGCTTTCGCCGCCGCAGTCGTCGCCCTTCCGTCGCCTCCGGCAGCGCAGGCGCTCGACTACGACTGCGCCGACTTCGCGAACCAGGCGGAAGCGCAGGAATACCTCCTGCCGGGCGATCCCTACCGGCTCGACGGCGACGACGACGGCGTCGCCTGCGAGGACCTTCCGTGCCCTTGCTCATACAGCACGGAAAATCCCCCACCGCCGCCCCCACCCGAACCCCCGGAAGAAGCCCGGCCGCGGATCCGCGCCTACGTGGCCTGCGGGTTGAGCAAATACGCGCGGCCGGCGCACGAATGCGGCCACCGCCGCCCGGTCGGCGCCTTCATCCGCAGCAGCCAGCCGGTGACCTACTCGGTCTGCATCACCTTCCCGACGAAGAGGCGCCTCTGCGCCAGGGGCCAGGAAGCCGAAGCGGAAACGCTCTACGTCAACAGGATCACGACCTCGGTCGTCGGCTGGCACAAGGTCGTCTGGTTCGTCGACGGGCGCCGCATCGCCTGGCGGTTCTGGCGCCGCTGAAGAGGTCCGCGCCCGCCGCTGGCTAGAGTCGTGCGCGGCATGAAGGCCCTCGACATCACCGACTTGGAGAAGCGTTACCCGAACGGGGTGGAGGCGCTGCGCGGCGTCTCGGTCGAGATCGAGGAGGGGGAGTTCTTCGGCCTGCTCGGCCCCAACGGCGCCGGCAAGTCGACCTTGATCCACTGCACGACCGGGCTGGCGCAGCCGACCGGCGGCTCGATCGAGGTCTTCGGCAACGACGCGATCGACCACTACGCCGAGGCGCGGCAGGCGGTCGGCCTCGCCCCGCAGGAGCCCAACCTCGATTGGTTCCTCACCGTCGAGGAGACGCTCGACTACCACGCCGGCTACTTCGGGATGCCGCGCCGCCAGCGCCGCGAGCGCACCGACGAGCTGCTCGAGACCTTCTCGCTGACCGAGAAGAAGGACGAGCGCACCCGCACCCTCTCGGGCGGGATGAAACGGCGGCTGATCCTGGCCCGGGCGATGATGCACCGGCCACGCCTGCTGATCCTCGACGAGCCGACCGCCGGCGTCGACGTCGAGCTCCGCCTCGAGCTCTGGCACTACGTCCAGAAAATCAACCAGGAGGGGACGACGATCCTGCTCACCACCCACTACCTGGAGGAGGCCGAGCAGCTCTGCGACCGGATCGCCTTCATCGCCGAGGGGCAGATCGTCGCCGAGGGGACCAGCCCCGAGCTGGCCGAGCGCTTCGACGTCCCCAACCTCGAGGACGCCTACCTGGCGCTGGTCGGCCGCAAAGAGCTCTCCCGCTCGCACATCGAGCTGACCCCGGAGGTGGAGGCGTGAGCACCGCGCAGATCCGGCTGGCGACGCTCTGGCGCCGCGAGGTCAACCGCTTCATGAAGATCAAGAAGCAGACGATCGGCGCGCCGCTGCTGGAAACCTTCCTCTACATCTCCGTCTTCGGCGCCGCCCTCGGCTCGCGCATCGACAAGCTGCACGGGATCGACTACGTCGTCTTCGTCATCCCCGGCCTGATCATGATGGCCTGGGCGACCAACGCCTTCTCCAACAACTCCTCCTCGATCCTCCAGCAGAAGTTCCAGGGCGCGATCCAGGACCAGCTCTCCTCACCCGCCTCGCCGGCCGAGCTGCTGCTCGCCTTCTCGCTCGGCGGCTTCATGCGCGGCCTGATCGTGGCGACGCTGACCTTCCTCGTCTCGGTCGTCCTCGTCGGCCTCCCGGTCGACCACGTCCTCGTCCTGATCCCGTCCCTCCTCCTGGTCGGCTTCTTCTTCTCCCAGCTCGGGGTGCTGATCGGCGTCCGCGCCGAACAGTTCGACGACGTCGCCTTCGCCCAGACCTTCGTCCTCACCCCGCTGATCTTCCTCGGCGGCGTCTTCTACTCGGCCGCGCTCCTGCCCGAGCCCTACGAGACGCTGACCCACTTCAACCCCATCTACTACATGATCAACCTCGTCCGCTACGGCTTCGTCGGCTTCACCGAAGTCAGCATCGCACTCTCGCTGCTAGCCCTGACCGCGGCGACCGTGGCCCTCTTCCTCGTCAACCTCCGCCTCTTCAGCCGCGGCTACCGGCTGCGCGCGTAACAAGGCGTACGGTCCGCGAAATAAGGTGAGGGACGTGCAAGTGAGAAGGGGAGTAAGGGGCAGCTTGATGACGGTGGTCGCGGTCGCGGCCCTTTTGTTCATTGCCGCACCCGCCTCGGCCTATATCTACTGGGCCGACAGCCAGAACGACCGGATCAGCAGGTCCGAGAACGACGGCTCCAACGTCGTCGACAACTTCATCCAGACCGGCGATCTGCCGGCGGCCGTCGCCGTCGACGGATCCTTCATCTACTGGGCGAACTTGAGCAGCGACACGATCGGTCGCGCCAACATCGACGGCAGCGGCGTCAACAACTCCTTCATCACGGGGCTGACCGAACCGAACGGCGTCGCCGTCAACGCGACCGCAATCTTCTGGTCCACCCTCCCTGGCGCGATCGGGAAGGCGAAAATCGACGGCTCGAGCCCGAACAAAAGCTTCATCAACGAATCGTCACAGTCCTGCGGGGTGGCGGTGGACAGCGGCCACGTCTACTGGACCGACCAGAACGGCAGCCCCTCCTACATCGGCCGCGCCGGTCTCGACGGGTCGAATAAAGAACCCCATTTCGTGACGATTCCGGGGACGACCTTCCCCTGCGGCGTCGCCGTCAACAGCTCGAACATCTTCTGGGCCTCCTTCGGCTTCTTCGGCCCGGACACCCGGCTCGGCCGCGCCAACACGAACACCGGCAGTGGCGCCGACGCCAACTTCATCGGCGACGCCAACGGCCCCTGCGGCGTCGCTCTCTTCGGCTCGCAGCTCTACTGGGCCAACGCGGGGACCAACACGATCGGTCGCGCCAACACTGACGGGACTGCCGTCAACCAGAGCTTCGTCGACACGAACGGCGAACAGATCTGCGGCACGGCGATCGACGGCCGCTCGACCCCGCCAGCGCCGCCACAGCCGCCAGCGCCTCCTGTGCAGGTGACCGATACCACCACGCCCGCCACCATGATCGCCAAAGGCCCCGGCAAGGACTTGGCGGCTGGCAAGGCAAAGTTCTCCTTCCGCTCCAGCGAGGCCGGCTCGACCTTCGTCTGCAAGCTCGACAAACGCAAAGCCCGCCCCTGCAAATCCCCTAAGACCTACACCGGCCTCAAACCCGGTCGCCACCTCTTCAGGGCCTGGGCGGTCGACAAGGCCGGCAACAAAGACCCGACGCCGGCGAAGAAGCGCTTCCGCGTCCCGGCCTGATTCAGCGTTCGCTGAATAGGGGGCGCTGTAGCGCCCAAAACTCAGCGATCGCCGACGTTCTCCTCGATCCAGGCGAGGTAGCCGGGGGAGCCGGCAATGATTGGCGTCGCGATGATCTCCGGCTCGTCATAGGAGTGGACCTCGCGGATCGCCGCCTCGACCGCCTCGTAGGCCGCCCGCTTCGTCTTCGCCAAGCACTGCCACTCCGGCTCCTCCTCGACCGCACCCTGCCAGCGATAGCGACTGGTGACGGGGCCGACGACCTGCACGCAGGCCGCCAGCCGCCGCTCGACCAGGAGGGATGCGATACGGCCGGCTTCCTCCTCGGAGCCGGCCGTCGTCTGGACCTGGACGTACTCGCTCACACCTTCGGCCTACCCCGGATCGGCGACCGGGACCGCGACTTTGTCGTGGTCGTCCGGCAGGAGCAGGATCGCTCCCTCGCCGGTGACGTAGGCCTCCTCGCCGTGCTGGTTGATGTCCATGCCCATCGCCTCTTCTTTGTCGCTCGCCCGCAGCGGCATCACCGCGCCGATCGCCTTTAGCAGGACGAAGGTCATGACGAAGGCGTAGACCGGTGCCGCCAGCGCCGCCAGCGCCTGGTCGAGCAGCTGCTCGGCGTTGCCGTAAAAGAGGCCGTCGGAGACTCCGTTCCATGCCTCTTGGGCGAAGAAGCCGATAAAGAGGATCCCGATGAACCCGGCCGTCCCGTGCGCGGCGAGGACGTCGAGGGTCTCGTCGACCCGGGTCCGCGTGCGCCAGACGATGATCCCGTAGCTGGGAATCGCCCCCAGCGCCCCGAGCAGCATCGCCCAGCCCGGGCTGACGTAGCCGCCCGCCGGGGTGATGAGGACGCAGCCGACGATGATCGCGGTGGCGGCGCCGATCGCGGTGACCTTGCGGCCGCGCATCAGGTCGAGCGCGAACCAGACGACCAGCGTCGCCGCCGGGCAGAGCAGCGTGTTGGTGAAGGCGAGCACGCTGCCTTCCCCGGTCGAGAAGCCGCTGCCGCCGTTGAACCCGAACCAGCCGAACCACAGCAGGCCGGCGCCGAGCAGCACGTAGACGGCGTTGTGGGGGAGGAGCGCCTGCCGACCGTAGTCTTTCCGCGCTCCCACGACCAGCGCCGCCGCCAGGGCGGAGAAGCCGGAGGCCATCTCGACCGGGACGCCGCCGGCGAAGTCCAGCGTGCCGCCGGCGATCAGCCAGCCGCCGCCGAAGGCCCAGTGGGCGAGCACGGCGTAGACCAGCACCGACCACAGCGCCGCGAAGACGAGGAACGGCCCGAACCGCATCCGCTCGACCACCGCGCCGGAGATCAGCGCCGTGGTGATGATGCAGAAGGTCGCCTGGAAGGCGAAGAAGACGAGCTCGGGGATCGTCGTCCCTTCCCGCGGGGCGAAGTCGACGCCGCTCATGAAGGCGTTGCCGAGGCCGCCGAGGATGGCGCCATCGCCGTCGAAGGCGAGCGAGTAGCCCACCGCCGCCCAGGTCACCGTCGCGACCGCGATCGCGGCGATGCTCATCATGAAGGTGTTGAGGGTGTTCTTGGAGCGGACCAGCCCGGCGTAGAAGAGCCCCAGCGCCGGCGTCATCAACAGCACCAGCGCGGTGGCGACCAGCATCCAGGCGGTATCTCCCGTGTCGACGCCGTTCATTTGCTCACCGGCGTCACGGCGCCTTCATCCGTATCCCCGGTGCGGATCCGCACCGCGTGGTCGAGCGGCACCACGAAGATCTTGCCGTCGCCGACTTCGCCGGTGCGGCCGCCTTCGCAGAGCGCCCCGACGGTTTTGTCGACGAAGCCGTCGGAGACGGCGACCTCGAACCTGACCTTCTCCGAGAGGCCCATCTGCACGGTCGTGCCGCGGTAGGTCTCCACCCGGTCCATCTCGCCGCCGTGCCCTTGCACGCGGCTCATCGAGAAGCCCCGGACCTCGGCCCGGTGCAGCGCCTCGAGAACCTGGTTCGCCTGCTCAGGGCGAACGATCCCGATTACCAGTTTCACTTTGCCTCCCCCTCATGATCAAGAACCTGCCGCGCGCGAGCCTATCGGGATGGCAAGCGGGATTGCGCGCCGCTCCCCGCCCGGGCGGCCCGGGGCCGCCGCTCCCTACAATCCGCAGCGAATGGCGACGCGGGTCCGCAGGCGGCGACGGAAGCCGCACCATCCCATCTGGCACAAGCTCGCGATCCCGCTGGGGATCCTCGCTGCGCTCGTGCTGGTCGCCGGCGGCATGGCGGCCGCCTGGGCGATCGACGTCTACAACTCGGCGCCGGCGCTCTCGAGCCTGAAGCCGGTCCAGAAGGGCCGTTCCTCGGCGATCTACGCCGCCGACGGCAGCCTGATCGGGTTCATCCGCTCCGAAAACGTGCGCCAGCCGCTGCCGGAAAAGTCGCAGCCGCAGGTGCTGCGCGACGCGACGATCGCGATCGAGGACAAGAACTTCTACGAGCACGGCGCCCTCGACTACGAAGGCATCGCCCGCGCCGCCTGGAAGGATCTGCAGGCCGGCGCCGCCGTCCAGGGCGCCTCGACGATCACCCAGCAGCTGGTCCGCAACCTCTACATCCACAACCCGGAAAACACGCTGAAGCGAAAGCTGATCGAAGCCTCGCTGGCGGTCGAGCTCGAGGAAGCCCACGACAAGAACTGGATCCTCACCCAGTACCTCAACAGCGCGCCGTACGGGACGGTCGAAGGGCAGACCGCGGTCGGCGCCGAGGCGGCCTCCCAGACCTACTTCTCGAAGCCGGCGAAAAAGCTGAACCTGACCGAGGCGGCGCTGCTGGCCGGGCTGCCGCAGGCCCCCTCCGAATACAACCCCTTCCTCGACCCGAAGGCGGCGCTGAAGCGGCGCAACGAGGTGCTGCTGGTGATGCAGGAACAGGGCTACATCACCGGCGACGAATACCGCGAGGCTCGAACTCGTGGTCTCGGTCTCGACCCCGGCGACAAGTACCAGGTGATCAAGGACCCGTTCCTCTTCGACCTCGTCCAGAACGAACTGATCGAGGAGTACGGGATCAACACCGTCCGCAAAGGCGGTCTGAAGGCCTACACGACGATCGACCCCGACCTGCAGTCGAAGGCCGAATACGCGGTCGAAAACTACTGCTCCGTCTGTTACCCCGAAGGCGGCCCGGTCGCCGGCCTCGCCTCGGTGGATCCGAAGACCGGCGCGATCGTCGCCCTCGCCTCGACCGAAGGCTTCGCCGACGAATCCCAGTTCAACTACGCCTGGCAGGCGCGCCGCCAGCCGGGGTCCTCGTTCAAGACCATCGTCCTCACCGCCGCGGTGAAGGAGGGGATCGACCCCGGCAGCACCTACTACGACGGCACCTCGCCGAAGACGCTCGAGATCCCGGGCGGCGGCACCTGGACGGTGAACAACTCTGAGGGCGAGGGTGGGGGGACCTATGACCTCGAAAGCGCCACCTGGCACTCGGTCAACGTCGTCTACGCCCAGCTCGACCTCGACGTCGGCCCTGAAAACGTGACCGAGATGGCGCAGGAAATGGGGATCGAATCGCCGCTGCAGTCGGTCCCCGCGGAGGGGATCGGCGGTCTCGGGATCGGCGTCACGCCGCTGGAAATGGCCGACGCCTACGCGACCCTCGCCAACGGCGGCATCCACCACGACCCGACCGCGGTCTCCAAAGTCGAGTTCCCGGACGGCAAGGTCGACGACTTCGAGAAAGACTCCGGCGAACGCGTCCTCACCCAGGGCCAGGCCTACGAAGTGACCCGCATCCTCGAGGGCGTGATCACCCAGGGCACCGGCGCCGGCTACACCTCGATGGGCTGCTCCAGCGCGGCCGGCAAGACCGGTACCTCCGAGGAGCTCTCCGACGCCTGGTTCGTCGGCTACACCCCGCTCTTCTCCACGGCGGTCTGGGTCGGCCACCCGACCACGCGCGAATACACCGGCTTCGGCGGTCCCACCGCGGGCCCGATCTGGGCGAACTACATGTCGGAAGCGGTCGAAGGCGACTGCCCCGAATTCGAGACCGGCTCGGCCCCCGAGCTCGAAGGCCTCGACAGCGACCACACCTCCTCGGGCGGCTACAACAGCTACGAAGAAGAAGAATCGTACGAAGGCTACGAAGAAGAATCCGAAGAATCCGACGGCAAAGACCAGGGCGGCAACGACGGCGGCGGCGAAGAAAACACCCCCGAACCCGAGCCCGAACCCACGCCTGAACCCACTCCGACGCCGTCTCCCGCGCCCGCCCCGGCACCCCCGCCCGGCGGCGGCGTCAGCCCGGGATGAGGCCTACGTGAACCGCCTCGTTTCCCTGTCGAAGCGGGATTAAACGCGTAGTCAACGGATGTTCGGGTAGACGATTAGCTACACGAGGCTGCGCGTCCGGCTTTTCCTGAGGGCAATCGGTCTCAACAAAGGAGGTCAACATGAGCATGCGTATCCGCAAGCTGGCTGCGCTCACCGCAGCGATCGCCCTGATGGCGGTTGGCCCAGCGGCCGCCTTCGGCGGCCCGAACAGCGCTGGCAACTCCGGCCACTTCCACCCGGGCAGCGGCCCCTGCGCCAGCGACAACGACCATCCACACTGCCCCGGCCCCCACTGAGGGAGTCACGGGCGCAGCAAGGGGCGAGGCTCAACCAGTCCCTCGCCCCCCTAGCTAGGCGGCCAGGCCAACGGATCCGATTGAGCGAAGGGATGGGCTTCAGCAGCGCATCCGATTCTTGCCACACCCGGCTGTGCCGAAAGTCGGATGCGCTACCGCCACTTCATCACCCGATCGGCGTACGCCTCGCGCCAGGTGGAATGATTTTTTTGGCGTGAGCGAGGTGAGCTTCGAATTCGCTGATCTCTGCCGACGACTACAAACCGCTATTCCCCGATGAGCTCAATTCGGGTCCCCTCGGTCCCGGTATTTCACTTTCGCTCGGCCCCCGGATCGAGTACCCGCTCTAATGGGGACGCAAGTTTCGTATATAAACCTCGCCGGTATGTCAGAGCAATAGCCGACCTGGGAGGCGTCGCAATGAGGTGTCAGAGGAAGTCGGTCATAGCTGTGGGGGCGATTATCGTCATCGCGGGCGCGGCTGGCTGTGGGGCCGGAGAAGAAACGGCATCGACGGTCACCGTGACGCAGCCGTCAACGCCGAAGTCCCCCGAAGTTGAATCCGGGAAGTCGAAGTCCTCGGAACCCGCCGAGGCCACGGAATCCGCCGAACCTAGCGCGACGGCCTCGCAGGAGAACGCGCTGGAATCGGCCGAAAGCTACCTCGAATACTCGGCCTTCTCAGAATCAGGCCTTGTGGGACAGCTGAAGTCCGAAGGTTTCAGCACGGCAGACGCTCAGTACGGCGCGAGCCACGCAGGAGCAGACTGGAACGAACAGGCGGTCAAGTCTGCGGAAAGCTACCTCGAATACTCATCGTTCTCGGAATCGGGTCTGGTGGGCCAACTCAAGTCCGAAGGGTTCACGCCGTCCCAAGCGGAATACGGCGTGTCGAAGGCCTACAAATAAGGACCCATGCAAGGCGGCCAGTGGGGCGACGACCTCCGCACGGAAACCGGCCGGGTTCACAGCGAGGGACGCCGGCGAATCGATTGCGCGCGTAGACGGGTTCTCGTCATGCCAGCCCCCGCCCCTTCCGCCGTCCCTTGAGGGCTGACCGGGACGCCTTGGGCTTAGAGCGCCTGCACCTTGGACCGGTGCAGGTTGGTGTCGGGGGTGGACGACTCGATTGAAGCTGCTCCCACTCGGTGACGTACGCCAGTGTGAAATCTCGGTCGTCAGCATCCCCGACGACCTCAGCGCCAAGCGTTAGTCGGCCTTTCCGCTAATCGCTACCGTTTAGCGATGGCAGAGCATTGCGGCCACTGCGGTCGGGAGAACTCGGTTGAGTACGTAGGTCGTGTGGTGCTTTCGACCACGACTGACACGGTGCCGTTCAACGATCTGTACATGCAGGCGTTGACGACCGAAAAGGTCGCCCAGATCGGTCGCTGCACCGGCTGCAAGGGTTTGACGCTGGAGACCTACATTTGGGTCGCCGAGATGATGGAGCCGGACGACGTGACGCTGCACCAGCTCTACCCGCAGGACCGGCCCTTCGCAGACCTTCCCGAGCGCGTCCGCGTCCGTTACGAGGGGATGCTTGAGCTTCAACACGCGCCGGACGCCTTTGCCGTGCGGGCGGGCCGACTGCTGGAGGCCGTGTGCACGGATCAGGGCGTCCCCAAGTCGAAGAAACACCCGGCACTCGACCACCGGCTCAAGGCGTTGGTGACTCGCGCTGGCGTCCCGTCGGCGCTCACCGACCAGGCGCTACTCGTCAAGGACTACCGCAACCTCGGAGGACACGACGACGCCTGGGAGGTCGAGGACAAGGACGTGCCGCTGATACGGAAGTTCGTGGAGTCGCTCCTCGACTTCCTTTACTGGGGGCCAGCCGACCTGGCTCGCGTCTCGGCTGCGTTCGTCAAGCGGGAGACGGAAGCCCACTCGGTCGAGCTACCAAACGCTGCCGAGAACTAGCTGAGGGGGCTATTCCCCAATTATCTCAATACGGTACCCGTCGGGATCCCGGACGAAACAGATCCGGTGGCCCTCGGTGCGGCCGCCAGGGCGGTAGGGGGGCTTTTCGGGCTCGATGCCTAGGTCGGCCAGGCGCGCCAGGGTGGCGTCGAGGTCCTCGACGCCGAGGGCGATGTGGTTGTAGCCGGTGCCGTGGTCGTACTCGGTGACGCCGTGGTTGTAGGTGAGCTCGAGGCGGGGGTCCTCGCCGGGCATCGCCATGAAGACGTTGATCGCCTCCTCGCCGATCGGCATCCGCCGCACCTCCTCGAAGCCGAGCTTCTCGTAGAAGCCGACCGAGCGGTCGATGTCGCCGATGCGGTAGCAGGTGTGGAGGAAAGTTGGCACCCCAGGGAGGCTAGCGCTCGTCCCATAAGCCATAAGATGCGACCACTCGACCCTTCTTAGAGAAAGGCACGCTTTGCAAAGCACGCTTTCCCGCCGCGCCCGCCTGCGGGCACTCATCCTCGCGGTCTCGGCGGCCGCGCTCGTCCTCGCCTTCGCCGGCACCGCCGCCGCGGCAACCCCAACCGGCGTCACCGACGTCATCTCGATGGACCTGACCAAAGGCAAGCTGAAGTTCACGGGGCCGGAATCGGTCACCGTCGGCGACCAACTGGAAATCGTCAACAAGACGAACCCGAGACAGGTCGGTCCCCACACCTTCTCGCTGGTCACCAAAGGCTCGCTGCCGAAAACCCCGAAAGCGCGGAAGGGCTGCTTCGCCCCGAAACACATCTGCCTGGCGATCGCGATCTGGCACGGGTTCAACCCGAAAACCGAACGGATCACGAAGAACCCGGCCAAAGCCGGTCCCGCCGGCTGGAGCACGGCCGGTAACGCCACCAACAAGAAGGGCGACTCGTGGTTCAGCGGTGAAAAGAAGGGTGGCCACTTCTCCCAGGAAGTCACCGCCGAAGCAGGCACGACCCTGTACTACCTCTGCGCCGTCCACCCGTGGATGCAGGGCAAGGTCAACGTCGTCGCCCCGGTAGTGCCGCTGCCGGCCCCGACCAGCTAGCAGCACGGCTGGGCAGCCCTCAGCTCCACACCGCCGCTTCGGGCGCCGCACTTTCCTCGGCGCCCTCGGCGGCGGTGTCCTCGCCGCCCTCCTTCCCCTGCGGGGGAGGAGCGGCGGCCTGCTGCCGCTGAGCGCGGAGCCGCCGCCGGCGCTGGCGGCGGCTCCCTTCCGCTCGCGGCTGCCGATCCCGCCGGTCTTACGCGACGAACACGTCCGGATCCCGATCCGCGAGGCCGAGCAGCAGATCCTCCCCGGCCGCAAGACCAAGCTCTGGACCTTCGGCGGCAGCTTCCCTGGCCCGACGATCCGCCGCCGCGCCGGCCAGCGCACCCGCGTCACCTTCCACCACGAGCTGGGGGAGAAGGCCGGCGAGCTCTCGGTCCACCTCCACGGCGGCCACAACCGCACCCAGTTCGACGGGCAGCCGGGCGGGCTGACCAAGCGCCAGCCGCTCTCCGCCTTCTGCCGCATCCCCCAGGGGCTCTCCGCCCGCGAGTCCGGCAACGACCTGCTGCTGGAGCCGGGCGGGCGCAAAACCTACGTCTACGACCTGATGGAGGACGGCAAGCCCGAACGCGCCTCGTTCCAGTGGTACCACGACCACCGCCTCGACCGCACCGCTCCCCACACCTGGAAAGGGCTGGCGGGGATGTGGATCGTCGACGACGCCTTCGAGGAGGCGCTGGCGCTGCCCGACGGCGACCGCGACCTGCCGCTGATGATCTGCGATCGCACCTTCGACCGCCGCAACCAGCTCACCGACCCCTTCAAGGGACAGCGTCCCCCCGCCGACGGGATCCTCGGCGAGGCCGTCCTCGTCAACGGCGCCTACCTGCCGCACCATCGCGTCGAGGCCTGCCGCTACCGGCTACGGATCCTCAACGTCTCCTCCTTCCGCAGCTACAACCTGCAGCTCTCCAACCGGGCGGCGATGCTGCAGATCGCAACCGAGAGCGGGCTGATGCCGAAGCCGGTCCGCCGCCGCCAGATCCTCCTCGGCCCGGCCGAGCGGGTCGAGGTGATCGTCGACTTCGCCGCCGCCCGCGGCGAGACCGTCGAGCTGCGCAGCACCAAACGCCACGCCGGCCGCAACCCCCTCGGCGCCCACACCTACGGCGGCACCCTGATGCAGTTCCGGGTCGGCGCCGAGCGCGCTCGCGACCGCAGCCACGTCCCCCGGCACCTGCGGCCGCTGCCGGCCTGGGCCCGCAAGGCGAAGCGCAAGCCGGACAAGCGCTGGGAGATCACGATCGGCGGCTTCTTCAAGACGACCTGGCGGATCAACGGCCGCACCTTCAACCCGGCCCACTCCGAGGCCTTCCCGAAGCTGAACACGACCGAGACCTGGGAGATCGTCAACAAGACGAACATCGCCCACGTGATGCACCTGCACCACACCGACTGGTACCTGCTCGAGCGCAACGGCAAGAAGCCGCCCAGCTACGAAGACTGTCTCAAGGAGACCTTCTTCGTCTACCCCAATGAAAAAATTCTCCTTGCCGGTCACTTCTCCGACTACACCGGCAAATTCGTCATCCACTGCCACATGTTGGACCACGAGGACCATGGCCTGATGAGCCAGTTCCAGGTGGTCCGTACCTAAAGTAAACGCGAGCGTTTGCCGATGCCCTTGGCATGGCGACTCCCCAAAATCGGGTAAGCATCCGTCCCGTCTCCCGCACCCGCGCCCGGGCCTGCGCGGCGCTGCTCGTCGCCGGCGCCGCCCTCGTCGCGATCTCCCTCGTTTTGCCCCACCCGAGCGGGGGCGACGAAACCGCCTTGATCCTCACCGCCCTGGCGATGGCGGTGGCCGGTGGATTCGTCTGGGCATTGGCCGGCAAGATCCCGAACTGGGGCGTGCACGCGATCCTCGCCGCCGTCGCCGCCGTCACCGCCCTGCTGATCTACGAGAGCGGGATCGCGGTCGGCCAGTACGGGACGATCTTCGTCTGGTCGACCTTGGTCGCCTCGATCTACTTCCCGCGCCGCGTCGCCACCGCCCACCTCGCCTGGCTGCTCGTCGCCTACGGGGCCGTCCTCCTCGTGGTCGAAAGCACCGCCGGGTACTCGCCGCTGACCCGCTGGCTCTTCACCCTGATCTCGCTCAGCGTGGTGATGCTGCTGATCACCGGCATCGTCGCCCGCCGCGCCCGCGCCGACGAGCGCGCCCGCCACTTCTTCGACCTCTCCCGCGACATGCTCTGCACCGCCAACATGGACGGCTACTTCGTCGAGCTGAACGACGCCTGGACGAGGAGCCTCGGCTACGAGCTCGACGAGCTGCGCGCGGTCCCCTTCGTCGAGCGCGTCCACCCCGACGATCGCGAGCGCACCGAAGCCGAGGCCGCCGCCCTCTTCGAAGGCACCGAGACCCTCAGCTTCGAAAACCGCTACCGGGCCAAGGACGGGACCTGGCACTGGCTACGCTGGAGCTCGCAACTCTCGCCCGACGAGTCGCTGATCTACGCCCGCGCTGCCGACGTCACCGAGATCAAGCGGATCGAGGCCGAACGCGAGGAGCTGCTCGACCAGGTCCGCGAGATGGCCCGCCGCGACGCCCTCACCGGCCTGCCCAACCGGCGGGCGCTGGAGGAGCAGCTGCCGCAGGCGATGGCCCGCGCCCGCCGCGCGGTCTCGCCGCTCAGCGTCGCGATCCTCGACATCGACCACTTCAAGAACTACAACGACACACGCGGCCACCT
>Ga0157284_10000028_pt1 | contig 19729 bp, 16 predicted proteins | sample NitcycUS059202B1_FD_108392 | JGI IMG/M metagenome (GOLD analysis project Ga0157284, IMG submission 108392) | Soil microbial communities from Arlington Agricultural Research Station in Wisconsin, USA - Nitrogen cycling UWRJ-S059-202B-1 | ecosystem: Environmental > Terrestrial > Soil >... | reverse complement strand
CCTCGTACATCGAAGTCCCGTCGGGGCTGCCCTTTGGGAGAAAGCCGGCGGAAGGGGTGACGACCTCTTTGAAGTAGGTGCTTATCCCAGCGTGCTCGAGCGTCGCTTCCACCCGTCTCTCCGAGGCGTTCGAGCAGACCGCCATGTCGACGTTGCGGTCGGCGAGGAAATCCAAGAGGGAGCGGAAGCCGGGCTTGAGGAGGATCTGCGAATTGACCTGAGCCAATGCCTTGAGGAAAAGCTCCTCCCTTTCGCGAACCAGGTCCTCGGGGGTCCCAGAGGTGATCTGAAAAGCGTTGATCATCTTGCGGAAGAACTCGGGCTCGGGGCTGCCGACGTGTTCGGCGTATTCGTCGTGGGTGAGGGTCAGGCGGTCGAGCGACCGTTCTTCGATCAGTTCCCGCGTTACTCGGTACAGCAGCGACTCGGTTGCGACCAGCCCCTCGTCCAAGTCGAACATCACGCACCGGATCTCTCCGGCGTGTCGCGGCAACGCCCGCAGGTTCCTCGAGATCGGCCGCGCGAAGAAGTCGGACATCAGCCCCGGGCTCAGAGGCATCGCCCCCGCGTCGTTCAGCCACTGGAAGTCCCTGGCAAGCGCCTCGACCAGCGGCGTGCGCACGGGGTTGTCGGTGAAGGGCGATTCAGCGGCCAGGGCCAGGCCCGAGGCAAAGGTGCTCTTCACGGCCTGTTCGTAGGTTTGCGGGGGCGACTCACTTGGCACGCACGCGAACTGCAACGCCAGGGCGTTGATGGAGTCGACGACCGAGTAGAGGGCGAGGGCGATCGCGTGAACGAGCGTGGGGTGCCTGTCCGGCGCTTCGATCAGGCCTGCATCGGTCACCGGCCCGTCGATGCGGCCGTCGTCCAGATACCAGCCACGGCGAAGCTTTGTCATCGCCCTGTCCACCTCGTCCGGCCATGCCGGCCGCTGCATGCGCTTAAGCGCCCGCTTCGCGTAGTCGATCGTGGAGAAGTCGCCGATGACCTGGTCGGTGGCACAACCTCGCGGTTGACAGGCGGCAAGGGCAAGGGACTCACACACCTTCGCCCAGTGCCACGTCAGCTTCGGGTCGGTCGCAATCCGGTTGATCGTTTCCTCGCCGGCAAATGCGCCGGCGACCGACAGCAGCAGGTGCAAGGTATTGACGCAGTACAGCTTGCGGGTGTGCATCAGCGAGAGCTCTGCCTCGCTGGCGAGGTGGACACTGTCGATGTCCTCGAACAGCTCCCGCGTGCGAGCGGTTTCTTCCATCCAGATGTCGCCCACCGAGACTTTCACGTTCAGGTTGCTGTCGGGCAGAAGCGGGACGATCGAGTCCAAGACCATCGTCGGCATCTCGACGATCGCGTCGAGATCATCCGGTTTCAGCATCGCCTTCAGTTCCTCGCGGACCGCTACCGCTCGGGGTTGGCCGTCGGGCCCACGCCCGTTCTCGCAGACGAGCAGAACCAGCCCGGTTGCCTCGGCGCTGGAGTCATGGTCGGCGATCCGTTTGCGGAGCCCGGCGACGAGGATCGGCAGAACTTCGGGAAGCCGGTCCTCGCCGACCGAAGTCGAGACGACCCTGGTGTTCAGGTCGGCGATGGACTCGACGACGTCTGCGACGTCCGACCGGGTGACGAAGCGGTAGTTCGAGACCATCCTCTCGTGAGGCTGCTTGTCCAGCGTGACCTTGTAGTTGGACTCCCGGTTGTAGCGCTCGATCTTCTCCCGGGGCGTGTTCTCACCGGCGACGACCAGAAGGCTGGACATCTTCAGGTCGTTGGCGAGGGGGGCCAGGACCCCAAGGCCGAGCCGGCCGGCGCCGAAGATCGTCCAGTGCCCCCGCTCGGGAGCGGAAACGTTGTTCGACGGGGCCATCAGAAGCGGGCGGTCGCGCGTTGGGCGAGGATCGAGACGAGGTACCCGAGCCAGATGTATCCGAGGATGACCTCGAGCAAGGTGACGAACTCTCCTGAGGTGGCCTGGGGATAAATCGTGCTCGCGCCGACGGTGGTGAACGTCGCGGCGGAGTAGTAGAGCGACTGGAACCAGGGAAAGTCGGCCCCGCTTCCCTGGGAAAGCGAATCCGACCAGTAGAGCATCCCCGGCACCAGCCAGTAGGCCAGGGAGAAGAGGAGGACGAAGGCGATTGCGACCAGACCCGCTCTGAGGAAGGAGCGACTGTGGCAACTGGTGATCCCCCAGACGGAGGAGAGGAAGGGGTGCTCGACGCTGAACGACTCGATGTAGTCGGTCTCGAGCACATGGCGGATGAAGCGCGGGCTGCCAATGCAGAGGTCGACTCTCGCGCCGAGGCACTTCATCCGCCGGTCGTATTTGACCCCGTCCACGATGGCCCCGGTCAGGTTGGCGCCACGGAGGTCGCAACCCGTGAGGTTGGCTTCCACGAGCTTGGCTCCGGGAAGGCTCGCGTCTTGGAGGATGGCCCCTTCGAGGTTCATCTTCGTCAAGTTGGCGCCGTCGAGGCGGGTGTCTCTGAGGTTCGCTCCCGCGTAGTCGCCGGCGGAAGCGAGGTCGGCGCCGGAGAGGTCCGGCGGCGTGTTGGGAGACCTCTCTCGCCAGTAGTTCCACTCGCTCACGCCCTCGTGGAACTTTTTCACGTGTCCCGGATTGCCCATGTTTTCTCCCACCCGCCTTGCGACGAGGCACCGCAGAGTACTTAAACAGAACCAACTGTGTCGGACCATGCCTCGGCAGTGGGGTTTGCAGCGCCGTCCGCTCGCTTAGTCTCCGGAGCGATGGCAGTCAGCGCTGCAGCGATCCAGCTTTCAGAACGCGCCCAGGGACACGGCGAGGTCTTCACCCGTCGATGGGTCGTCGACTTGATCCTCGACCTTGTCGGCTATTCCGCGGATCGGGATCTGGTCGGGATGAGGGCGGTCGAGCCAGCTTGTGGGTCCGGCGCTTTTCTTGTGGCGATGATCGAGCGCTTGCTGGACTCGGCGCGCCTTCACGGGCGAGACCTCGGGGAGGCCCACGGAGCATTGGCCGCCACGGATCTGGTCCCTGGAAACGTGGCCACGAGCCAAGCCACGGCAATGGAGGCACTGCGCTCGGGCGGGGTGCGGGAAGACATCGCCGCAGAGCTCGCGCAGGCGTGGGTAAGGCAAGGTGATTTCCTGCTTGAACCTCCGGCCGAACGCTCCGCGGACTACGTGGTCGGCAATCCCCCCTATGTGCGGCTTGAGGCGGTCCCGCGCGAGCGCTCCGAGGCCTATCGACTTGCTTGCAAGACGATGGGAGGCCGGGCCGACGTCTACATCGGGTTCTACGAGCATGGCTTGCGGGCTCTGCGCGACGGGGGAGCGCTCGGCTATATCTGCGCCGACCGCTGGATGCGCAACGCCTACGGAGCCCGCCTCCGGGCCATGGTCTCCGAAGAATGGGCAGTCGAGACGGTGGTCTTGATGACCGGGGTCGACGCCTTCGAGGACGAGGTCGATGCTTACCCGGCGATCACGACCCTGCGGCGCGAGCCGCAGTCGGGAGGTCCGCTGGTAGTCGAGGCATCCCCGAGTTTCGGCCCTTCCGAGACCTCGGAAGTGGGAGCCCTCGCCGCCGCACCCAGTGCAGACCATGTCCATCGGCCGGGCTTTCGGGCGACCCGGCTGAGCACTTGGTTCAGCGGTTCCGCGGGCTGGCCTCACGGGTCACCCGATCGCCTTGCGCTTATCGCCGATCTCGAGGCGAGGTATCCCTCGCTGGAAGACGAGGCCACGGGGACGAAGGTCGGCATCGGCGTCGCGACCGGAGCGGACCGCGTCTTCATCACCGAAGATCCGGACCTGGTCGAGCCGGAGCGGTTGTTGCCGTTTGCGCTGCCCCGCGACATCGCCTCCGGCGAGGTCCAGTGGTCCGGCAGGCACCTCGTCAATCCTTGGGGGCCGGATGGCTTGGTGGAGCTTGAGGATTGGCCGCGGCTTGCTGCTTACTTCTCGCGGCATCGCGAGCTTCTGGCGAAGCGGCACACGGCCAAGAACGGGCGATGGCACAAGACGATCGACCGGGTGATCGAAGGCTTGGTCGATCGCGAGAAGCTCTACCTGCCCGACTTCAAGGAGGCGATCTTCCCCGTCCTCGACCAAGGCGGGACCTACCCGCACCACAACCTCTACTGGATCACCTCGGACGCTTGGGACCTGCGGGTCTTGGGCGGTCTTCTCCTGAGCGACGTCTCGAACCTCTTCATCGAGGCTTATTCCGTCCGCATGCGCGGCGGCTTCCTGCGTTTCCAGGCGCAATATCTGCGGCGCATCCGCGTTCCCCGTCTCGACGCGATCGAGACCGAAGTCGCGGCCGCCCTGGCCCGGGCTTTCGACCAGCGCGACAGGCAGGCCGCGACCCGCCTGACGCTTCCCCTCTACGGACTCGACGGCCTTCCCGAGTAATGGCGCCGACTCGAAAAGATTTCGAGCTCGCGATTGCCGCCTACTGGCAGGCGAAGGACAAGCAGCTGGCGGCAGCGGAAGAAATCCGGTCGACGGCCGAGGGCTCCGCGAAGGCGGTGCGGGGCGGCGGCCAGTTCAATCCGATCGTCAACCTCATCTCCCGATTCTTTACGGATGCGGGATACCCCCTCGGGTCGATCGGCGTCAAACGAGGGCAGGTGACCCTGCCGAGCTACTTCCGCCCCACCAAGCAGTGGGACCTAGTCGTGGTTCACAAGGGAATTCTCGTTGCCGCGATCGAGATGAAGGCGCTGGGCGGGCCTTCCTTCGGCAACAACTACAACAACCGCGTCGAGGAGGCCCTCGGCAGCTCGATCGACCTTCAAACAGCAAACCGCGAGGGGCTGGTCGGCCCGGAGAAGCCCTGGCTCGGGTACTTCTTCCTGATGAACGACGAGGAGGGTTCGAGGCGAACGGTCAACCCCCAGAAAGGGCCATTCCCAGCCGAAGACATCTGGCAAGGCCGCTCCTACCAGGAACGCTTCGAGGTGACCGGCAAACGCCTCCTGGCCGAAGGCTTCTACGACGCCGTCTGCTACCTGATCTCCTCCCCCTCGAACCCCGGCCCCCAAGAACCAGTCCCCCAAATCGACTGGCAACACTTCTGCGCCGCAATCAAGGCCCGCATCGAGTTCCTGTCGAGCCTGGGCCTTCCTTGACTAGCCGGGTTGCTGATCCCACCAATCCCCTTTGCTCCGATGGAGCTAGGCGGGCGGATTCGAACTGCCGACCTCCTGGGTGCGATCCACGGAGGGCGGTGAGCGCTGAGGCGCCAGAACATGCTTGCTTGCAGCGCTTTTCTGACGGCTCAAGGGGAGGCCGCAGAACGGCAGATCCTGCGCTAATGTCGCAAAAAGATATAGCTATACTTTATCTATGTCTGACATACAGGCTCCAGATGCCATCGCCCTGAACCAAGTTTCCTACGGGCAGGATGGCTACTTCACTGTCCGGCAGGCGCGTGAAGCCGGCTTCAGCCCGCAACTGCTCGCCCACCATGTTCGCGCCGGGCGATACGAGCACATTCGTCGCGGCCTGTACCGGCTGCGTGGCTACCCCGGTTCCCCCCACGAGGAGGTGCGGGCGAAGTGGCTTGCGGTGGGTGCCGAGCGAGCCGTCGTCTCGCACGAGAGCGCGCTCGAGCTTCACGAACTCTCGGATGTGATCCCGAACAGCGTGCATCTCCTGGTCGATCGCGACGATCGTGGGATCAGGGGGCTTCAGGGCGTGACCCTGCACACGACGACGAAGCCCCTTGAGCCGTCCGAAGTCGTGTCGCGAGCTGGCATCCGCGTTACCGACCCGGTGCGGTCGATCCTCGACGCCGCCAGCGCTGGTACGGGCCCCGAGCAGATCGAGATGGCCGTCCGCCAAGCCCTGCACGAAGGTCTGGTGACCCGTCGTTCGCTTCTCGCCCGAGCCGATCGGCGGGGAGGCCGCGTCGCCAAACTCGTCCGCCGCTCCGCCGAGAAGGATGGCCGATCGTGAGATACGACACGGCAGAGGCGTTCCGCACTGCGCTCGAGCAGCGCCTGAAAAACGAGGCCGAGGCGAGCGGCATAGCGCTGATGCGCCTGCGCAAGCGCGTGGCCTTCGAGCGATTCCTCGCCAGGCTCGCGGCGTCGGAGTCAAGCGGCTGGGTGCTCAAGGGCGCGTTCGCATTGGAGCTGCGACTGGGGCTTCGCACCCGAATGACGAAAGACATCGACCTCGGGCGAGCCGACGACGAGGAAGCGGCAACCGAGCACCTGAACGCTGCCACCGGAGTCGACCTCGGCGACTTCTTCGCCTTCGAGGTTCGCCGCACGCCGGCCCTTGACGCCACCACCGGCTTCCGCGCCGTCCGCTACACGGTGCGTGCCGACCTCGCCGCCCGCCGGTTCGAGCAGTTCCCCGTCGACGTCGCGTTCAGTGAAGCGACGCCTATTCAGACGGAGCGGCTTTTCGGCACGAACTCGTTGGAGTTCGCTGACGTCGCAGCGCTGCAACTGCCGGTCATTTCGCTCGAGCAGCACGTTGCTGAGAAGCTCCACGCCTATACCGGCAGCTTTGGGCACTATGAACGGGAGAGCACCCGGGTCAAGGATCTCGTCGACCTCGTGCTGATCGGCGAATTGTCCGAGATCGACGCCAAGCGCCTCCGCCATGCCCTTGCAACTACCTTCGAGCAGCGCGCCCGCCAGCCGCTCCCGGACGCCATACCGTTGCCACCGTCGTCGTGGGCAAGACCGTACGCGGCGCTGGCTCGCGAGGTAGGGGTCGCGGTCGACATCGAGACTGGCCATGCAGCGGCCGCTCGGCTACTCGATCCGGTCCTTCGGTCGGAAGCTGGCGGTGGTTGGAACCCCAAAGCACGGCGTTGGCGCTCGCACCTGTAGGTACCAGCGGCTCTGGGGAGTCTTAGGGCTGGTTCTCGAAGGTCAGGTCCCAGCCGGTCGCTTGCAGGTCGTCCTCGCGCAGCAGCGTCATGTTGCCGGCGTGGTCGATCGCCGCGATCGCCGGAATCGTCCAAGTCCCCGTTCCGACTTCCGGCGGCAGGATCCGGTCGAACCGCCAGACCCCGTCGAGCGCGGTCCCCGAGACCTGGGTCATGCCGCCGTCGGTGTACCACCATTCGGACGAGTGGGGCGGCTGCATGTCAACCCGCAGTTCCTCGAACACTGAATCGGCGGTCTCGCCGAGACCGGAGAGGTCGTCTTTGACGTGAATGAAGAAATGGATTGCCTGGTTGCCGTTCGAGGTCTGCAGGGTTTCCGGAGTCATCCAGAAGCCAACGACCTCGGGGGGCTCGGTGTCGCCGGCGCCGGTTTGGGTGAACTCGACCGGGAAACCGAGCTCTTCGAGCTCTTCGTGGGTGTAGTCGGTCCGATTGCCGGCCCTGTCGTAGAGGACGAGGGCGGAGACTTTGTATGCACCGGGCTTGGCGTACCGCGGCAGCGGGAAATCCTCGTTCCAGACGCCGTCGTAGATCGTGCCCGAGGCAAGCCGGGAGGGGCCTCGGTGGCCGCAGGGGTAGCACAGTGGCGGGCCTGAATCGGGCAGGCGGATCAGGACGGCGGCATCTTCGACTCCCGAGAGGTTGTCAGTCGCGACGATCGAGAACCTCACCGAACCGGCTGCAGCGTTCGTGTCCAGGCTGGTCGGCGTGAGCGTGTATCCGGTCAGCTGCGGGCCCTGGGTGTCGGGCCCCTGGAAGACATCGAAGGCGGCGTCAAGGCCCGCTTCCTCGATCTGCTGGGAGTCGAGTGAGACCCGGTTGCCGGCTAGGTCAGCAATTCTCAAGGCGGAGACGTGGTACCTCCCGGCCCCGGTCCCGGGCGGTACCTCCACCGAGGTCCCGGCGCCGAGGTACGGCGTGGTGCTGTCGAACGACAGATCGCGCCAGTGCCCAGCCGGCCCTTCCAGCTCAACCTCGACCCGCCCAACGCCGCTCTGATGCTCGGCGACTCCGATCCAGAGCCCGATTGACCCTTCCGAGGACGTGTCGACGTAAGGCGCGGAGAAGTTGACTTCCAACACCTCCGGTGCTTCCAGGTCGGGTGGTGCGGGGCTGGCGAAGCAACAACCGATGTTGGCTCTTGGCGAGGCTGCCCGTCTGCGCGGACGCCGCTCGCAGCTCCCGAACGAAGAGGCGAGGCTGTCTCGGCAAGAATCATGTCCCCGACCGCCGAGTAGATGGTCGCCGCCGGCCCCGCCGACCAAGGAGTCGTTGCCGCGCCCGCCCCTGATCACATCGCTGCCTTCCCGGCCGAGCAGCCGGTCCGCCCCGCCCTTGCCGCAGATCACGTCGGCCCGCTTCGTTCCTTTCAACACGTCGGCGCCCGCCGTGCCGGAAATCGTGCAACCGCCCGTCGCCCCAGCGCTCGCAGACATGAAGAGTGCCGCAACAACCAAGATTCCGAGTACCAACCCCCCGCGCACGCGCCGAGAGTACAGCGATCCGCGCTACCGCAAGAACATGGGGCGGATTCGAACCGCCGACCTCCTGGGTGCGATCCAAGTGCGTTGGCGAACGGGAAGCCGCGAGAACATGCACGTTTGCAGCGCTTTTCTGAGCGTCTAGGAGGAGCTGCAGATAGTGAAATATGCAGGGATATGCGCCGATATGCGGGGAGTCAGGCACTTCTGGCGAAAAGTGCCTGAAATGAGAGTGGTCGGTTGGAAATGCCGCAACAGGCGCTCTGCCAGCAGCCGACCGCACCACCAGATAGGCACAATCCGGTGGTACCGTTGATGCCGATGACCAAGACCGAGCTACATCGGCTTGTGGATGCACTTCCCGATGAATCGCTGCCCGCTGCGGCGATTCTGCTCCGACGCGCCCAAGACCCCGTCGTGGCCAAGCTGGACGCCGCTCCCTATGACGATGAGGAGCTGACCGACGAGGACCTTCGCGCCGTCAAGGAGGCTAGGAGCGAACCTGGCATCTCTTGGTCAGACGCCGAGGCGGAGCTGAACGCTGGCTGATCCAGGTGGGTGGCGGATCGAGATCCGCCCCGCTGCCCTGAAGTCCCTCCGCAAGCTGGGCCGGAAGGACCGCGAGCGCATCACCTCAGCAATCGGCCAGCTTCCGGAGGGCGATGTCAAACGCCTCCGTGGCCCGGAGCGCCTCTGGCGCCTCCGCGTCGGCGAGTGGCGCGTCCTCTTCGATCGGCGATTGAATGAGAAGGTGATCGACATCCTCGCTATTCGACCTCGAGGTCGTGCGTACCGTTAGTCCTCCGCGATCTTCTCCCTTTTTGCGGCCTAGAGAATCTTCCGGGACCGCAGGCGTACCGAAATGACTTAGATTGCCGCGGCTGCTCACTAAGCGGTTGTCTCAAGTAGATGAAGATCTCCCAAGCGCACATCAAGGGCTACCGATGTCTAGCCGACCTTAAGGTTGACTTTGACGATCTCACGGCTTTCGTTGGTAGCGGGGGCGCCGGGAAGTCAACGATTCTCAACGCCCTCGATTGGTTTTTCCACGGCGGTGAGCTTCAAGAACGAGATCTACATCGTGGTGCTGACGATGCCGAGCCCGTTGGCGAGGTGATGGTCGCTGTTACCTTCAGCCACCTGAGCAGTGCTGATCAAGAGGTTCTTGGGGCTTACGTGCAGGGCGCGACTACGACCCTAACCCGCAGCTGGACCGACGGAGAGGGGCAGAAGTTATCGGGTAATGCGCTTGTCCTCCCCGAGTTCGAGCAAGTCCGAGCAGTCTCCGGAGCCCGGGAGCTCCGCAAAGCGTACGTCGCTCTCTACGAGGAGAGGGGGGAGGAGTTGGAACTTCCCGCACCAGCGCGGGGCGCTGAAGAGATCAAGACCAAAATGGAGGTGTGGGAGCGCGAGCACCCTGATCGTTGTGAAGTGATGACTGCAGATGCTCGTCATCTCGGCGGTTTCACCGGCACGCCGTTACTGGCCAGTCGGTTCGACTACGTTCTCGTTAGCGCTACGGCCGGCGCTCCCGAAGTCCTTAGTGGCAGTCGTGGCAGCGTGCTTGAGCAGCTTCTGTCAGTGGTTGAGGAGCTCGACGAAGCATCGAGTAAACAGATTCAGAAACTTCAGAGTGACGCCCAGCATGAGATCGAGGATTTGGTCGGCAAAGCGCGGGGAGAGGAACTTGTCTCAATCAGTTCTGGGGTGACGAAGCGTGTTCGAGACTACTTTCCCGGTGCGGCGGTGAAGCTAGAAGACGAGGTGGCTGCTCCTCGGCCTCCCCAAATCTCTGTTCGTGCGTTAGTCAGCGATCGAGGTGGTCATCCGATCGATCCTGAACTCCAAGGTCACGGTTTGCAACGCGCTCTCGTCATCGCGCTCTTGCACGAGCTGGCCGAGAGCGAACTAGAAGAATCTGACAGGGAGGAGGGGGTCGAGCCACGCACCCTGATGCTCGCCATCGAGGAGCCTGAGCTCTATCAGCACCCTTTACAGGCCCGGGCACTCGCCGCATCGCTTGAGAATCTCGCTGGGAGCGACGGCGCCCGCTCGATTCAGGTGGCGTACAGCACGCACTCTCCACATTTCACCCGCCCGGTGCTCTTTGCCGATCTCCGTTTGTGCCGTCGACAAGCTGACGGGCGCACTTCTTCCGTGGCTGCCGATCCCGAGGCTATTTCAAGTGCGATTGCTTCCGTGGGCTACGGAAAAGAGACTGCCGTCAACGTTGAGAAAGCGCTCGCCGACAGCCTTCGCGAGGCAATCTTTGCCCGCTCGGTCCTGCTGTGTGAGGGTGATACCGACGCGGCTGTCCTTGAAGGTGTTGCCGAAACCCAGGGCGGCCTTGATGCGGAGGGTGTAGCGGTCGCACCGTGCGGAACTAAGGCTGCAGTGATCATCGCCATCGCCATCCTCAAGCAGCTCGAAATTCCCTTCTTAGCTCTCTTCGATGCTGATGCAGGCAAGCAAGACGCTAGCCAAGCCAAACGTAACCGCCAGATTCTCGAGCTTTGTGAGGAGGAGCCAGAGGACTGGCCCGAACGAGAGATCCGAGAGCGCTCCGCGAATTTCAAGGACAAATTAGAGACCGACCTCGCTGCGCTCTGGCCCGACTTTGATGCTGGACGTGAGCGGGTTGCCGCTGAGCTGGGAGTAAAGCCCGGGAAGAAGGATGATCGCGTCTATCGCCAAGTGGCGTCTGCGGCATCTGAGCCACCACCATTTCTCCTCGACATCCTTGAGCGAGTTCGTGAGTTGGCAGCCTCATGAATCGCGAGCCAATCAGATCATCCGATCTCGCGAGCGTGGGATACGACTCTGAAACCTCGACGCTTGAGGTTGCATTCCATAGCGGCGGCATTTATCAGTACTTCAATGTGCCGGAACGGCATTTCCAGGCGCTCACGAGTGGCCGTGGCTCGGCTGGCCGCTATATGAACTCCAACGTTAGGGGCCATTACCGCTACCGTCGCATTAGCTAGCTTGTTGGAGCGATGGAGTTAGGGGGCGGCTGGTCGCGATGGCGAGCTACGCGAGCAGATCAGGACCGAGGAGGCCATTGAGTTCATTGGCGAGATCGAGAGCGTTACGGCCGATCATCGATCGTCACCAATGGCGAGCGTCCCTGAGCAGCTGAGCGCCGCCTACATAGCCGAGCGCTGGCCTCGCCTGTACCACATGGCCGAGGGGGGTCCTGGTCATCGATCAAGCGCAACAGCCTGCTTTCGACGAGCGCGCTGCTGGATCTCTTCGAGGTGGAGGGGGAGGAGCGAGAGCGATTGAGGCGAGACGACGACCTGAGTCGGTGCGGATCACTCATCTCGACCACGGCGAGGCGTGGATTCGCGACAACAAGCCGATCAACGAGACCGTGCTGAAGCGCACCCTTGAGGGGATGAGCTTGGCCGATTGGTATCGGACCCTGAACGGCCGCGTCTTCTTCTGGCTCACCACCGAGCGCCTCGACAAGCTGCGCTCTGCCGGTGCCTATGCGGAACGCGAACACGACATCCTTACCCTTGACACCGCCGCGCTGCTCGAGGCTTACGCGGAAAAGGTCGAGCTCGCGCACCTGAATACGGGAGCCGTCCACGCCAGCGCTAACTACCCCCGAGGGGCCGGGACGTTTAGGCGAATTGGCGACTACCCGTGGAAAGAGCGGCTCACAATAGCCCGAAACGAGCCGATCGTCGAGCTGACGGTGCCGGGCCTGGTCGCGGACGTAAGGCGATTCGTCGTGGCCGTCGAAACTCGCTGAACGGGCAGAGCTCGCGGAGGCGTTGGCCCCAGGAACGTCTCGTCTGACGAGTAAACGAGAATTCTCGGATGGGCGCGATTGATCAGGCTGTCGCCGACTTTGGGGCGGCCGTTTCCGAGCGATTCGCCGTCGGCGGAGGCGAGCCAGAGGACCTCTTGCGAGGGCCCTTCGAGCTGCTGCTGAAGAGCCTTGCCGAAGAGGCGGGAATCGCGGACGTCGTCCCGAGCGGGGAGCATCGCCTCGCGGAGGAGCGGATCCGGCCCGACTACGCGATCTACGTGGGCGGGGCGATCGTCGGCTTCATCGAGCTCAAGGCCCCCGGCAAGGGGGTCGACACCGCCAGATATAAAGGTCACGATCGGAAGCAGTGGGAACGGCTGGCCTGTCTGCCTAACGTGCTTTATGGGGATGGCCAGTCGTTCGCGCTCTACCGCGAAGGTGAGATGGAGGGAAAAGTTGTCCGTTTCGACGAGGACGTGACGACCGCCGGGGCTGCTCTAACCGCCAAGGGCGATCAGCTGCTGGCGCTGTTCGAGAACTTCCTTACCTGGCAGCCAACGGCCCCGCGGAACGCTCGCCAGCTGGCGCGGATCTCGGCCCGTCTCTGTCGAGTTCTACGAGCTGAGGTTCATGAGTCGATGGACGCGGGCTCGGTCGGACTGCGGGACCTTGCCGAGGATTGGCGTCAGCTTCTTTATCCGAGTGCGAGCGACGATGAATTTGCCGACGGCTATGCCCAGACGGTGACGTTCGCGCTGCTGTTGGCCCGAGTAGAGGAAATCGAGCTGGAAGGCCAGAGCCTGCAGGACGTGGCCGAGCAGCTAGGCAGCAGCCACACCCTCATGGCGAAGGCGCTGAATGTGCTGACCGACCCAACTGTGCTGCCGAAGGTTGTCTCCTCGGTCAGCACCCTTCAGCGTGTCCTGGCGGTTGTGGATTGGCCCACCGTCAGTCGCTCCGACCCCAAGGCCTGGCTGCTCTTCTACGAGGAGTTCCTCGGCTACTACGACGACGCCCTGCGCAAACAAACCGGCAGCTACTACACCCCTGTGGAGGCCGTTGACCCAATGGTTCGCATCGTTGACGGGCTATTGCGCGATCGGCTCGGCCGTCGAGAGGGCTTCGCCTCGACTGGGGTGACGGTCGTCGACCCTGCCGCGGGTGCGGGTACCTTCCTGTTTCGAATTGTGGATCGCATTGCTGAGTATGTGGCTGCGGACCTTGGCGAGGGTGCAGTCGGCCCAGCATTGCGGCAGGCCGCCGAGCGGTTGATTGGATTTGAGCTGCAGGCAGGCCCCTACGCCGTTGCCGAGCTGCGCCTGGCGACGGAGTTTGAGCGACTGGGGTCGCCGCTGAAAAGCGACGAGCTGCGCGTCTATTTGACCGACACGCTCGGCGACCCCTTTGTCGAGGAGACCCACATCGCGGCGACCTACCGACCGATCGCTGAGAGCCGCCGGCGCGCCAACACCGTCAAGCGTGAGGAGTCCGTCATGGTCGTCATGGGCAACCCTCCTTACAAAGAGCGGAGCAAAGGCCACGGCGGGTGGGTGGAGCAAGGCTCCGGTGCCGCGGTCGCGCCATTCGAGGATTTCGTGCCGCCGAAAAGCCTCGGGGTCGGAGCGCACACCAAGCACCTCTACAACCTTTACGTGTATTTCTGGCGCTGGGCGCTGTGGAAGGTCTTCGAGGGTCATCCGACCGACCGCGGGGTGGTGGCGTTCGTTTCCATGTCAGGGTTTCTCCACGGTCCGGGCTTCGCCCAGATGCGCAACCACATGCGGAAAAACTCGGACGCCATTTGGGTGATCGATTTGTCCCCAGAGGGACATCAGCCGGAGGTCGCGACTCGTGTGTTTGCCGGAGTGCAGCAGCCGATTTGCATCACGATCGCCGTCCGCGACGGCTCCACGGATGCGGATGTACCGGCGCCGGTGCAGTACGTCGCCTTGAGCGGCAAACGTGATCAGAAGTTGAATGCCCTAGCGGCGCTTGAGCTCGACGATCCGGAGTGGAGCACTTGCGGCGCCGAGTGGACCGAGCCGTTCCTTCCGGCAGGCGACGCCGACTGGACGGCGATGCCGGCGATCGAGGACCTGCTCGCCTGGTCGGGCTCGGGGACGATGCCGGGGAGGACCTGGGTGATCGGTCCATCTGCCGACGTGCTGCAGGCTCGCTGGAAGAAGCTCATCGATGCGCCCACGGAGGAAAAGCCCTCGCTCTTGGCTGAGCACAAACAGGACAGGACGGTGGAAACGATCCTGTCCGACAACCTCCCTGGTTACGAGCCCCGTGGCTCCCTTGCTTCTGAGACGGAAGGCACGGATGAGCCGGTGCGGTACGGCTGGCGGACGCTGGACCGGGGTTGGATCCTGCCTGACAAGCGGGTGATCAATCGACCAAACCCGCGTCTCTGGCAGGTGCGTGATGCCGAGGGGCAGCTCTATCTGACCTGCCTGGACGACCATTCGCCCAGTGGTGGCCCGGCGGCTACCTCCACCGCCTTTGTTCCTGATCTCCATCACTACAACGGCCGTGGCGGGCGGGCGTTTCCGCTCTGGCTGGACAGTGCTGGGGTGACCCCGAATGCTGTTCCGGGTTTGTTGGAGTTCCTTGGCCAGCAATTAGGGAAGCCGGTGTCGGGACCCGACCTGTTCGCCTACATTGCCGCCGTAACCGGCGGCCCAGGTTACGTCGCGCGCTTCAAACAGGACCTTCAGATTCCTGGCTTGCGGATCCCGCTGACGGCGGACCCGGCTATCTTCTCCCGGGCGGTTGACCTGGGAGGCAGGGTGCTGTGGTTGCACACCTATGGAGAGCGATTTGTCGACCAGGCGGCCGGCCGTTCGGCAGGGTCTCCCCGCGCCCCGGGGGCGGTGCGCCCGAAGGTTACTGTGGCGATCCCAGACTCAGCGAAAACAATGCCGGAGGAGATCGAATACGACCCTTCGTCCGACGAGTTGATCGTCGGCGAGGGGAGAATCAGCAACGTAACCAAAGCGATGTGGGAATACGAGACGTCGGGTTACAAGCTCATTCGACGCTGGTTCGCCCGCCGTAAGCGAGACCCGGACGGCAAACGCTCCTCAGCGCTCGACGATGTCGTCGCGCCTTCTTGGGATCCGGAGTGGACGTCTGAGCTGATCGATCTCCTGAATGTCCTTCGCCTATTGGTCGACATGGAGGGCGAGTTCGACCAACTACTCGACGACCTTATTGCCGGCCCCCAGCTCACTGTCTCTGATCTAGAGGACGCCGGGGTGCTCCCGGTTGATCCCAAGAAACGTCCGGGCGCCGAAAAGCCGGCCAAGCAGCTGTCCCTCTGACTGGCCCGACCGACCGTTAGTTTCGGCGCTCCTAGACGTTAGTGATCAGGAGAGGGCCTAGAACTCGGGCCAATCTAGTTTCGCAAGCTGCGCTGGCTGCAGCCGACCATGCTCCTGAAAAGCAAGCTCAAGTCGCTCGCTCAGCCACTCAAGTCCGGCTGGGGCCAGCCGGACGGCGGGGTGCTGCCGGATTGCCTTCCGCGGATCCGTGTTGCCGGTGCCGGACTTGATGTTTTCGGTCGTCGACCCGAATGCATGGGGGCCGAGCTCGTCCATCAGCTCGCCTAGGGAGACGCCGTTCTCCATAGTGCCGGCAAGGAACCCTCCGTCGTGGACCCTGATGTAGTGGGGCCAGTCTTTCTTCCAGGGGCGTTTGGCGAGATCTGAGGCGGAGGCGTCGTCTCGACCTTCCTCGTAGTGTCGCCCGATGGCCCGCCCGAAGATCATCGTGTCGTTCGGGCTGTACTAGCCGAGACATGAACATCACGGCGCCATCGGAGACCGAGATCGGCCGCCTGTGCCGCGGATAGGTGCACGCCCAGTGGCAGCCCCCGCTCTTCAGTTCCTCGAGCACGGGATAGTCCCGGGGCGCCCGGTTGTCGCTCTTGCCGAAGAACTTGACGAAGCCTTGGCGTGGCTCGTCGAACAGCGGGGGAAGCTGGGGTTCGGCATCTGCGCCCACGTCTGCGCCTTCGTCGCCTAAGCCGGAGCCGATGGAGGGAGCGCCGGGAATCAGCTGGGCCTCGATTCGCTCTTCCCACTCGTCCAATTTCGCGACCACGAGGTCGGGGCAGCCTTCTCCCACAGCGCGTCGAAGTAGGCGACACCGCGCCGTGGCAGTGCTCCCCCTTCCGCGACCACCCCGAGCTCATGGTTCTTGCGCAGCCCTCCTTCGGTCATGTTCGCCGAAGTAATGACGGCATGATGCACATCGAATAAATAGAGCTTCGCGTGCAGGCGCTGGACACCCCGCACCTGCGCCCCGAGCTCGACCAAGCGTCGCAAAGCGGAGATATCGGAAACGCCCTCGCGAAAGTGGTCGAGGTTGAACCGCGTGAGGATTTGAAGAGAGGGGCCGGTCTCGGGAAGGAGGCCCTCGACGGCGCCGTGCTTGATGAAAGGGCTGGCGATTCTCACCGTGGAAGCGTCACCGTCAAGCGCCGCCTCCAACTCCTCCCACCAACCCCCATCTACCAGCCGCACCCTCATAGCTCGAAGATACCGCCGGAACCTTGACCGAGATGGGCGCGGATAGCTCCACCGCCGCAGGAAGGCAAGCCGAAATAACCCGAGATCGCCGCTAATCGCTTCGCATCCCCGCGATTTCAGGCACTAGTGCCTGAAATAGAAGCGGATTCCAGGGGTGGTTGGAACGGCTGCAGAACGTGAAGTCGCCGACGTGCAGGGACTTCCAACGATGGAGCTAGGCGGATTCGAACCGCCGACCTCCTGGGTGCGATCCAGGCGCTCTGCCAGCTGAGCTATAGCCCCGGGCTCTGCGGGGTGGGAAGTTGCTCCCAGTTCCTCGCAAGCGACAGGATAACCGCATAGTCTTTGAGAGCCTCCCCGGCGGAGATGGCGAGCATGAGCATCCTCGACGACGCAATCCGAGAGCATCTGGAACTGAAGCGCGCCCATGGCGCGGACGAGTCCGAGCTGAAACGGCTCGAGGACGAGGCGTTCGGGCCTCCGGGGCGGCCGGACGAGCCGGATCCGCTGGCCGAGGCGCCGACCGAGTTCATGGCCACGCCCGAAGGGGAGGCGGCGCAGGCCGAGGACTCCGGCGGCCGTCGGATCAACATCGCCGATCTGCAGGAGCCGCCGCCGGCCGACGCGGCACCTGCCGCGCCCGCCGAGGACGCCGCGCAGGCCGCGCCGCCCGCCGAGGAGGAGCCGCCGGCGCTGGAGCACGAGCTCGTCGCCGACTTGGAGGTCGCGGCTGAGCCGGAGTCCGAGGAACCAGCCGTCGCCGAGGCAGGCCCTTCCACCGAGGAGCGCCACGCGATCGCCGACCAGCCGACCGAATTCTTCGATGTCGAGGCCGAGATGGGGACCGAGGACGCCCCCCCGGTCGAGGCGCCGAGCCCCTCCGACGAGGAGATCGTCGAGGCCGAGCTTGCCGAGCCGCCGCTCGCCCCGGTCGAACCGGCCACCGAGATCCACGCCTCCCGCGCCGAGGCGCCCGTCGAGGACGCCGCGGACGAGGAAGAGGACGACGACTTCTGGAGCGAGCAGCGCCTCTCCGACGAGCTCGACCAGGCGCTCGAGGCGCCCCTCGCCGAGGAGGACGAGGCTCCGGAGCCCGACGCCGAGGAACCCTCCGAGGAGCACGAGCAGCCGCAGGCACAGGTCGACTACGACCCCGACACCGGCCACGAGGACGTGCTCGAGGACACCCCCGACTTTCTCGAGGACGCCCCGGAGGACGACGAGCTCTGGTTCGAGCAGAAGCCTCCGAAGGACTTCGACTTCGACGACTGAGGGGTGGCGACGCCGCTCCGGCAGACTCCCCACGCTGCGATGAAAGACGTGGTCCTTCTTGGCGCGGGCGCATCTGCCGACGCCGAAGTGCCGACGACGTTCCAGTTGACCGAGCGGATCCTCGCCGAGTTGGCCGAAGAGAGCCGGCAGGCCCTAAGCCTGGTGTGCGAACGGCTGGCTGAGGGACCGAACGGCCTCGACGTTGAGAGGGTCTTCACGGCAGTCGAGCTCTTGGCGGAGCGAGAGCGCTTAGAGATCGGTCCCTTCGTAGATCGTTGGAACAGCGATGCGCTCAGGTGGGATCGACAGTTCTACGCGGGCCTCGCAAAGCGGATGATCGAGGGAATGCGGGACGTGATTGCCGCAACCGAGAAGGGGGTTGCTTACCTCAACCCGTTGGTGCGATGGGCGGCAGATTCCAGGCAAGCAATGATCGTCACCCTGAACTATGACCGTGCGATTGAGGTTGCCGGAGGGTGGTGTTGCAGACGTCGGAACCGGCCCGCGACTGCCGCCCGGCTGCCGTGGTGTTTGGCCTACGCGGAAAGCTTCGAGCCGAAGGCCCCTTCTTGTCCGCACTCGCCGAGTTCGAGGCACAGCTGGAGCGGGCCGACCGGTTGGTGGTCATCGGCTACTCCTTCCGAGACGAGCATGTGAACCAGGTCATCAGGCGTTGGACGTTCGAAGGGAATCGCACGATCGTCCTCGTTGACCCCGGCCTGCCAGAGCCGCCTCCGGAACCTGCGCCCGGCCTGTCCTTCCGGGACCAGTTGCTGGCGCACCTCAGTCCTGAGCCGAACCAGTTCGGAACCCGGCTTAAAACGATCCGGGCAACTGCTGCAAAAGCGCTTCCGATTCTCTTCCCAGAAAACGCCCCGAAATAGTGGAGCCAGCCGGATTCGAACCGGCGACCTCGTCGGTGCAAGCGACGCGCTCTGCCAACTGAGCTATGGCCCCGTCCTGCGAATTGTAGGCGGCGGGCGCTAGCCCGCCCCGCCGCTATTTTTTCTTCTTCGCGACCGTGAACCTGACGGTCTTCGTCGCCGTGTTGCCGGCGGCGTCGGTCGCGGTCATCGTCAGGCGGTAGACGCCGGGCTTCAGCTTCTTGCCGTTGGGCAGCGTCGCCTTGTTGGGACCGGGCGCGCCGGGGCCGCTGAACGGGGCGCCGACTTTCCTGAACCGCGGGCACCGTTTCTTGTCTTTGTTCTGCGGCGTCTGCTTCACGCATTTGCGACCGACCTTGCGGCCGGGCACCTTCTTCGCCAGCTTGAACTTGACCGTGGCCGCCTCGGAGAGGTTGTAGAGGATCTTGCCGCCGGCGACCTTCAGCCCCTTGACGCCGGGAGCGGTGGTGTCGCAGGGACCCTGCGTCGTCGCCTGGCTTGCGCACTGGTCCTGGGTCTCGTCGCCGAACCCGTCGCCGTCGGCATCGGGCTCGATCGTCGCCTGCACCAGCAGCTCCCCGGTCGGTTCGATCGAGCCGCGGGCGCCGCTGCCCTCGACCAGCGGCGGCGAGTAGACGTAGCTGAACTTGTCGCCGCTGTCGTTGACCGTCGCCTGCACGTATTTGCCGGCGTCGATCGCCAGGTGCTGCCCTTTCTTCACCGGCACCCGGCCGGCGAACTCCTGGATCGGCGCTTCCAGCGCGTCTTCGTTCACCTGCAGCGTCACCGTCGGGCCGGTCCCGGCCGCGGTCGCCAGCGCCGTGCTGTCGTCGCCGGCGTCGCGGCTGATGTCAGCCACCCGGAAGGTCACCTGCTGCGCTTCGGTGATGATGTAGGCGCGGATG
>Ga0157284_10000026_pt1 | contig 20477 bp, 19 predicted proteins | sample NitcycUS059202B1_FD_108392 | JGI IMG/M metagenome (GOLD analysis project Ga0157284, IMG submission 108392) | Soil microbial communities from Arlington Agricultural Research Station in Wisconsin, USA - Nitrogen cycling UWRJ-S059-202B-1 | ecosystem: Environmental > Terrestrial > Soil >... | reverse complement strand
GCTCCTGGTCGGTTACTTCGAGAGCGACGGCGACAAGCCGGTGCTCCGCTACGGCGGCAAAGTCGGCACCGGCTTCACCGAGCGCGACCTGGCGGCGCTGACCGCGCGGCTGGCGCCGCTGGAGCGCAAGACGAGCCCCTTCGGCGCCGGCGCCAAACCGCCGAAAGGCGCGATCTTCGTCGAGCCGCAGCTGGTCGCCGAGATCGAGTTCCGGGAGATGACGAAGGAGGGGATGGTCCGCCACGGCGCCTTCAAAGGCCTGCGCGAGGACAAGCCGGCCGACGCGGTCGTCCTCGAGCAGGCGACCGACCCGGAGGGCGAGCGGCTGACCGCGAGCGCGGTGAAACGACCGCGGAACAAAGCCGCGGTCACCGTCGAAGACCACGAGCTCGAACTGTCCAACCTCGACAAGGTGCTCTATCCGAAGACCGGGTTCACCAAGGGCGAGCTGATCGACTGGTACTTCCGTATCGGCGAGGTGCTGCTGCCGCACCTGCGCGGCCGGCCGCTGACCCTGAAGCGCTATCCCGAAGGCGTCGAGGGGAAGCACTTCTACGAGAAGCGCTGCCCGAAGCACCGACCCGACTGGGTAACCACGGCGAGCATCTACAGCGATCGCCACAAGAGCGAGATCGACTACTGCGTGGTCGAAGACCTGGCGACGCTGGTCTGGCTCGCCAACCTGGCTGACATCGAGATGCACACCTCGCTCTCCCGCTGCGCCGACATGGAGCGGCCGACCTCGATGGTCTTCGACCTCGACCCCGGCGCCCCCGCCGACGTCCTCCACTGCGCCCAGGTCGCGGTCTGGCTGCGGGGGATGTTCGAGCAGCTCGGATTGAACTGTTACCCGAAGACCTCGGGCTCGAAGGGGATGCAGCTCTACGTCCCGCTCAACAGCGAGGTCACCTACGAGCAGACGAAGCCGTTCGCGAAAGCGGTCGCCGAGACCCTGGAGCGGAAATTCCCCGACCGCGTCGTCTCGCAGATGTCGAAGGCGAAACGCCCCGGCCGCGTCCTCATCGACTGGAGCCAGAACGACCGCCACAAGACGACGGTCTGCGTCTACTCGCTGCGGGCGAAAGAGCGGCCGACGGTCTCGACCCCGCTGGAGTGGAACGAGGTAGAGGCGGCACTGGGGTCCGGGGACCGCGAGTCCCTCGTCTTCGATCACGCCGCCGTCCTCGACCGCGTCGCCGCCAAAGGCGACCTTTTTGCACCGCTGCTGAGCGAAGAACAGGAGCTGCCCGCGGTCTAGTTAGGAAGTCCCGCCTAACGGGCAATGAAGGGCATGGCCGAGAACGGCAGCCGTGCTCACGACAAGGTCAGCGACGAGGTTCGCCGCGATTACAAGCCCGAGGGCGAGGCACACAAGTCCGGCGTTCCGTCGACCTTCAAGCGCACTCTGACCGAGTTCCGGGAGGACAACCTCAGCGACTGGGCGGCGGCGCTCACCTACTACGGGCTGCTCTCGCTGTTCCCGGCGCTGATCGCGATGGTCTCGCTGATCGGGATCTTCGGCGACCCGCAGACGACGACCTCGAAGCTGACCGAAATCATCACCGAAATCGGTCCCGAATCCGGCGCCGAGACCTTCGAAGGGCCGATCAAATCGATCACGGAAAACCAGAGCGCGGCCGGCTTCGCCTTCGTCTTCGGCCTCGCGGCGGCGCTGTGGTCGGCCTCCGGCTACGTCGGCGCCTTCACCCGCGCTTCGAACATCATTTACGAGACCCCGGAGGGCCGCCCCTTCTGGAAGCTGCGGCCGCTGCAGATCGGGGTCACCCTGGCGATGATCATCATGATGGCGTTGCTCGCCGTCGGACTCGTCCTCACCGGCCCGGTCGTCGAAGCGGTCGCCAACCCGATCGGCCTCAGCAGCACCGCGGTCGACGTCTGGAACATCGCCAAGTGGCCGGTGATGGCGGCGATCTTCATCCTCATGGTCGACGTCCTCTACTACACGACGCCGAACGTGAAGATCCGCGGCTTCAAGTGGGCGACGCCGGGGGCGCTTGTCGCGATCGTCGTCTGGGCGATCGCCTCGGCCCTGTTCGCCCTCTACGTCTCCAACTTCAGCTCCTACGACAAGACGTACGGCACCCTCGCCGGCCTCGTCGTGCTGCTGCTCTGGTTCTGGATCACCAACCTGGCGATCCTCTTCGGCCACCAGATGAACGCCGAGCGGGAGCGCAGCGCCGAGATCGAAGAAGGGCGGCCACGGGCCGAGAAGGAGATCCAGCTGGAGCCGCGGGACGAGCCCAAGGACCAGAAGACCACCTGACCCTGAGGGAGGGATCGCAACCGATGAAGCTCATCTTCGCCCCGATCAGCATCGTCCTCGGCCTGATTGCCGGCCTGCTGGGCAAGAAGATCTTCGAACAGGTCTGGGGACTGGTCGACGAAGAGGAGCCGCCGAAGCCCGAGCACCGCGAATTCTCCTGGCCGAAGCTGGTCGCGGCGCTGATCGTCGAGGGGGCGATCTTCCGCCTCGTCAAAGGCCTGGTCGACCACGGCACCCGCACCTCGTTCGCGAAAATGACCGGCAAATGGCCGGGCGAGGAGGCCCCGGAACCGGAGTGAGAAACGGTCCGGCGGGGTAACAGTGGGATTGCACCAGTCGTCCTATGCAAACGGCGAAACGGAGGAGCAGATGAACACCAGGGCAGACAGAGGAGCCGGCATCGGCGGGATTTCGTTGGGAGGCATCCTCGTGATCATCGGGATCGTGCTGATGATCGTCTGGAGCTTCTGGATCGGGTTGATCGTCGCCCTGATCGGGCTGATCGCATTCGGCGGCTTCGCCCGCGGGAAGTGGTACTAGCCCCGACCGTCTGATTCCTCCTCACCGAGGCTGGCCCTGTTGTAGGGTCAGCCTCGAGTGCAGGGAGCCGTATCGCGCAACGCTCGCATCGCCTGGATCGTCTTCGCGGTCCTCGTCGTCTTCGCCGCCTGGCTGCTCGTCGGCAGCGCCAGCTCCGGAATCGCCTTCTTCTACTCAATCCCGATTGGCCTCGCCGCCTGGTGGTTCGGGTCCCGCGCCGCCTTCCTCACCGCGACCGCCAGCGTCGCCCTCTACGTCGCCGGCCACCTCGTCCACGGCGTCCCGCACTTCGCGCTGGCGCTGTCGATCCGGGCCGCCTTCTTCTTCGGTGTCGCCGCGTTCGCCTCCTGGATCGCCGAGCGGCTGAAGACGCTCGAGCACTCGGCGGAGGAACTGGAGGCGATCCGGGCGGCGCTGACTCCGACCGAGCTCCCGGACCTCGCCGGGGTCGAGGCGGGCGCGGCCTTCGTCCCCTCCGAACTAGGCGTCTCCGGCGACTTCTACCTGCTGACCAACGGGCCCGACGGGTCGGCGATCGCGATCGTCGGCGACGTCGTCGGCCACGGCCCGGAGGCCGCCCGCCTCGCCACCTTCATCCGCGCCCGCTTCGCCGCCTTCGCCGCCAACACCAGCGATCCGGCGGAGCTGCTGACGCTGGCGAACGCGGCGCTCGCCGACCGGCCAGGGCGCCGCCACGAGCTGGTCAGCGCGGTCTGTGTGCGGCTGCACCCTGGGGACGAGAAGGTCTGCTGGGCGCGGGCCGGTCACCCGCCGCCGCTGCGGCTGCCGCAGCTGGACGAGCTGCCCGCCGACGGTTCGACCTTCCTGCTCGGGACCGAGCAGAGGCTGGAGCTGGAGAACACCGAGAGCTCGATCGCCGGCAGCGAGGGCCTGGTCGTCTACACCGACGGCGCCACCGACGTGCGGCGCGGCAGGGAGATGTTCGGCCTCGAAGGGCTGACGGGCGTGCTCGCGCCCCTCACCGGCCTCGCCTCGCGGGTGATCGCCACCGAGGCCGAACGGGCGATCCTCACCTGGGCCGACCGGCCGATCCGTGACGATCTCTGCCTGGTAGTGCTGAAGCCGCGGCGCGGGTGACACCAACGTCAGGTGCCAAATGGCACCTCAAGAAGAGGACACCCGTACTCCATTGATACTGGGGGTGGACTGTGACAAAAAGGACCTGGGTATTAGTTGTTTCTCCTTGGTCCCCGGGGTACACCGTTTCCCAAAAGCTTGTGCCCCGGGGATCGAATCCTGAGAGAGCAGTATTCGCTGCGCCCCCGCGTCTTCTGCCGCGGGGGCGTTAGCGTCTGGTGATGGCCCCGCTGGAACGTCCGAGTTTCGTCGTCACCAACCGCCTGCCGGAGAGTGCCGTGGCGCTGCTGCGGGAGGCGGGCGAGGTGCGGAGCGACGAGCGTGAGGTGGCGATCCCGCGCGAGGACCTACTCGAGTTGGTCGCCGGCGCCGGCGCGATCCTGACCCTGCTCGGCGACCGCGTCGACGCGGAGCTGCTGGAGGCGGCGGGGCCGCAGCTGCGCTGCGTCGCCAACGTCGCCGTCGGCTTCGACAACGTCGACGTCGAGGCGGCGCGGGAGCGGGGGGTCGTGGTCACCAACACGCCAGGCGTCCTCGACGACGCCACCGCCGACCTGACGCTGGCGCTGATCCTCGCGGCGACGCGGAGGGTGGTCGAGGGGGATCGGTTGGTCCGCTCCGGCCGCGCTTGGAACTGGGGGATGCACTTCATGCTCGGCAGCGGGCTGCAGGGGCGGCTGCTGGGGATCGTCGGGCTGGGCGGGATCGGCAGGAAGGTGGCGCAGCGGGCGCGCGCCTTCGGGATGCGGATCGCCTACCACTCGCGGCACGCCGCGCCGGCCGAGGTCGAGGCCGAGCTGGAGGCGGAGCGGATGCCGCTGGAGCGCCTCCTGGCCGAGGCCGACGTGCTCAGCCTGCACTGCCCGCTGACGCCGGAGACCCACCACCTGATCGGGCCGGCGGAGCTGGCGGCGATGAAGCCGAGCGCCGTCCTCGTCAACGCCGCCCGCGGCCCGATCGTCGACGAGGGGGCGCTGGCGGCGGCGCTGGCGGAGGGGCGGATCGCCGCCGCCGGCCTCGACGTCTACGAGCGCGAGCCGCACGTCGAGCGGCGGCTGCCCGAGCTCGACAACGTCGTGCTCTCCCCGCACCTCGGCTCCGCCACGGTCGAGACCCGCACCGCGATGGCCGAGCTGGCCGCCCGCAACGCGATTTCGGTACTCAGCGGCCAAGGGCCGCTGACTCCCGTCGCGTCACAATGACCGGGTGAGCGCGGTCACGGCGAGACGGACGATCCGGCACCGGATCGGCGGCGAGGAGACGAGCGGCACCTCCTCCCGCACCGCCCCCGTCTGGGATCCGGCGACGGGCGAACAGCAGGCCGAGGTGGTCCTGGCCGAGCCCGCCGACGTCGACGCCGCGATCGCGGCGGCGCGGGTGGCCTTCGTTGACTGGGCGGAGGCCTCCCTCAGCCGCCGCGCCAAGGTGATGTTCGCCTTCCGTGAGCTCCTCAACGCCAACGTCGAGAAGCTGGCGCGGATCGTCTCCTCCGAGCACGGCAAGGTGCTGGAGGACGCGAAGGGAGAGGTGCTGCGCGGGCTGGAGGTGGTCGAGTTCGCCTGCGGAATCCCGCAGCTGCTGAAGGGCGAGTACTCCGACCAGGTTTCCTCCACCGTCGACGCGTACTCGTTCCGCCAGCCGCTCGGGGTCTGCGCCGGCATCACCCCGTTCAACTTCCCGGCGATGGTGCCGATGTGGATGCACCCGGTGGCGATCGCCTGCGGCAACACCTTCGTCTTGAAGCCCTCCGAGCGCGATCCCTCGGCCTCGAACCTGGTCGCCGAGCTCTATGCCGAGGCGGGGCTGCCGCAGGGGGTCTTCAACGTCGTCCACGGCGACAAGGTCGCGGTCGACGCCCTGCTCGACCACCCCGACGTCGCCGCCATCTCCTTCGTCGGCTCGACCCCGATCGCCTCCTACGTCCACGCCCGCGCCACCGAGAAGCGCAAGCGGGTCCAGGCGCTCGGCGGGGCGAAGAACCACGCCGTGGTGATGCCCGGCGCCGACCTCGGCTACGCCGCCGACCAGCTCGCGGCCGCCGGCTTCGGCTCGGCCGGGCAGAGGTGCATGGCGATCTCGGTCGCGGTCGCCGTGGGCGAGTCCGGCGACACCCTGGTCGAGGAGGTCGCCGGCCGGGCGCGCGAGATCAAGGTCGGCCCCGGCCTCGACCCCGAGTCGGAAATGGGCCCGGTGGTGACGCCGCAGGCGCGGGACCGGATCGTCGACTACATCGGCCAGGGCGCCGAGGCCGGCGCCCGGCTAACCGTCGACGGCCGCGAGCTGGAGATGGACGGCGGCGGCTTCTGGGTCGGCCCGACCCTGATCGACCAGGTGGCGCCGGAGATGTCGGTTTACACCGACGAGATCTTCGGGCCCGTCCTCTCGGTCGTCCGCAGCGACAGCCTCGACGAGGCGATCGAGCTGATCAACGCCAACACCTACGCCAACGGCGCCGCGATCTTCACCGGCTCCGGCTACGAGGCGCGCCGCTTCCAGCGCGAGGTCGAAATCGGGATGATCGGGATCAACGTCCCGATCCCGGTGCCGATGGCCTTCTACTCCTTCGGCGGCTGGAAGGACTCCCTCTTCGGCGACCACCACATCCACGGCCCCGAGGGCGTCCGCTTCTACACCCGCGCCAAGGCGATCACCAGCCGCTGGCCCGCCAGCAACACCGCCTTTGGCGGCATGAACTTCCCGACCTCGTCTTAAGCTCCAGCGAATGGAGCACCTCGGGACCACGCCTTTGCACAAGGGCAAGCACGTCGACTTCGTCTCCAAGCGCTACCGGCGCGCCGACGGCAGCGAGGTCGAGCGCGAGGTGGTCGAGCACCCTGGCTCGGTCGCGGTGCTCGCCTACGACGAGGAGTTCGCCTACCTGGTGGCGCAGCCGCGGGAGGCGGTGGAGGAGGACGAGCTGCTGGAGATCCCGGCGGGGACGCTGGACGTCGAGGGCGAGAGCGAGCTCGAGTGCGCGCAGCGAGAGCTGGCGGAGGAGGCGGAGCTGCGGGCCGAGCACTGGAACCTCCTCCACGTGATTTATCCCAGCCCGGGCTTCCTCAGCGAGAAGGTGACGATCTTCGAAGCGACCGGCCTCTCCCCGGCCAGCGGCGACCGCGACGACGACGAGGAAATCCAGATCGTCCACTTGGATCTCTCAGAGATCGACCAAGCGCTGCCCGGCATCCGCGACGCCACCACGGTGATCGCGCTGCTGCGACTGAAGGAACGCCTCACCGAGACAGGTATGTAACCTTCCTTGCATGTCGCCGACGTCTGAGGTCGGCTACCTCAGACGTTGGTAACCTCTCGATGTGCCTTTTGTCAACCGTGAGCGAGAGCTCGCTCAGCTACAGGCCTGGTGGTCCTCTCCAGGAGCGGGAATGGCGATCGTCTGGGGGCGGAGGCGGGTCGGCAAGACGGCGCTGCTCCAGCACTTCGCCGCCGACCTGCCGAGTGTCTTCCACACGGGAGCCAGGCGCCCGGCGGCGGCTGAATTGGCGGCCCTCTCACGGGCTGCCGGCCCTCTTCTCGGAACTGGAGTCAGGGATCTCTCGGCCCGTCCCTTCGCGGACTGGGAGGATGCGCTGGAGACGCTGGCGCAGGAGGCCCGCAACCGGCGGATCCTGCTCGTGCTCGACGAGCTCCCCGCCCTGGAGGCGAGCTCTCCCGACCTGACCACGCTGATCCGAGCGGTGTGGGACCGGGTGCAGAGCCGGTCGAAGTTGAAGGTCCTCCTTTGCGGCTCAGCAGTGCGGACGATGGAGGCGATGCAGGAGGAGCGCGCGCCGCTCTACGGGAGGCTCGATCTCTCCCTCTTGCTGCATCCCTTTGGACCGCACGAGGCGGCCCTGATGCTGCCGTCGCTGAGCCCAGCCCAGCGGGCGCTTGTCTGGGGCCTGGTCGGGGGGATGCCGCTCTACCTCCGCTGGTGGGATCAAGGCGCCGGCGTCCGCGCCAACCTCCACCGGCTCGCCTGCACGCCGGGAGGCCAGTTGCTCACCGAGGGGCAGCTCGTTCTCGCGACCGAGGCGGACGACGGCGACCTCGCCCGCCAGACCCTTTACGCGATCGCCTCGGGCCGGACCAAGTTCAACGAGATCGAGCAGGCGGTTCGGGCCGACCCCACCCGAACCCTCGAGCGGCTGATCTCCCTGCGGCTGGTCGAGAGGCTGGCGCCGGTAACGGAGGACCCGCGGCGGACCCGGCGCCGGATCTACCGCCTCGCCGACAACTTCCTTGCCTTCTGGCTGGGGGTGCTCGACCGCTTCAGGCCAGAGATCGAGCGGGGGCTGGGCGAGAGCATCCTTCCGGTTCTGATGGAGTCGCTGGACGATCACATGGGGGACCCTTGGGAGGAGGCATTTCGCCTGCACCTGAGGCGTCTTGCCGCGAGCGGGGACCTCGGCCAGGGCATCGTCGCCATTGGCCCCTTTTGGACCGCAGCGCAGGATCCGGGCGAGATCGACGCCGTCGCGCTGGCGGGCCGCAGTCGAGAGGCGGTGCTGCTGGGTGAGGCGAAGTGGGGGAAAAAGGTCGACGGCGCCCGCATACGCGCCGAGCTCGAACGCAAGTCAGGCGGTCTGCCGCGAGTTGCGAAGGAGCCCCGGTTCGCCATCTGCGCTCGCGACTCCGTCGACGGCGGCGAGGGCATCCTCCGCGTTACGGCCGCAGACATCTTCTGACGGTCTGCCGGGTAGCTGGAGACCTCGTGTTCCTCTTTTTCTCCAACAACCTCGGCTGCGCCGGCTCGCTGCTGGTCTCGGCGGTGGTGACGCTGATCCTGCTGCTGCTCTTCGGCGTGATCGAACTCGGTTAGGCGGCCGTCGCCTCGGCGAGAGCCTGCTTGGCGCCAGTGAGGACGGGGGCGCCGTGAGAGGGGAGGACGAGCTCGACGGGTAGGTCGAGGGCGGGGCGGAGCGCCTCGCGCAGCTCGGCCATCGACCAGCACGAGCTCGCTCTCACTGACGACCGCGACCGCTGCCACCTCCTTCTTCCACTCCTCGTGGTGGGCGGTCCAGCGCCAGAGGCCCGGTCGCAGCTCTTCGCCGAGCATCGTGGCTAGCGGCGCGGGTGCTGGCGCACCCGGCGATCGCGCTCGGCCGCTTCGCGCAGGCGCCGCTGCGACTCGGCTGCGTTGGCGATGGTGAGGTTGGCGAGGAATCTCATGGTCTACCTCCTTGGGAGAGGGGAACACTGGCTAAAGCGAGTTGCCAGTGTCTCCAACACTAGCTAAACTAGATAGACAGTGTCAACCTCTCTTAACAAAGGTGCGGTAGAGCAGGAGTCGGGGCTGCTGGTCGATTTCGTCAACACCCGCGACATCGAGGAGGAGACCGACTCGATCGCCGATCCGCGGCAGCTGCAGGTCTGGATCCGCGAACGCACCGGCGAGTACGTCGACGCTCCTGACGAGGAGGCGCTCGCCCGGCTGCTCGCCCTGCGCGAGTCCCTGCGGGCGCTGCTGCGGACCAACAACGCCGAGGAGATCGCCGCGGGGGAGTTGTCGCCCCTAGAGGAAGCCGCCGAGCGCAGCCGCTTCCGCACCACCTTCAGCGCCGACGGCCGCCTCGACCTCGCCCCCGCCCGCTCGGACCTCGGCGGCTTCGAAGCCCGCCTCCTCCTCGCGATCGAGCGCCTCCAGTCCCACGGCGCCTGGCCCCGCCTCAAGGCCTGCACCGACGACGAGTGCCAGTGGGCCTTCTACGACACCACCCGCAACCACTCCCGCACCTGGTGCTCGATGGACGTCTGCGGCAACCGCGAGAAGACCCGCCGCTACCGCGAGCGCAAGGGAGGACCAGCCTGATTCAGACTGCACAGGTCTGCTTTCGGTAAATACGATTCTCCGCCGATGAAAGAGCTCTCGCCGGAGGCGCTCCTGCAGCTAGCTCAATATCAGCCCTGCCGTGACGCAGGGAGCACGAAGGACGCCACCTTCGAGCAGATGGTCCCTGCCGTGTTGATGGAATCTGGCGGCTCCCTCGCCGGCCCCCGGGAGCTGAGGAAGTCATTCGACGAACTCTTCGGAGTCGAGATAGAGCTCGACGAGATCTCCGGCTGGCTGGACGACCTGAAGAGAAGCGGGACGATCGAATGGTCGAAGGAGCGGCTGGCGATAACGGCGGAGACGCGGGCTTCGCTGGAAAAGCGCAAACGAACCTTCGAGGCCCTCACAGAGACGGCCTACCAGGAGTGGTCGAACTCGCTGCTCCGCCTCGATCCCAGTCTGACCGATGAGCAGATCGAGGACCTCCAGGGCGACCTCGACAGCTTGATCGGAGTGATGGTCGCTTACCACGGGGCTGAGGCGGCGGTGATCCTCTACCCCGAGGAGCCCCGGTCGGCCGTTCTGCGGGATACGCTTCATCAGCAGGTGCAAGTCCTCCCGGACCGGGGGCCGAAGTCGAACGAGCTGCGTCGCCAGGCGCTCTTCCAGTTCTTCTCTGCCCCGACCGAAGCGCAGAGGCACTATCTCGCCGATCGCCTCGACCACGGTTTCTTCGCAACTGTTGGGACTTTGCGGCCCAGCGCCGCGCCGGCGATGCGGAAAGAGCTTTCCGGGCTTCGGCTCTACCTCGACACGAATGTCTTAATCCCGGTCTTAGGGCTATCGGGCAGGCAGGGCAGGCTGCCGGCGCGGCGGCTGCTCGAATTGACGCGGGGGCTGGGCGTGCAGCTGGCCGTGACGACGCGGACGTTGGAGGAGTATCAGCACAGCCTCAAGAACGAAAAGAAGAGGCTGCCTAAACAGCTCCCGGATCGCCGTTTCGCGCGCCTTCTGAAAGAAGAGGCCAATCGCGCGGGCGGACCCAGTTTGACCAAGGGCTTCTTTGAGAGCTACGAGATGACTGGCGCAACTCCCGACGATTGGTTCCGCAAGGCATCGAAGATTCGACAACGTCTCGAAGAGCTGGAAATCGAGGTGGTCGACGACCACCTCGATCTAATCGTGAAGCGCGAAGCCACTCGGATCGAGGAGTACTCGAAACTGCTGAGTCAGCAAGCAGTCCGGCAGCGCAAGGAACGCGACCCCCACCCGATCAAACACGACGTGATCCACCGGATCCTGATCGAACGTCTACGGGGGGACTCCCCTCACGATTTCCTCTCGGCTGGGCATTGGTTCCTGACCGAGGACAAGCTCCTCCCCGACTTCGGTCATATGTCGATCGCGGGAGAGGATCCGCCAGAGATCCCCTTCTGCATGTCCGGGTCCGCTTGGGCTCAGATCGCCCGCTGTTTCACCCCGCGGACCGACGACTACGACCAGATGGTGACTGACCTCCTTGCCAGCCCATACATCAGCTTCGGACGGTCTCGCAGCCTCGCCGAGGTCCAGCAGGTCGTGAACAGGATCGCGAGCCTTCTCGATGACGCCTCCCCCGCCGTAGTTGCAGCGGTCGTCGGCGATGAGGTGCTCGAGGCGGTGGCCGGGGCCCCGCGGCAGAGCGAAAAAGATGAAGTCCTGCTCGAGGCCTACAAACGCGCCGATGACGAGCGCGCCGAAGAAATCAGTGCTCTCGGTACGCAGCTAGAACAAGTGCAGATCGAGTTGAAGAAGAAGGAAGCGGAGGCGGGAGACGCCAGCCGCTTGCGGCAGCGGATAGACGCTTTAGAGCAAAAGCTGAAGGAGCAGACAGCCGGCCATGCACGCGACAAGGCGCTGAGCGCAGCAGAGATCAGTCACCTGAAGAAAGAGAAAAAGGAACGCATCCTCGCTGAGGAAATGCGGCGCAGGAAAGTCAAGCGCGCGGTCGTAACCGCGACGTCCTTGGCAGCGATCGTCCTCCTCGCGGCCTTGGCATATGCCGCCCAGATATCGGCGAGCCTGATGCTGTTTGGGATTGGTTTGATCCTTGCCCTCGTCCTCGCGCCGGTTGCCGACAACCCGAAATGGGCGGGCAGGGTTGGCTTCGTCCTAGCTGTATTGGGAGCCCTGCTGGGCTTGGTGCAGCAGGTGTGAACACTGCCTCTAAACCCGAGACCGGCCGTGATGGCCGGTCTCGCGCACTTCGTTAGGTATTAGAGCCTTGCGGGGCGCGGTCCAACGGTTATCTGCGCCTCCGCGAAGCAATCGGATCTAGAAGTCATCAGACCCCCTTCCTAGACCCCCTTCGTCGTCCTCTCCTGATTTATAGCGAAAGAACCTGGAAAGCAAAACGTCTAAGGGCAACGCTATCTCGCGGCACCAATCTCCGGTATTAAGCTTCTCTTATCACTTGTAAACCGAAACGATGGTCCCTTATTTCGTTAACTTTCTTAGATCATGAGTCGGGGAGTCGATGCCAAATGGGAGGTGATGCACGCCATCCTCGCTCGCGGGGAGGCTTCTCCAACGCATGTCGAGTTGGCCCAGCTGACCAGCCAGACCCCCCGCACGATCAGCAATGTCATCGGCAGAGTTCGTCCTTTGGGTCTCGTGGAAGGGCGCCGGCCGGTTCAGCTCGGCGTTGGCCTCGGCATGGCGCTGGGCATCTCCCTCGGTACGGAGAGCATGCGCGCGGGCCTCGTCGACGCGAATGGCAAGGTGCGGAAGTCGCTGGCTGATCCGCCGCGACCAGGGCAGCTCGACGACCCACCGTGGGTAACCCTGGAGCGCATTCAGACCATCGCGGGGAGGGTCTTGGAGGAGGCCATCGCCGACAATTCCCTGCGGCCTCCCAAATCGTCGGACCTCCTTCTGGCGGGCGCGGCGGTGGCTTGGCCTTCGCCGCTGGACCGGGACAAGCGGCCGCGGGGCCTGGCCCTCAGGCATGAGAGCTGGCGCAAAGGCCCGGACCTCTCGCAGCCCGCCGAATCCCTCCCGGATCTGGTCGCCGCAGCCCTAGGCCCCCCCTTTTCCAGCAATCGCTGCCATGCCCTCAACGACGTCAGCGCCCATGCGTTGACCGTTGCCTTCGAAGCAAGTCGCCAAGACCCTCGGTCACAACAGGGGCATGGGCCGCGGGTCGACTTGGTGATCCGGATCGGAGGAGGCCTCGGATCCGGCATCGTGGTCACCGGCTCGCACGACCCCCGCCGGCTGTCATTCGTCGATGCGAAATCGATCGAGGGGACCCATGGGCTGGCGGGCGAGCTGGGCCATCTCCCTGTGGGGAGGGACCTAATCGAGGAGATCAATCAGGGCTCGAGCGAACTTGCCCCGATGGACTACGACTCCTGGACCTGCTCCTGCGGAAGAAACCACCATCTCGAGGCCTTCGCAAGCGGGATGGCACTGCTGCGGAGGTTTCGAGCCAGCGGCTACGACATCCCTGAGACGAGTGAGGGGCATGCCGCGTTGCTGCGGGCGATCGCCGAGGGTGAGCTGGAGAAGGACCAGCGCGACGCGCTCCGGGATGTGGGCCGCATCATCGGCAGCGCTTTGGCTGCCCCGGTCCTCATCCTCGACCCGCACACCATCACCGTGACCGGCTCCTTGGCCACGCCCGAGGTGGTGGACGGAATCCGGCGAGTGCGAGATTCGTGGGCCAGCGTGATCGAAGATTCTGTCGAGGTAGAAGGCCTGGGTGGCGAAGCCGGCGCCTGGGCGGCGGTGAGGGGGGCCGCGCTTGCAGTCCTGCGTCGGACGGTCTACCGGGGCTTTCTCGACAAGAGGCTCGAGTTTCCGGACGCGTTCGCGGTCTCGGCCGCAGACATCAAACGCATGAGGTCTTGATCGGATTCGCGCTCGCGCTCCGGCTTGGTCCGCTCGCAGAGGTCGGCGAACTTGTCGAGCAGGGCTTCCAGCCGGGCGAGGGTCGGGCCCTCGCGGCCGAGCGGTTCCTGGTGGGCGGCGCCGGAGATCTCGCGCATGGCGACGTCGATCTCCTCGGCGAGCTCGGGGGACCAGCGGATGCCGTGCAGTTTCTGGACCCGGATCGGGAGGGACTGGCGCTCGACGACGCTGTTGAGGAGGTAGACCTCGATCAGCCGCTCGTAGCTTTTGCGCAGGTCGAGCAGCCAGAGCTGGGCGCGGCGCTCGTAGCCGGAGTCGCGACCCTTGTAGAGGCCGCGCAGCTCGGTCTTCAGCTCGTGCCGCAGCGCCTTCAGCCGCTGCATCGGCGAGCGGGCTTCCCAGGGCAGGTTGTCGCTGACGACCCCGACCTCGCCGGCGGCGCGGGTCAGCGCCTGCGCGTGCAGCTCCAGGCCCAGCTCCTCCGCCCGCTCCAGCAGGTAGTAGACGAAGACGAGGTCGTGGGTGAGGACGACCACCTGCCGCTTGCGGGCTTCCTCGGCGAGGCGGGCGGCAAGGTGCTCGCGGCGCTGGTGGTCGAGCGAGGAGATCGGATCGTCGAGGATGATCGTGCTGCGCTCGTTGCTGACCCGCAGCTCGGCGAGGAAGAAGGCGGTGGCGAGGGCGGTCTGCTCGCCGGTGCTCAAGACCTTGGCGACCCGCTCGCGTCCCTCGCTGCGGAGCTTGAAGCGGACTGCCGGCTTGCCCTTGCTGGCCGAGGCGTTGAGTTCGACCCGGTCGGCGATCGGGTCCAGTTCCTCGATCTCCTCGGCGAGGGCCTCCTGCAGCCGGCCGGTGATCGCCAGCCGGCTCAGCTCGCCGATCCGCTGGGAGATCTTCCGCGTCGAGAGCTGGGACCGCGCCTTTTCCCAGGCGGCGATCTCCTCCAGCCCGCGGAGGTGCTCGATCAGGTCGTCGAGGGATTCTTCGACCGCTCGGCGTCCCTGCAGCTCCCGCAGCCGCCGCTCGATCCGCTCGCGCTCCCCCTGGTCGCGGAGGACCGCGAAGCCTTCGGCTTCGGCCACCTGTACGGCGACGTAGTCGCGCAGCGGCCCGAGGTCGAGTGCGCGGCTCGGGTGCGGCTCCGTGGCCCCCGTCGCGATCGAGAGGCGATCGGCGAGCGCCTCCAGCGCCGCGTCGGCTGGCGCGCGCAGGTGCTCCCCGCCGCTGGCGACGGCGATCTCGGCCAGCTGGGCGATCTTCCCGAGGTCGGGCAGGCCTTGCAGCCGCTCGGTCAGCGCCAGGTCGACGAGCCGGACCTGCTCGCGCAGCTCGCCGGAGACGAAAGCCTCGAAGCGGTGCATCCGCTCGTGCGCCTCGGATCCGAGGCCCTGCTGGCAGACGGGGCAGGTCGCGTCCTCGCCCTCGTCCGGGAACTCGCCGCCGCCGGCTTCGACGAAGCGCCGCACCGCCTCCCACATCGCCCGCCACTCCTCGCCGCCCGTACTCGCGTGCGGCTGGTCGGCAAAGGCCTCGGTGGCGAGCTGGTCGACCGCGGCTTCGGCCCGCGAGAGCCGCTCGCGCAACTCCGCTACTTCCGTCAGCGTCCCGTCGTCGAGCCGATCCCAGGCGTCCTGCAGCCGCACCGCCAGCTTCCGCACCGCGGTGGCCCGCTTGCGCGCCTCGCGCTCGAGCTCCTCGCTTCGCTCGGCGGCGATCGTCGCCTCCGCCCGCTCGAGTTCGCCGAGCTCCTTCAGTTCCGCCTCGTCGAGGCGCTCGAAGCTCCGCGCCTCCTCCTCGCTCAGGTCCCCCGGCAGCTCCGGCAGCGCCTCGCGTCGCTGCTCGATACGCCGCGCCAGCTCCTCTGCCAGCGCGTCCTGGGCCTCGGCCAGCTCTTTCAGCAGCCGCAGCGGCCGCGGCGTGTGCTCGATCGTGTTCGACTTGGAGATATGGACGTCGGCGCAGCTGGCGTCGAAGGCGGTCATCGCCGAGAGGATCCGCGGCGCTTCCTCGTTCAAGTCGACCTCGACCGTCCGCTCCTCGCCGTCGACCGCGAGCACGAACTCCGCCGTCTGCGGCGCCTCCGCCTTGCCGGGATCGAAGACGTCGTGCAGGACCTCGCCGACTTCGGCCGAGCGGCAGACCCGCCGGCAGAGGCGGCCATAGCCGCTCTTGCCAGCCCCGTTCTCGCCGAAGACGATGTTCAGCCCCGGCCCGAACCGCAGCACCTGGTCTTCGGCCAGCCGGTTGACGTTACGCAGGTCGCGGATCTGCCGCAGTTCGACCCGGCCGTGCTCGGCCTCGTCAGCCGGCAGGTTGGCCAGCTCCAGCGGCGGCAGCGCCTCCGCCGGCGCCTCGCCGCAGAGCACGGCAAGGACCTCCGCGCGCCCCGCTTCGTCGAGCGGGCCGTCGCAGAGCTTGCGCATCAGGCCGCGCTGCCAGCCCGGCAGCTTCTGCGACCAGTTGAAGATCCTCCGCTGCAGCAAGGCGTCCTGGTCGGTCATCGACCAAGAAGCTTCTCAGAAGCCGGAGCTTGGCTCCCGGCCTGGCATCCTTCCGGCGATGTGGGTGCAGCGCCCGATCCGATTGACGGCCCGGCCGCGCGGCTTCCACCTGATCACGAACGAGGTGGTCGACGCCCTGCCTGAGCTGGGGGAGATCTCGGTCGGCCTCCTCCACGTCCTGATCCAGCACACCTCGGCCTCGCTGGCACTGAACGAGAACGCCTCGCCCGACGTCCGCCACGACTTCGAGACCTGGTTCGACCGCGCCGTCCCGGAAGGGGCGCCCTACTGGACCCACACGCTCGAGGGCGCCGACGACATGCCCGCCCATATAAAGGCGGCGCTGCTCGGCCCCTCGCTGACGCTGCCGATCGCCGACGGCCGCCTGGCGCTGGGGACCTGGCAGGGGATCTTCCTCTGCGAGCACCGCGACCGCGGCGGTGGCCGAAACCTGGTTGCGACTTGCTGGGGCGAAAAAGCGGTTTAGGATCGGGACGTGCGCCGTCTCGCCCTCCCGCTCGCGCTGCTTTCCCTGCTGCTGCTCCTGCCGGCGCAGGCCTCGGCGGCGACGGGCGACCTCAGCTTCAAAGACTGCATCGCCAAGTTCGCGGTCGGCTCCTGCACGGCGGTGCCGAGCGCAGCGACGCTGGAAGGCGGACGCGACGTCGCCGTCAGCCCCGACGGCAAGCTGATCTACGTCTCCGACGGGACCGACACGGTCTTCGGCTTCAAACGCAGCCTCGCCGACGGCTCGGTCTCCTACGCGGGCTGCATCGAAAGCGGCAGCGCCGGCAGCTGCGCGCACACGCCGAACAACACGCTGCTGGCGCCGACCTCGCTCGCCTTTGCCCCCGACGGCAAAACGCTTTACGTCGCGACCGAAACCTCCGACACCGTCGTCCGCATGAGCGTCGACAGCGGCGGCGCGCTCAGTTTCGTCAGCTGCGTGGAAAGCAACGACGCCCTCTCGAACTGGGGCTGCACCGCCCAGGCCGCCGGCCTGGAAACGATCTACCGCGTCGTCGTCTCCGCCGACGGCAACGCGGTCTACGTGGCGGGGGAACCGGCGACGGTGAACCACCTGTCCGCCGCGCTCCAGCCGGTCAGCTGCTACGCCGAGGTGACGGTGAGCGGCTGCGGGACGCAGGCGGAGCCGCTTTCGGCCCCTCACGGTATGGGGATAAGCCCCGACGGCGCCTACCTGTACGTGACCTCGGTCGGGCGCGATGCGATCCGTTGGTTCAAACGCGAAGGGAACGGGACCCTGACGGCGGGCGGGTGCATCGCCGACGACGACGACGCGACCGGGTTCTCCGACAACTGCAGCGAGGAGGCGGGCGTCAACTACGACTTCCTCAAACACATCACCTTCAACCCCGACGGCAGCGACGCCTACGTCACCGACGAGACCAGCCTCGGCGTCGTCTACCACTTCACGCGCAACCCGACCACGGGGGCGCTGACCCGGGCGGACTGCCTCGCCGACGACCTCGACGTAGATGCGCCGGGCTGCGCCGAGCTCAACGACGACACCGGCTCCGGCCTCCACGACGCGACCGATGCTGTGGTCAGTCCCGACAGCGCGAACCTCTACGCGATCGGTCGCTCCGACGCGCTCAACACCTTCGGCCTCGCCTCGCCCGGCGGTGCCATGAATTTCATCCGCTGCCTTCGGGCCAACGCGGTTCAGGGCTGCGCCGCCCTCGGGATCTCCGGAGTGCTCGACGGGCCGCACGGCTTGGCGATCAGCCCCGACGGGCACGACGTCTACGTCTCCAACCAGGCGGGGACGCCGGCGCTGCTGCACTTCGAGCGCGAGGCGCCGGGGACGCGGCCGGGCGAGGAAGAACCAGGTCCGGATCCCGGCACCGGTGGGGGAGGCGGCACGGGCACGGGCCAGACCCCGGACCCGGGCCCGGACGGCAAACAGCCGGCGCCACCGGTTAAGTGCAACGGCTTCAAAGCGACGATCGTCGGCACCGCCGGCAAAGACAACCTTCGCGGGACGAAGAAAAAAGACGTGATCGCCGCCGGCGCCGGCAACGACAAAGTCGACGCCCTCGCCGGCAAGGACGTCGTCTGCGGCGAGGGCGGCAACGACAGGCTCGGCGGCGGCCCGGATGCCGACGTCCTCCTCGGCGGTCCCGGCAAGGACCTGCTCAAAGGAGCGGGCGGCCCCGACAGGATGCTCGGCGGACCCGGCGCCGACACCCTCCTCGGCGGCCCCGGCCGCGACAGCGCCAAGCAGTAGTCGGCGGCGCTACGCAGCCAGCTTGCGGTGCTCGCGCCGGCGCAGCTGGATCACCTGGCCGCCCTTGATCTCGACGGGCTCGAACTCGGCGACGGAGAGGACCACGTAGTTGTAGCCGCAGGGGCAGACCTCGCGATCGACGGCGTCGAGGTCCTCGACCAGGACCTCGGACTCCTCGGCGCAGCTTGAACAGACAACGGTCACTTGCAACATGACTCGATGGTGGCGGGGCGACCGGACGGAGCAGCGGTATCTGCACGGTCCCTTGCAGCGCGAGTCATTCCTAAAAACTTCTAGAACGTAATAAAACTACTTCAAATACGCACTTAAATTTATGTATATAGTGAGCGTCCTCAAGTAACCCGAAGTACCGAGGCAGGGACTATGAATATGGCGCTCTGGGAGGCAGTGCGCATACCAGCCGAGGATATGGATCCGACCGTGATCTCCGTCCTCGTGGCTGACGATCACCCGCTCGTGCGCGAGTACGTCGCCGAGGCGGTGGACGCGGACGAGCGGTTGGAGCTCGTCGGCGAAGCCGGCGACGGGGAGGAGGCGCTGCGGAAGGTCGAGGAGCACCGGCCGGACACCATCGTCCTCGACGTGATGATGCCGGTGCTCGACGGCGCCACGGTCCTGAAGCTACTCCGGGAGCGACAGATTCCGATCCGCGTCCTCCTGCTGGCGGCCCACGCCACCGTCGTCCAGATGCGCAACGCCCTGCGCCAGCACCCGGACTCGCTGCTGCTCGGGGACGCCAGCGCCCAGGGGATCTGCGAGGAGCTGGTCGCGATCAACAACGGAGGAGCGCTTTCTCCGGGACGGCTCAACCTCGAGCGCGCCCAGCTGCTCGCCCGCAACAGAGTCGAGTTGAGCGGCCGCGAGCTGGAAGTGCTGAAGTTGAGCGCCGAGGGCCTGACCCGGCGCGAGATCGGCGAGCGCCTCCGCTTCGGCTCCAGCACGGTCCGGGACATCCGGCGCGACATCTGCACCAAGCTCGACGCTCCCTCGATGCAGGTGGCGATCGTAGCCGCTATGCGAACTGGGCTGTTGGAGTAGGCACAGTGTCAAATTCCACATACTGATTTTTATGTATGTGGGAGTAAGAGGATGGGCGCTCGTTCGGCGAGTGCGGGTTCCAAATAAGTCCGCCCGCACTGCCGATGAAATTCACCTTCGGCCCTGCCAGGGTCCCCTCCGCGGCAATGCACTGACAGGGAAGTAACTCTTTTTCCAGCTTGGGAGGGCGGGCTTGATGGCTAAACAGCGGGTACCACTGCGCACTTTGATCGACCGAGGACGAGGGCGCGCTGCGACCTTCGGGGCGTCTCTTGCCACCGCTGCGATCGCGATCGCGGTCGCGCTGATGGCGATGACCGCGTCGATCCTGCTGCTGGGCGCGCTCGGAGTCGACGCCGCCCCGCAGAGCCTGGCGCTGGCTGCGCAGGATGCCCTCGCTGCCCTCTACGTGGTGCAACTGGTCGGGGTCTCGTTCTTCAACCACACCGCTGGCTTGCGTTTCGGCGCCGTTCCCGGCCTGCTCCTGCTCGGCCTCTCGATCGTCGCCGTCACGGCTGCGGTGACCCGGGCGATGCCGGGCTCGTCGCGAAGGCGGATGACCGTCGCCCTGCTGACCCCGGTCCCCTACGCGGTCCTGATGGGACTCGGCGGCCTTCTCCTCCCCCTCGAGGCCGACGTCCCCGGCTTCGCTTCCGGCGTCGCCCTCTCGCCCGCACCCGCCGAGGCCTTCCTCCTCCCGCTCGGCTGGGGTTTCCTGTTCGCGTCGCTGGGCGGGCTGATCGGCGTCTTCGGCCGGGACTGGCGGCACGCCGCCGCGCGGGCGCTCGGCGCCTGGGCCGCGCCGCTGGCCTCCTCGCTCCGCGTTCTCGCCGTCAGCCTCGGCGCCAGCGCGGGGGTCGCGTTGCTGGCCGTCTTCGCGCTCACCGGCGGTGATCTCGGCTGGGTCACCGACGGCGGCCTCGGCCACACGCTGAAGGTGCTCGGCGGAGCCGTCATCGCCCTGCCGACTCTGGCGGCGGCGGTGTTCGTCTCGGGCTTCGGCGTCCCCTTCGACTGGCACGTCGACGCGCTCTCGCAGGCGCACGGCTCGCTCTCGGTCTTCGGCGGCACGCTTCCGGCGAG